>Ga0160419_100259_pt1 | contig 37086 bp, 30 predicted proteins | sample CelAP2metagpilot_2_FD_108196 | JGI IMG/M metagenome (GOLD analysis project Ga0160419, IMG submission 108196) | Phycosphere-associated microbial communities from Cellana algal ponds in Kailua-Kona, Hawaii, USA - Cellana AP2-4-25 metagenome pilot ... | reverse complement strand
TTCCCATTTCCATTGAAACTTATGTGGCGGCCATGAAAGAACAGGGTATTCCTGCGGATTTTGTTTGGTTGGTAGAGTACTTGTTTACCGAAGTATTGGGCAATCCCATGGTCTCCGAAATTACCAACGATATCCAAAAAGTGCTCAAACGTAAACCCAAAAGTTTTTCGGAGTATGTGATCGAAACAGCCAAAACAGGAGTATGGTCGGGTGTAAAAGAGCCCATATAGAAATCAAAGGCCCATTTTATGGATTTGATTTGTGTTTAGGGATGTTTCAAAAGTAATTTTATCCTTTCTTTTGAGACTTATGTTTAACATGGTAACGAGGTGAAATAGAAATTGCTTTGGATTGCGAACCATCTAAACCAATGGACACCAGAAATACAGTTTGTTAATCGGCTTTTAAAAAAGAAAATGACACAAGAGGAACGAAACCAATTGATAAAGACCAGTTGGGAACTACATAGTCGGGTCGAAACGGCCTATTTTAACCATCCGGCCAGCAAAATGGATACAGATTGGCTGGAAAAGCAGCGATTGTTGTTGGCGGACATGGCACTTCATTTGTTACAGACCGCTATGTCTCCCGAATCCATAAAGTTAGATAGATTACGGGATAACATCCATTCTATTTTAACCATTTCCGATCAGTTTTTGCCCGAAGTGGACCTAAAACGGATGACAGAGGAACTTTATTGAGAATTTTAGAGCCTGACTATGTATAAAAACTATCCATACTCAAAAAAAAGAGAAATGCCAATTTATAAATTATTGCCGTTGGTTTTTAAGTTGCTTGCCTTTGTAGTACGGGGACAAATGGCAGAACGTATAGATAGCTTGTCCAAGGTTTATCTAACCGAGGGTTTTAACGGAAATATACTTTATTCTAAAAACGAATCCATTGTATTTGCCAAAAACCAATGAGTTTCTTGTGATCTTGAGTAACAACCGCTCTAGGGAGACCTATAGATTTTTCGAAAACGATCTATATAAGCTCATAGAGCAAACAAATCGCCAGAGTGCGGAGTAACTATTACAGTTGGGGTCCGCACCGGTAACCCATCTGGATTTTAAATCCGCTAAATACTTGTATTTTAGCAGTGTGCATCTGTTGTTTTATATCCAAGGGTAGAAACAATAGTGGAATCATCAATCAAATCAACGAACATGGAATACATACGCACAATTGTTTTATCGACTTTTTATATTTTTCTTGTTTTATCTTGTCGGGAAGAAAGGAAATCAAACCTAACATTGTTTAGCGATCAAATTCCAATAGATATCCCACTGGTATTTGGAGAGGCAAATTAAATTTAACTAAGGCAGCTTATAATACTCAACACACAAGTTCCAATAACACATCACGATGAACAAAATAATAGGATTATTGCTCTTTACCCTCACTTTGATTTCATGTAAAACCAGCGAGGTCGAAATTATAGTGGATAATGGATTGTTGCTTAAAAATGCACAGATCATATCACCAGAAGATCAAACCATATCCTCTAAAGATTTTATTGTTACGGCAGGAGACAGTATCGTGTATGTAGGAGAGATAAAGCCCAAGGTAAAAGGGGCGTTTACCACTATTGATGCAAAAGGAAAATATATAATTCCTGGACTGATCGATAGCCATGTGCATGTAACCGGGACCGATGCACTATCCGACGACGAGGAACTGCAACACCCCGAACTAGTAAAATTGTTTAGGGAACAACTTCCAAAAAGCTATTTATATTTTGGATATACCACCTTGATCGATTTGGGGACCGCCAAACCCGACAGATTGGTCGATTTTCAAAAAATGGAAGTAAGGCCAGATCTATATTATGCAGGGGGAGGCGCTGTAATCGGAAACGGCTATGGACTGTCCAATTGGGAAGATGAGGTTCCCAATTTTGTTTATCAGGAGAACGAGACCTATCCCTTTCCGGATAATTATGTAAAAGAAAACCATACCCCAGAGGCCGTGGCGAAAAGAATAGCTGAATCCGGTGCAATTGTTTTAAAAACCTATTACGAGCCAGGGTTTGATCCTGCACAGCCGCGTTTTCCCACACCTTCCCAAAAATTGATGTCTAATTTGAAAAAGGAAGCGCACAAAAACAACTTGGTTTTGGCGGTTCATGGAAATTCGTTGGAGGCCCACGGATTTTTGGCAGAAGCAGAAGTAGATGTTATGGCCCATGGATTGTGGAACTGGGGCAACCATAGGTTGGATTCCACTATGGTCCTTCCTATGGAGATAAAAGAGGTACTGGATGCGGAAATTAAAAGTAAGATAGGGTATATGCCAACCCTACAAGTGATCAATGGACTTCGAGAACTAACCAATGCCGAATATCTGGACAATACGGAGTTGGAACATGTGCTGCCAAAGCCGTTGCTCGATTACTACAAGGCAAATTCCAATATAATGTATGCCAATGTATTTGGTAATGCCCCAAAACATATTATCGCAACCAATTTTAACCGTATCTCTGAACAAGGCAAGCTCAGCATGAAATATATGAATGACAATGGTGGAAAGTTGCTGTTCGGCACAGATACACCATCCTCACCCACCTATGGAAATCCTCCGGGGTATAATGGATATTTGGAAATGTTGGAAATGGCAAATGCAGGAATTCCCTTGAACAAAATTTTGGCTATGGCGACCATTGAAAATGCAAAAGCATTCCACCTTCAAAAAAGATACGGTACGGTAGAAGTGGGTAAAAAAGCCAATCTTCTTATTCTTAACAAGAATCCATTACGGGATATCACGGCTTATAATGATATTTCGCAGGTTGTTATCAACGGTCGTCCAATGAATAGGGAAACACTCTCTGCCCATAAAGATTAAGAGCGAGCAGAAGGGACATTTTTTGTATTGTATTTTTGTAAGCAGTAGCCACAGCACTGGACATAGTAGTAAACTTTAACGATCAATACATTGAAAAAAGTAAAAACCTTAATCAGTGCGATTTTAGTATTTGGCTTTATTGCTTCATGCAAGAAAAGTGACAGTCATAAATCCATTACCCATCCGATTGCTTACTCGTCAAATGAATCAGGTAACAGAGAAATTTACCTAACCGATACCGAAGGTAAATCAAAAATAAAAATAACGAATTACTCAGGTAGTGATGGTTACCCTGAGTGGTCTCCAAACGGAAAACGAATTGCTTTCTATGCAAAATATGATAAAAATAAAACATGGTCTATCCATACAATGAATAGCGATGGTACCGATAGAAAGCGATTGACTCATGCAAAAAATACATGGGACGCTTCACCTACGTGGTCCCCGGACGGAAAGAAAATTGCTTTCGGCAGGCATTATAAAAATGCAGAGGGTATAGATCAGGAAGAAATTTGGATCATGAATGCAGATGGTAGCGAACAGACTCGGATAGAACCACTAACTGGCGGGTCCCCTTGTTTTATGAAAGATGGAAGGATACTTTTTCATTCTAAATCCGAAGACAGTGAAATTTGTATCGCTAATAGCGATGGTAGTAACATTATTACATTGACCAATAATACCGCAGAGGATTGGTGGCCTAAAATTTCACCAAATGGTAAGCAAATAGCCTATTCTTCGGATAGAGATGGCAATTTTGAAATTTATGTTATGAACACGGATGGTTCCAATCAAAAACGATTGACGTTTAATACTATCCTAGATGGTGATGTATCCTGGTCACCTGATGGCAACAAAATTATTTTTATATCGGACACCGAAGATTATTTTGATATCTACCTGGTCAATAAGGATGGCTCAGGATTAAAAAAAATAATTGATAATGGTTCACAGCCCTCATGGTTTAAAGCTATGAGATAATGATATTGAAAAATATAATTACTATATACCTATTTGTCTTCACATTTGTGGCATCGGCACAAACAGGCGAAACAAAAACAAGTTTGATTGACAGGGCAACGTCGTTTATCAACGCTTACAGTGCCAAACAACAGCCAAATGGCAATGTAGATCACTTCCTAGCTTTTTTTATGGATGATTTTAAGCATGAATACATAAAATACGATGTGATTGTCGAGGATAAAAAGGAGTTCAAAAAGGGGTTGGTGGACAAACTACAGAACAAAGTGCATTTTTGCAGGGTAACCATAGAGGATATGATAATTGGAAACAATGGTATTTTTGTCAAAATAAAAATATGGGCCAAGGTAGAACCTTTTCACATGGATACCATTGTGGAACATACCACCGGCCAAATCATGTCCATGGAATTTGATGAAAAAAGATTAATAAAACACTTAAGGAGACATTATAATTAAAAAACAAATGAATAGAAAATATTTGCTACTATCTATAATAGGATTCAATTTAATGTTCTTTGGCTTTGGCCAAACCAACGTCAATAAATTGTATTTAGATCAAGAGCCGCCCCAAGCTGGTCCTAAATTATTTGCTCCCTCAATCGTGAACACGGACAGTATTGAAATCAATACAGTATTTAACCCGTCATTCACGGAACTGTTTTTTACAAGAATAATCGATAAGAAATTTGTCATCCACCATGCTGAATTTATTGAGGGTAAATGGAGTGAACCGAAACCCCTACAAATGTTTAAAGAGCAAGATAAAGAATCCGTTGCCATCGACCCCTCCATTAGTAAAGATGGAAACACCATGTATTTTCTTGGAATAAGTCCAGAAGATAACTCCAAAAAATCCAAACCTGATATCTACAAAAGTCAGAAAATAGATGGCAATTGGCAAGTGGCCACAAAAGTTGGCCACCCCATATCCACTCAGGAATATACAGAATCGTACCCGGTTGTGGTCGCCGATGGCAGCTTGTATTTTACATCCAACAGACCTGGTGGCCTGGGGAAGGGAGATATCTATCGTGCTCAATATTTAGGAAATGGAAAGTTTGATACACCAGTGAATATTGGTCCAGAAATCAACTCTGAAAAAGGAGAAAGAAGCACTTATGTCTCTCCGGATGAAAGTTTTCTGATCACTGCAAATACGTACACTGATGAAAAAGGATTTGCGGTCTCGTTCAAGAAAAATGGCAAATGGCAGAGACCTGTTCCTTTTGAGCTTGGTGAGAATATAGATGAAAATTGGGTGTACTATTGCCCTTATATGTCACCGGACAACAACTATTTTTTCTTCTCAAAAAGATATAGTTCCCCACCAAACAGTGGTTGGAACGGGGTTACAAAAGGAGAAGTATACTGGGTGAATTCCGATGAAATTTTTAAAAAAGATAATTGAAAAGGAGTTGATAAAAATTAGGACGGGTAATAATTATGAAATTCAGAAAAGCTAGCATCAACGATGTCCCGAACATCATAGAAATGATTGCGGACGATACATTGGGCAGAAAACGGGAAAATTATACCATCCCATTGCCAAAAGCCTATTATGATGCTTTTGAACGAATCGATACTGATAAAAACCAAGAACTCACCGTGGTTGAAAACGAAGTTGGAGAGGTGATTGGAGTTTTTCAAATGACGTTCATTCCCTATCTCACCTACCAAGGCGGTATTCGGGCCCAAATTGAAGGTGTACGTGTGCATAAGGAGCATCGTGGTATGGGAATAGGTAAAAGTGTATTCGAATGGGCCATAAATAGGGCAAAGGAACGTAACGCACATCTATTGCAGTTGACCACGGATAAAAAACGGCCAGATGCCATTCGGTTTTACGAATCACTAGGGTTTAAAGCCAGCCATGAAGGTATGAAAATGCATTTTTGAACCCGACTTATACCTTATTTTTAGGAGTATAAAGCTCCATAGGTTCTTGCCTTCCTTCGAGTTCCATATTGCCCAACGGAACAAATTCTATATCACTAAACTTCCAAAGCGATACCAATTTTTCCGAAACAATGATTTCCTGCTCCATGGGCTTGCATAATTTTTGAATGCGAGCGGTAACATTGAGAACATCACCTGTATAGAAAATCTCTTTTTTTAGAGCACCGATCTCCCCTGTGGTAACCTTGCCCATATGCAACCCGGCCCTAAAAGAGGGAACAACGCCATATGTCTCTTCAAAATAGATTGATTTTTGTTGTAGACTCTTCCGCATGGCGTAAAAGCATAACAAACAGTTTTGGTTTTCAATGCCCTTCTGTAATTCCCAAGTAATTACAATTTCATCCCCAATATATTGATAGACCTCGCCCGTGTGTTCGATAATCGCATTGGACAGTTGATCATAATAATCCCTTAAAAATTTAAAATATAGCTCGTGTCCCAGTTGTTCAGCGAAAGAGGTGGAAGACTTCATGTCCAAAAACATAAAAATCCGGGATTCCTCCTTTGGAGTATGGTATTTTCCGGTTATGAGATTGATCATAAAGGTATGGCCCAGATATTCATTGATGTCCGAATACAGTAAGGACAAGAATATACTGAACGATAAAGAAGTAAATGTGCTCAAAAATGTAATGCTAGCAACGTATTTGGAAAACTTTTGCCAAACCTCGGTGTCCAAAATGGATGTGCCAAGTTCAATACTTGCCGCCAAGGGAAAGGTAACTAGGTTGATAATAAGTATAAACAATAGGTAAAATCCCATTTTATAAAGGATTTTCTTCCAAAACGATTTGTTCTTGAATCGTTTGTCCAACCAAAGTACCTCTACTGCCCCCATTACGGTTCCCATTAAAAAAACGGCCAGGGAGGCAAAAATCAGAATGTCCCAAGATAGCGTAATGTCCGTTTCCGGTCGTTGATTTTGGTACTCGGTTGCCATGGATTCGATCAGGAGGATGAACCAACTCAATATCAACCAAATTGCCCCAAAGGGAAGAATTCGTTTAAAAAGATAACGCTGTTTGGGGTTTAAGAGTGGTTTCATATGGTAAAGGTATATGGAAATAGCATATGTATGGACCATTTGATTGCTATAAACCTTAAGATTTACCATCAAAAAATTATAGGTATATCAATTTAGCGATATTTATCGGTGCTCCAGTACTATAAATTACTACTTTAGGAGAATATGCTCTCAAGGATTTCATTATCAGTTTGTTGAAATTGTATGTGTAATGAGTTCCATGTTGCGCATGCACATAAAAAAACTATTCAAACAATACTATAATGGAGAAGATCATGTACGATCGGGAATTTAATAGGTCTATTAAAGACCCCGAGAATTTCTGGATGGAACAAGCAGCAAATATCAGTTGGTTCCAAAAACCGCAAAGGGCATTGACCAAAGATGAAAATGGATTTTATCGTTGGTTCAAGGGAGGAAAGCTCAATACCTCATATTTGGCATTGGATGCCCATATAGAAAACGGTAGGGGTGAGGAAATTGCACTTATTTACGATTCTCCCGTTACGCAAACGATCGAGAAAATTACCTATTTAGATCTGAGGGACAGGGTAAGCCGTTTGGCAGGCGGAATGAAGCGGCTAGGCATTGAAAAAGGCGATACCGTGATCATTTATATGCCGATGATACCACAGGCAGTGATTTCCATGTTGGCCTGTGCCCGCTTGGGAGCTATCCATTCGGTAGTATTTGGTGGTTTTGCGCCCCACGAACTTGCTATTCGCATTGATGATGCCAAACCTAAATTGATCATTACGGCAACCTCCGGTATAGAAGTGGATCGAATAATACCCTATAAACCTATGGTGGACGAAGCTATAGGTTTGGCAGCGCATAAGCCAGAGCACGTAATTGTTTACAACAGACGTTTGGGAGCAGCGCGTCCGGATGGAGAAAACGATATAGACTACTCCACTTTAATGAAGATTGCCGACCCGGTTCGGTGTACCGAGGTAGATGCCACAGACCCCTTGTACATATTGTACACCTCCGGAACTACGGGGAAACCAAAAGGAATCATTCGGGATAATGGAGGACATGCCGTAGCCATGTACTATAGTATGAAATATGTGTACGGTGTAAATCCTTGGGAAGTATTTTGGGCCGCCAGCGATGTGGGTTGGGTAGTGGGGCACAGCTATATTGTATACGCCTCCTTGATATATGGTTGCACAACGGTTCTTTTTGAAGGGAAGCCGGTCCGTACTCCGGATGCCTCAACTTTTTGGCGTGTGGTCAGTGACCATAATGTAAAGGTGATGTTTACCGCCCCAACAGCAATTCGAGCAATCAAGAAGGAAGATCCCCAAGGCTCATTTATAGATCAATTCGATATGAGCGGCCTTCGGTATTTGTTCCTGGCAGGAGAACGATGCGATGTTTCCACCTTAAAATGGGCCGAAGAGCAACTTAAAGTACCGGTAATCGATCATTGGTGGCAAACAGAATCAGGTTGGCCCATTGTGGCCAACATGATGGGCTTTAAAGAACATTTCAAAGTAAAACCGGGGTCTGCCACGAAACCGGTATGTGGTTATGATGTACAGATTTTGCGTGCAGATGGTACGCCAGCCGATAAAGGAGAAGAAGGCTATGTTGCGATAAAACTACCTCTGCCCCCAGGAACTTTGCCCAATTTATGGGGAGATACCAACAGATTTGTAAAAGGGTATCTTGACAAGTTCGATGGCTACTATTTTTCAGGGGATGGGGGATATTTGGATGAAGATGGATATGTTTTTATAACTGGGAGGGTAGACGATATTATCAATGTGGCAGGTCACCGATTGTCCACTGCAGAAATGGAAGAGGTGGTAGCCAAGCATCCGGATGTTGCCGAATGTTGTGTTGTGGGAATTGAGGATGATTTAAAAGGGCAGATTCCCTTGGCCATAACCGTGCTTAAAGCAGATGCGGACATCGAAAGTTTTCAGTTACAGGCCGAAGTCGTGGCCGATGTAAGAAAGGAAATTGGTCCGGTGGCGTCTTTAAAAAAGGTGTTGGTGGCCGAACGATTGCCCAAAACCCGATCGGGCAAAATTTTGCGCAAAGTGATACGCGCCATTGCAGATGGAAAACCATATACAACACCTTCCACCATTGATGACCCCGTTATTTTACAGGAAATCCATGATCTATTTGAAGAGCAAATGGTAGGTTCATTTGAGCAAAAGGCGAAACAGTCGAGCTAGATATTATTTTCAGTTTTTGTTGACTCTGAACGTTACACCTCTGTTGGTTATCACTCTTCCCGTTTTCAAGGTCAAGAGGGCTTCATCAGAAATGATCGGGGTACAGCTTCCACTGCTGTTCGAAACAAGTACTCGGTAAATAAATCCGTTGGAGTTCACATCCGGAGTGTTCAAAATAAGATTGGCGGTTTGCGTTCCGGTGTATTCGGAGCCATCGATTATGGTGCTAAAATTACTGCCCCCATCCGTGCTCACTTCCCACTGATAGGTGTCCGCGTTTGTTGTTGCCACGGTAAAACCTCCACTATTGCCCACTACTACCGTTTGATCTGTTGGTTGTGTGGTTATGGTGAACGGCGTTACCGTTATGGTTTGTTGCACATCAATACTGTTCCCGGCATCATCGGTTACCCTATAAGTACGGGTAATAGTTTCGGGGTTGGTACCTCCATCACTAACGTCACTTATAAAGGTCACTGTCGGATTTGAAGCACAATTATCGGCCTCATCGGAAATAACCGTAATATCCGCTGCAGGGATATCATCGCTACAATAAACAGAGATAGGTGATGGTGCACTGGCAGTTGGGGCAATTGTATCTACCGTAATTGTAGTGGTAGCCGCAATATTTGGATATGGAGGGTCGCCTGCCATACCGCCATATTCCACCAAATACCCTTTAGGTTGATAACTTCCGCTGGATGCCCCTGTGTTGGAAAGGTCGTTCCAGGAACCATCCAGTCCAACTCCCGGAGCAGTGATATGGGCATAATCCTCATCTCCAGATTGATTGGGTTCCCCTGTATTCCAAAATTCATACCCAAAGGCTGTTCCTCCAGAGGTTCCTCTCCAAAAGAGAGTTCCAGCTTCCGGTCCGGTTACCCAATACCAATCACCTTCGGTGGCGGCATCGCTGGCACCTATCCAACCGGCACCGGGGGCTTGAGCACCCAATAGATCGGATTCGTCCTGCACCGTAATAGTGGCCAAGTAACCTTGTAAACCATAAAATGTCCGTAAGGCAGCGGCATCCCTAGCTGCTGTCCAAGTAATGCCCAAAGAGGGAACATATTCGTAGTAGTGGCCTGTAGACTCCAAATAATTGGCCTCGTTCAATACTATGGAAAAAGTCCGGGTATCTCCAGAACTTACCGTGGCCGTAGTCTGGAATTCAACGGCCGAGATCGCTGCTTCAAATTCGGCCAAGGTAGCAGGTCCGTTCAACAATAATCTTCCTTCAGAAGTATCCCAGCTTGCAGTGATGTTGGGGTGTGTGCCGGTAAGGTTCAAGACATCGCCCGAAACATCGTAGTTGGAGGTTATTTGAATATAAACAGCATCCACTGTACTGCTATCGGGATCTGTAATACTAATCGATTCCACTACTGGTATGGCATTTCCCGGGCAATATAATTGGTCTCCGGTTGCGGTTATGCTCGGTGGGTCGTCTGCGTCCACGGTGTCATCCCTGAAATCCAGATCGCCGCCGGATCCAAGATCTCCATCGGAATCGGGTAATATCAATGAACTTCCAATGGCATTCGTAGGGTCGTCAATATCCCCTCCGGGGTCACCATAGCCTGTTGTGGTATCCACGGTATTATCTAGTCCGTCATTATCGTTATCCGACCCTGATAGTGTTAGGGATGCTTCTGTCGTGTCACCTGTGCCATCATTGTCGCTATCGGTATCCAAAAAATCGGGAGTACCGTCACCATCCGTATCAATTGCGGACAAGCCACTGCTTTCATAGGCATCGTCGAGACCATCGTTGTCGGCATCATTGCCCGACGGTGCCGTATACCCTGTCGATGTTTGGGCCTCCACATTATCGGGAATGCCATCGCCATCACTATCCAGGTCTTGATAGTTAGGAATGCCATCACCGTCGGTATCTACTGTGGTGCAGTCTACCGTACCGGGGTAACTGGCACCATGGACCCTTGCGCCAATCTGATAGGCCATGACCCTAAACGATTGGAAATTATTGGTGCTGACATTAAATGTAATCTCTGTAATTGAACCCGATGGTATTCCATTGGCACTTGCCAACCAGCTTCCATTATCGTATTGTATTTGCATATCGGAGGTGGATACTACCGGGTCGGCACTTAAGAATACACTTACCGTGGTGCCGATGGGGATCACTTGTGAAAATTGAAATGAAATGATCGATTGCCCCGGGTATGTGGTCGTAGAGTTATAGGCATACGTGGTGCCTGGGTTTCCTTCGGCATTGGAAGCATCACTGAAGTTTTGAATATTTGTTGCGGTCTGTACAAAATTTCCCGTAGCTCCACCACATTCATCCACATCCAGGACGCCATCATTGTCGTCATCCACATCGCTGGCATCGTCAATGCCATCACCATCTAAGTCGACACTGCCTACACTGCAAGTAGAGTACAATTTGGAAAATGGAATGTTCTGTTTGGAAATAGAGGGGCCTTGGTAGGCAACCGATAGGTTTTCCCCTCCGCCATTTTCAAAGAAAAGTACCTGGATATCGTGCAAACCGGTTGTTAGTGTAATGTTCCCCGATCGCTCTCGGGAACTATGTGCCCCATCGTTATTGACCACCTGGGTTCCATTTATATATAATTTAGAGCCATCGTCCGATGTGGTATAAAAAGTATACGAGCCCGGAGTGTCTATTTGGATAAAACCGGTATACCGAATACTAAAGTTATCTCTATCGCCCGGGTCTTCTTGGTTTTGCAGATTATCCACATTAAAACTGGTGTACGTGCCGGATCCAATATATCCAGTCGTTGGGATATTGTCAACAGTACTTCCGGAAGGTGAACTATCGTAGAACTTAAAATCCACTTCACCTACGCATAAATTCAGGGATCCTTCAACTACAATGTTATCAATATAGTAGTACTCATTACCAGCAGTATTGTAAAATCGGACCCTTATTTCCAGAATAGAACCTGAAGTTGCCAAGTTCACCGTGTAATTTGGATTTAAAAGGTCAGATGGATTGGAGTCTCCCGATGCATTTTCGAATTCTATCCAAGAACCTCCATCCACTCGATATTCACCTATAAAATAATCAGTGCCGGCCTCAAACTGATGTGTCTGTGCCTGTGTGGCCACATCAAAACTAAAATTTACAGACTCATAACCATTTATGTTAATGGGGTTAGTTTGCCAAATGCCTTCGGCATTAAGATTGTTGGCTTCTATACGATTGTCCTGGACCCATACATCTCCAGTTAAGGTTGTTGTCCATCCAGAAGACGAAGGGCCTGTAGCCGTTCCATTTTCTGTACCGTTGGGGTAGCTATCAAAGTTTTCGCTCCAAATAGTGGTTTGTGAAAACGAAAAAAAAGTACCTAAAAGAAAAAATGCCAATAATAGCATCCATCCAGTCGGGAAATGGTTCATTTTCTTTTTGGAGACTGAGGTTGTGCCCATGTAGATTTTAGATATGGTACAAAATTATAAGCCTAAGGCGCGGTGCAAAATAATTGTTGTGAAAGACGGTAAAAGGAAGGTTAACCCTGTAAATATGTGGACAATGTTGAAAATTGATTGGACTTGCCAAAAGCCAACGGACAGTGAAAAATGGAAATTGAACACCATTTAATAGACTTTGTTATGGTAATTGGTTGAAAAATAGATGGACTAACCCCTATTTTTGTTTGTGGCGAGGTTGCACAAGCGATATAAATTGTTGTATATTTGCAAAACTGAACGGATATAAAAGTATTCATGAGGGGACCTTGAGTCCCCTCTTTTATTACTCATTTCTTATGTTGAAGGATAAAGTGGAATCATTATTGAACCAAGCGTTGGAAGAGCATCAGTCCTTGTTTTTGGTCGATTTTACCGTAGGGGGCGATAATGGGATCAAGGTTGTTTTGGATGGGGATAATGGAGTTAGCCTGCAGGATTGTATGAACGTGAGCAGGGCCATTGAGCACAACCTAGATCGCGAAGAGGAGGATTTTTCTCTGGAAGTTACATCTGCGGGCGCTACGTCGCCTTTAAGATTGCCGCGTCAGTACAATAAAAATGTTGGAAGAAAATTACAGGTCAAGACCAACTCCGAGGAATTGGAAGGTACGCTGGTCGAAACCTCGACAAATAGCATTACCCTAGAGTGGAAGGCCCGCGAGCCAAAACCAGTGGGTAAAGGAAAAGTTACGGTGCAGAAAACGCAGGAAATTGCCTTTTCTGACATTAAAGAAGCAAAAGTTAAATTAAAATTTTAATTGTAGTAGAATATGGAAAACCTAGCGCTCATCGAATCCTTTTCGGAGTTTAAGGACGATAAGTTTATTGACAGGGTGACCCTTATGGCGATTTTGGAAGAAGTCTTCCGAAGTGCGCTCAAGAAAAAATTTGGTTCTGACGACAATTTTGATATCATTATCAACCCCGATAAAGGTGATTTGGAAATTTGGAGAAACCGAATCGTGGTCGAAGATGGCGAGGTAGAGGAGCCAAATGAAGAAATTTCCTTGTCCGAGGCCAGGAAAATAGAGCCGGATTTTGAGGTGGGTGAAGATGTTTCCGAAGAAGTGAAATTGATCGATTTGGGTAGGCGAGCGATATTGGCATTGCGCCAAAACCTGATTTCTAAGATCCATGAGCACGATAATACCACTATCTACAAGCAATTTAAAGACTTGGAGGGTGAGATTTATACGGCAGAGGTGCATCATATTAGGCACCGTGCCGTAATTTTGTTGGATGACGAAGGCAACGAGATCATTCTTCCAAAAGAAAAACAAATCCCGGCCGATTTTTTCCGTAAAGGGGATAACGTACGCGGTATTATTGAAAGCGTGGAACTTAAAGGAAACAAGCCGGCGATCATTATGTCCAGAACTTCCCCGAAATTCTTGGAGCAATTGTTCTTTCAGGAAATTCCTGAAGTTTTCGATGGTTTGATCTCCATTAAAAAAGCCGTTCGTATTCCAGGCGAAAAAGCAAAGGTCGCTGTGGACTCTTACGATGATAGAATCGATCCCGTTGGGGCTTGTGTAGGTATGAAAGGTTCAAGGATCCATGGAATTGTCCGTGAATTGGGTAATGAGAACATCGATGTAATCAACTGGACCAATAATCCCCAACTAATGGTTACCCGGGCACTAAGTCCTGCCAGAGTATCATCCGTTAAGTTGAACGAGGAGAAGAAAACAGCTCAAGTTTATCTAAAGCCAGAGGAAGTGTCCAAGGCAATTGGTAGAGGAGGTCATAATATTAGATTGGCCGGACAATTAACTGGTTATGAGATAGATGTGTTTAGGGAAGGTGTAGAGGAAGATGTTGAGCTTACAGAGTTCTCCGATGAAATAGAAGGCTGGGTAATAGAGGAGTTCAAGAAAATAGGATTGGACACTGCACGCAGCGTTTTGGAGCAAGACGTAAAAGATTTGGCGAAACGAACAGATCTTGAAGAGGAAACAATCCAAGAGGTAGTTCGTATCCTCAAGGAAGAATTTGAAGATTAGGCTTATATTAGCAGCGAAAAATTAGGGCAAGTAAAATAATTTATGGCAGAAAATCCAACAATACGACTTAATAAAGTTCTTAGAGAATTGAACATTTCACTGGATAGAGCGGTCGACTATCTCAACTCGGAAGGGCATGAGGTAGAGGCACGTCCTACCACCAAGATTTCCAATGAAGTGTATCAAGTTCTGTTGGATGAATTCCAAACGGATAAGAGCAAAAAGGTTGCTTCCAAGGAAGTTGGTGAAGAAAAAAGAAAGGAGAAGGAAGCTATCCGAATGCGAATGGAGAAGGAGCAGGAGGAGCGCAGATTGGCCAAAGAAAAGAAAGAAGCCGAGCAGCAGGTCGTGAAGGCCAAGGCCGAATTATCCGGTCCAAAAACTGTGGGTAAAATTGATTTGGACAAAAAACCCGAACAACCTAAAAAGGAGGAGCCCAAGAAAGAGGAAGCTCCAAAACCCGAACCGGAAAAGGTTCAGGAAAAAGCTCCTGAAAAAGCTCCTGAAAAAGAAACGCCAAAAGTCGAGGCTCCAGCTCCCGTAAAAGAAAAGCCAGAAGAGAAAACAGAGCAAAAGGTCGAGGTAAAAGAGGAAGAAAAGCAGTCTACGGAAGAGGTGGGCACAGGAACCATAAAGACCAATTATCAAAAACTCTCCGGACCAAAAATAACCGGGGACAAAATAGACTTATCGCAATTTAAAAAGCCTGCGAAAAAGAAAAAAGAAGATGCCCAAAAGTCAAAAACTGGCGGAGGATCTTCCGATGGGGCAGAGCGTAAAAAGCGAAGAAGGAGAATAGTTAAGAATGGCCCACAAGCTGGTGGAGGTCGTAATAACAGAGGAGGCGCGGGCAGAAAAGGACAGCGTTCCAATGCACCCAAGGTAGAGCCTACCGAAGAAGAAGTACAAAAACAAGTACGTGAGACCCTCGAAAAACTACAGGGTAAATCCAACAAAGGTCGAGGAGCAAAATATAGAAGGGAGAAAAGAGATCAGCACCGTCAGCAAACGGAAAAAGATCTTGAACAACAGGAATTGGAAAGCAAGATTTTAAAGGTGACCGAATTTGTTACCGTGAACGAACTTGCCACGATGATGAATGTATCCACTACCCAGATAATTTCAGCGTGTATGTCTTTGGGCATCATGGTAACCATGAATCAGCGATTGGATGCTGAAACACTTTCCATTGTAGCAGACGAATTTGGTTATGAGGTCGAGTTTGTAACGGCCGAAATCGAGGAAACCATCGATGAGGTGGAGGATGCTCCCGAAGACTTGCAACCAAGGGCGCCCATTGTTACTGTAATGGGGCACGTAGACCATGGTAAAACATCGCTTCTGGATTACATTCGTGAAGAAAATGTAATCGCAGGGGAAAGTGGAGGAATTACGCAGCATATTGGAGCCTACGGTGTATCACTGGAAGATGGTCAAAGAATTGCTTTCTTGGATACTCCGGGTCACGAAGCGTTTACCGCAATGAGGGCTCGTGGAGCACAGGTAACCGACATTGCCATTATCGTAATTGCAGCGGATGACGATATCATGCCGCAAACGAAAGAAGCAATCAGCCATGCCCAAGCGGCCGGGGTGCCCATAGTATTCGCGATCAACAAAGTGGATAAGCCTACGGCAAATCCTGATAAGATAAAAGAAGGATTGGCGCAAATGAACCTTTTGGTCGAAGATTGGGGGGGTAAAGTGCAATCGCACGATATTTCCGCAAAAACTGGTCAAGGAGTTCAAGAGCTTTTGGAAAAAGTTTTGCTTGAGGCCGAGTTATTGGAATTGAAAGCAAATCCAGAACGTTTGGCAACGGGAACCGTGGTAGAAGCATTTTTAGACAAAGGCCGGGGTTATGTGGCGACCATTTTGGTCCAGACCGGTACATTGAACATTGGTGATTATGTATTGGCGGGAACCTGTAGTGGTAAAGTTAAGGCCATGCAAGATGAAAGAGGACATAATATTACAAGTGCCGGACCCTCCACGCCAATATCTATTTTGGGATTGGACGGGGCGCCGCAGGCAGGTGATAAGTTCCATGTGTTGGAAGATGAGCGGGAAGCCAAGCAAATTGCGGCAAAGCGTTCCCAATTACAACGCGAACAATCCGTAAGAACACAACGTCACATTACATTGGACGAAATTGGACGTAGAATTGCGTTGGGCGACTTCCAGGAGCTGAACATTATCCTAAAAGGTGATGTAGATGGTTCTGTAGAAGCTTTAACGGATTCCTTCCAAAAATTGTCCACAGATGAGATACAAGTCAACATCATACATAAAGGCGTAGGAGCGATAACAGAATCCGATGTATTGTTGGCCAGTGCCTCCGATGCGATTATAATCGGATTTAACGTAAGGCCGATGGGCAATGCTCGAACCATTGCCGATAAAGAGGAGATCGATATCAGGACCTACTCCATTATTTATGACGCCATCAACGATCTTAAAGATGCGATGGAAGGCATGTTGTCTCCAGAGATGAAAGAAGAAATCACCGGTAATGCCGAGATTAGGGAGACTTTCAAGATTTCGAAAGTGGGAACCATTGCTGGATGTATGGTGACCAGTGGTAAAATCTTTAGAAACTCCAATATTAGGCTGATTAGGGATGGTGTAGTAATCTATACCGGGGAGCTCGCCTCGTTGAAGCGATTCAAGGATGATGTAAAAGAAGTTTCCAAAGGGTACGACTGCGGACTACAGATCAAGAATTACAACGATATTAGGGAAGGGGATATAGTAGAGGCCTTCCAAGAAGTGGCAGTGAAGAAAAAGCTGTAACGAGTATAATTCTAATTAAAAAAACCCGCTCATCGAGCGGGTTTTTTAGTTATTTAGAAGTGCTTTCTTCAGGTTTCAGGAGCATGGCGTCCGGATATTTTTTTCGTACTTCAAGATATTTCCTCTCGGCCTCCAATTTGGTCCTAAATTTTCCTAGCCTTACACGGTAGGTGGGAGATTCAAACTCTATTTTGGAATACCAGTCAGGGAAATCTACTTCTACTTGGTTCAATAGGTCTTGAGCCTTTTCAAAACTCCCAAAGCCCACTTGTATCTGATAAAAACCACTGTTTGCATTTACCTTGGCATACAGTTGAACCAATTGATCGATTTTCGGGTCTTGTTGAATGGTCACTTGGGCTTGCTGTGCCGAAAGCTGAGTGGCAAAGCCTATAATTAGTGCTGTGAATAGCGTGGTTTTCATAGTGTTTCAGTATTGTGATTATAACGCTTGTTGCAAAAGTAAATTATTATAGGTTAAACAAGTTGAAGCAAAGTTATTTAGAATCTTTATAAATTATGAGTTATAAATACCTTAACATTTCAAAAAATGCTTGTATGTCTTACTTTTGTGACCACTCTTGGTAGGGTGAAAAGCTATTGTTCTCAAACTCAATAGAAAGAATCGTGCCAAGGATTTCGATAGAAATTTCACGAATATGAAAAAGGTTTTATACCGCCATCTATTTTCAAAAGTTTTAGGTTTAACTTTCCTATTGTTCTCCACATCTTTTTATGCTCAAGAAGAGGCTGATGCCGCTGCTGAACAAACAGTGGAAGCTGTCGGAGGAGACCCGGTAAAGGGGAAACAACTGTTTAATCAGAACTGTGCCGCCTGTCACGCATTGGAGCGTAAAATGACGGGGCCTGCACTGGCCAATGTAGAAACAAGGTTGGCTGAGGATGAAGGTTTGGACAAGGAATGGATCTATCAATGGATCAAGAATAGTCCTGCCATGATTTCCGCTGGAGATGCTTATGCTGTAAAAATATACGCAGAGTACAATCAAGCGGCAATGACCCCGTTCCCGACGTTGTCTAATCAGGATATCGATGATATTTTGGCGTATACTGCCGCTCCGCCGCCCGCGCCTGCAGCTGCTACAGCTGCTGCTGCCACTGGAGGTGATGCTGGTGGGTCAACTTCCGGTATTTCCAACGAAATGATACTTGGCGCATTGGTGTTGGTGTTCGGTCTGTTGGTCATGATGTTGATCTTGGTGAACAAGACCTTGCGCAGAATAGCCGAAGCAAATGGTGTTGTAATTGCGCAGGAGAAAGAAAAGCGCTTGCCAATTTGGAAAGCATTTGTTCAAAATCAGTTCTTGGTGCTGGTAAGTGTAGTGTTCTTGCTTTTGGCAAGTGCGTACTTTGCTTACGGTTGGATGATGCAGGTAGGTATCGATCAGGGGTATGCCCCGGTTCAGCCAATCCATTATTCGCACAAAATTCACGCTGGAGATAATAAGATTGAGTGTAAGTATTGTCACTCTTCCGCAAGGACTTCCAAGCATTCCGGGATTCCTTCCCTTAATGTTTGTATGAACTGTCACAAATCTATCTACGAATACACCGGTAATCCAGAAGGTCCTTCAGCTGAAGATTTGGCCAATGGATATACCAATGAATTTTATACGGGCGAAATCAAGAAATTGTACAAAGCGGTCGGTTGGGACGAGGAAAACCAAAGCTATACTGGTGAAACACAACCAGTGGAGTGGGTTAGAATCCATAACCTGCCAGATTTCGCATACTTTAATCACTCTCAGCACGTATCCGTTGCAGGAATTGAGTGTCAGACATGTCACGGTCCAGTAGAGGAAATGGAAGTTATGTATCAGCATGCTCCATTAACTATGGGTTGGTGTATCAATTGTCACAGGGAGACCAATGTGAAGGTTGAAGGTAATGAGTACTATGAGGCAATTCATGAAGAATTGTCCAAAAAGTATGGTGTTGAGGAATTGACCGCTGCCATGATGGGCGGTTTGGAGTGTGGTAAGTGTCACTATTAAGAATTAAAAGAAGATAATCTCAGATATATCGTATGGCATCAAACAAAAAATATTGGAAAAGTGAAGCGGAGTTGAATCCGAACGATTCCATTGTTGAGGCGCTAAGAAACAACGAGTTTACAGAGGAGATTCCCGTTGATGATTTTTTGGGGGACAAGGAAAAACTGTCCGCCTCCAATACTTCAAGAAGGGATTTCTTGAAATATGTCGGCTTCAGTACTGCGGCAGCAACCGTTGCGGCGTGCGAGGGACCTGTTCACAAATCTATACCGTATGTGGTCCAGCCGGACAATATTGTTCCAGGTGTGGCCAATTACTATGCTACAACTATAGCGGATGGTTTTGATTTTGCCAGTATTTTGGTAAAAACCCGTGAGGGAAGGCCTATAAAAATTGAAAACAATACGGATGCAAAGGTAAATGGTGGGGCCAATGCGCGAGTGCAAGCCTCTGTTTTGTCTCTGTATGATAGTAAAAGGGTTCAAGGGCCAATGGCCAATGGTGAGCCTATGGAATGGAAGGTGTTGGATGCTACGGTGATGGCCAAGCTGAACTCTTTGAAGGGTTCCAGTAAGCAAATTGCCCTTTTGACACAGACATATGCAAGTCCGTCCACAGCAAAATTAATTTCTGAATTTAAAGAGGCTTACGGAGAAAACGTGAACCACGTGGTTTACGATGCAATTTCCGAAGATGCTGCACTTAATGCATTTAATAAGGCGTACGGTGAACGTGCCTTGGCCGATTATGATTTTGAAAAAGCTGAATTGATAGTGTCCTTCGGAGCTGATTTCTTGGGGGATTGGCAAGGTGGGGGCTATGATTCCGGTTATGCAAAAGGACGTATTCCAAAGAACGGGAAAATGTCCAGGCATATTCAGATGGAGTCCAATATGTCCTTGGCCGGGGCCAATGCCGACAAGAGATATCCAATGACGCCAACCCAGCAGAAAATTGCGCTGGCCAAATTGTATGGCAAGTTAAATGGTAGCAGTGTAGGTGGTGGTACATCTGATGTGGATGCTGCAGTGGACCAAGTTGCGGCCGAAATCAAAAAAACAGGCAGCAAAGCAGTTGTTGTTACTGGATTAAATGATGAGAATGCACAATCCGTTGTATTGGCGATCAATAAATTGTTGGCTAGTGAGGCATTTGATCCGATCAAGCCAAAATATGTGCGCCAAGGAGATGCTGCAAAGGTGAATAAATTGATATCGGATATGAATGCCGGTCGTGTAGGTATGTTGATTACCGACGGTGTAAATCCAGCGTATTCATTGCCAAATGCAGAAGAGTTTGTTGCTGGTTTGGATCAGGTAGATATTTCTGTAGCTTTTGCGTTCAATAATGATGAGACGGCACAGTCGTCCGATTATGTGGCGGCATCATCCCATTATTTGGAATCATGGGGCGATGCAGAGTTCAAAAAAGGACAATATAGTTTAATGCAGCCAGCCATTCGTGAGTTGTTTGATACGAGACAGTTTCAGACGGCACTTTTGAAATGGATGGGTGTGGAAAAAACATACTACGAATACATTAAGGAAAATTGGAATACTGATATTCTGCAAGGAGGTTCTTGGAACAAAGCTTTGCAGGATGGGGTATTTGAGGTTTCCGTGATGAATACAGAAAATGACGAGGTTGCTTCGGTGAATGAAGGCGAGGAAGAGCAACCGGAAATTGTACCAATAGCGTCCGCGATACGTTCTTTGGTGAATTCCACAAGCCCGGGCACGGAGCTGGTACTTTACTCAAAAGTGGGTATGGGCGACGGTCGCCAGGCGAACAACCCTTGGTTGCAAGAGTTCCCTGATCCGATTTCGAGGGTGTCTTGGGACAACTATGTTACCGTTTCCAAGGCCGATGCTGAAACTTGGGGATTGGAGAACACCATAGTGGCCGATGGCGGTCTAAATGGTAGTTATGTCAATCTTACTGTTGATGGAAAGGTCCTGGAGAATGTTCCTGTGATCGTTCAGCCAGGACAAGCAGTGGGTACTGTAGGGCTTTCGTTTGGATACGGTAAAAAAGCCGGAATGCAGCAAGAGATGGCCACAGGGGTCAATGCATACGCTTTATATAGTAATTTTTCCGATGTACAGTCGGTTACGATAGAAAAATCAGCAGGAGTTCATGAGTTTGCCTGTGTGCAATCTCAAAAAACACTGATGGGTAGGGGGGATATCATCAAAGAAACTACTTTGGAGATTTTCAATACCAAAGATCATGCGGAATGGAACCCAATGCCGCATGTATCATTGAATCATAAGGAAATACCTGTTACCTCTCCAGATGCAGACCTTTGGGAGGAGTTTGATAGAAGTATAGGGCATCACTTTAACTTGTCCATCGATCTAAATGCATGTACCGGATGTGGTGCTTGTGTCATCGCATGTCATGCCGAGAACAATGTTCCGGTTGTCGGAAAGATGGAGATGCGCCGTTCCAGAGATATGCACTGGTTGCGAATAGACAGGTACTACTCTTCCGAAGAGACCTTTGAGCAAGATAACGAGAAGAAAGAAGGCATGGATGGCCTTTGGGGAGAAAATGGTTCTCTTGGAGGCTTTAGGGAGATGGAAGATCCGTCAGCCAATCCACAGGTAGCCTTCCAGCCGGTAATGTGTCAACACTGTAATCATGCACCTTGTGAAACTGTTTGTCCGGTAGCGGCAACATCGCATAGTAGACAGGGTCAAAACCATATGGCTTACAACCGTTGTGTAGGAACAAGATACTGTGCCAACAACTGTCCTTATAAAGTTCGTAGATTCAACTGGTTCTTGTACAATAACAACGACGAGTTCGATTTTAATATGAACAATGATTTGGGTAAAATGGTACTTAATCCAGACGTTAACGTGCGTTCTAGGGGGGTTATGGAAAAATGCTCAATGTGCATCCAAATGACCCAAAAGACCATTTTGGACGCGAAGAGAGACGGTCGAGTGGTGAAAGATGGTGAGTTCCAAACTGCTTGTTCTGCAGCATGTAGCAGCGGGGCTATGGTGTTCGGCGATGTAAACGATCACGATAGTAAAGTGGCCAAATTGAAAGAGGATGATAGGATGTACCATTTGTTGGAGCATGTGGGAACAAAACCAAACGTGTTCTACCATGTTAAGGTAAGAAACACCAACGAGGCTTAATCAATAAAAAAAGAAGTAACTAGAAGATAAATTATGGCGTCGCATTACGAAGCACCTATTCGAAAGCCCTTAGTAGTCGGAGACAAAGGTTACCACGATGTAACCGTGGATATTGCCCGTCCGGTTGAGGGAAAGGCCAACAAACAATGGTGGATTGTTTTTTCTATCGCATTAGTGGCATTCCTTTGGGGTCTAGGATGTATCATTTACACCATTTCAACAGGTATTGGGGTTTGGGGTCTTAACCGAACCGTAAACTGGGCCTGGGATATTACCAACTTTGTATGGTGGGTAGGTATTGGTCACGCAGGTACACTGATTTCAGCAGTACTTTTGCTTTTCCGACAAAAATGGAGAATGGCAATTAACCGTTCGGCGGAAGCTATGACCATTTTCTCGGTTGTGCAGGCGGGTTTGTTCCCGATCATTCACATGGGCCGTCCTTGGTTGGCATATTGGGTACTTCCCATTCCGAACCAGTTTGGTTCCCTTTGGGTAAACTTTAACTCACCATTACTTTGGGACGTATTTGCGATATCGACCTATCTTTCTGTATCGTTGGTATTCTGGTGGACAGGATTACTGCCCGATTTCGCGATGATTCGCGATAGAGCGGTAAAACCATTCCAGAAGAAAATATATAGCTTATTGAGCTTTGGTTGGACAGGTAGAGCCAAGGATTGGCAGCGTTTTGAGGAAGTTTCCTTGGTATTGGCCGGTTTGGCAACACCTTTGGTACTTTCTGTACACACCATTGTATCCTTTGACTTTGCCACATCGGTGATTCCTGGATGGCACACAACCATTTTCCCTCCTTACTTTGTTGCGGGAGCAATTTTCTCTGGATTTGCCATGGTGAACACGCTTCTGATCATTATGCGTAAGGTGTGTAATCTTGAGGCTTATATTACCGTACAGCACATTGAATTGATGAACATTGTAATCATGATTACAGGTTCCATTGTAGGATGCGCCTACATAACTGAGTTGTTCATTGCTTGGTATTCCGGAGTGGAGTACGAGCAGTACGCTTTCTTGAACAGGGCTACAGGACCTTATGCATGGGCTTACTGGGCAATGATGACCTGTAATGTGTTCTCGCCTCAGTTTATGTGGTTCAAAAAGTTGCGTACCAGTATTATGTTCTCTTTCTTCATTTCGATTGTGGTAAACATTGGAATGTGGTTCGAGCGTTTTGTGATCATTGTTACATCGTTGCACAGGGATTATTTGCCATCATCATGGACCATGTTCTCACCAACATTTGTGGATATTGGAATTTTTATTGGAACCATCGGATTCTTCTTTGTCCTGTTCCTCTTGTATTCAAGAACATTCCCTGTAATAGCGCAAGCCGAGGTAAAATCAATTTTGAAATCATCTGGAGAGAAGTATAAAAAATTAAGGGATGCTGGTCAACCTCTTTATCAAATGCCACAAGGTGTAAATAAAGTTGTGGGTTATGAAGAGCCTATAACGGATGACGTGTTGATGGGCGAAGTAAAGCCTACAGAAGGTGATAAGGTGGGTGTAACCGAATTGCTTAGCAGTATAGGTACATTCGATGCCGCTACGGAAACACCGGACGATTTGAAAGAAATCAAGGGAGTAGGTCCGGAAATGGAGCGAACCTTGAACGAAATAGGTATTTACACCTATGCACAGGTCGCCAGAATGACCGAAAAGGAGTATAATCTGTTGGACTCTATTACCGGAAGGTTCCCAGGTCGTGCGCAGCGTGACGATTGGGCGGGTCAAGCGAAGTTGTTAAACGATAAAAAATAATTATGGCATCAAAAGTTATACAAGCACTTTACACCGATGACGATGTGTTGATGCATGCCGTAAAAAAGGTTAGGGCAGAACACCATCATATAGAGGAGGTGTACACCCCGTTCCCTGTTCACGGTCTAGACAAAGCAATGGGATTGGCCGATACAAGAATCGCTATTACTTCATTCCTGTATGGATGTTTGGGATTGACCGTGGCCGTGGTTATGATGAACTTTATTATGATCGAGGATTGGCCACAGGATATTGGAGGTAAGCCAAGTTTTAGCTACCTGGAAAACATGCCGGCCTTTGTACCGATCATGTTCGAGCTTACCGTTTTCTTTGCAGCCCACTTAATGGTGATCACATTTTATCTTAGAAGTAGGATGTGGCCTTTTAAAAAGGCGGAGAACCCAGATAAAAGAACCACTGATGACCATTTTTTGATGGAACTAGGTGTTCACGATAACGAGAATGAACTTGCCGAGCTGTTATGGGAAACAGGAGCGGTAGAAGTAAAAGTTACAGAAAAGGAGTCTTAATAATATGAAGCAATTAGGTAAAATAAGTCTTGCTTTGGCCTTGGTACTGTTTGCAGCCTCTTGTGCAGATAAGAACAGTCCAAACTACCAATTCATGCCAAACATGTACGAAACCGTAGGGTACGAAACTTATCAAGGTGTTGATAATGGATTGTTTCCTGATGGAACAGAGGCCATGTTGCCCGTAGAGTGGACCATTAATAGAGGTTACATGCCCTACGAAATAGAAAACACTCCGGAAGGTAAAGAAATGGCAAGGTTGAACCCAAGTCCATTGGATTCGCTCAATAGTGAAAAGAATTTAGCAAGAGGCAAGGAGCTGTACGATATTTATTGTGCCATATGTCACGGAGCTAAAGGAGATGGTCAAGGAAACCTTGTAAAAAGAGAAAAAATATTGGGTGTTCCCAGCTATGCCGATGCAGCTAGAAACATTACTGTCGGAACTACATATCATGCCATTTATTACGGGTTGAACTCAATGGGTTCTTACGCCTCACAGTTCGCCAATGAGGAAGAAATGTGGCAAGTGTCCGAATATGTGATGAAATTAAAGGAAGACCTAACAAAATAATAGGATAAGAAGAAACTATGTATACCTTTTCAAACAAACTTAGACTTGGATCTTTCATAGCCATGGGGCTTGGATTTATTTTCCTAGTAATTGGTTTTGTATCTGCCCCATCAACGGTGGAGGAAGCCAAGGCCATGGTAGCAGTGCATGACGATGGTCATGGAGGAGGGCATGCAGAAGCAGCCGATGCCCATGGCGTAGCAGAAGGTCACGGAGCCGAAGCTGCACATGGAGAAACACACGATGCTTCTCACGATGAGCATTTGTTGCACCAGTTGCAAAACCGTCCATGGTCCGCACTTTACGTAGCAGCATTCTTTTTCTTTATGATTTCTTTGGGAGTATTGGCCTTTTACGCCATACAACGTGCTGCACAAGCAGGATGGTCCCCATTGCTCTTTAGGGTGATGGAGGGTATTACGGCATATCTTGTCCCCGGAGGTATCATTGTATTTGTAATATTATTGCTATCGGTATTGCACATGAACCACATGTTCGTATGGATGGATGCAGACACAGTGGCACACGATAAACTATTACAGGGCAAGGCGGGGTATTTGAACCCAACTTTCTTCTTGATAAGAGCAGCTATATTCTTGGGTGGATGGATTTTTTACCGTCAGTATTCCAGAAAATTGTCCTTGGCGCAAGATGAGTCGGACGATAACAGCAACTTTGTGAAGAATTTTAGATGGTCTGCCGCTTTCTTGGTATTCTATTTAATTTCTGAGTCCATGATGTCTTGGGATTGGATCATGAGCTTGGACCCACACTGGTTCAGTACCCTATTTGGATGGTATGTTTTTGCAAGTATGTTCGTATCCGGAATCACTGTTATTGCCATGGTTACCGTATACCTAAAATCAAAAGGATATCTAGAGCAAGTAAATGATAGTCATATCCACGATTTGGCCAAGTTTATGTTCGGTATCAGTATATTCTGGACGTACTTATGGTTCTCTCAGTTTATGCTTATTTGGTATGCGGATATACCAGAAGAGGTAACTTACTATATAGCCCGTTTCCAGGACTATAAACTGCCTTTCTTTGGAATGTTGGTTCTTAACTTTGTGTTCCCATTATTGGTTCTTATGAACAGCGACTATAAAAGGGTAAACTGGTTTGTTATCATGACGGGAATAGTGGTGCTGTTTGGGCACTATTTGGATATTTTTAATATGGTAATGCCTGCAACGGTAGGGGATCAATGGTATATTGGTCTTCCGGAAATAGGAGGTATTTTGTTCTTTGGAGGTTTGTTCGTTTACTGGGTATTCACAGCGTTGACCAAAGCGCCATTACAACCCAAACGAAACCCATTTATTGAAGAGAGTAGACATTTTCATTATTAATACGATTTAAGTCTTAGATAGATATACGATGACTGCATTATTAACATTGACTGTTTTAGTATTGGTTGCGATTGCCATTTGGCAGATGACCAAGATTTTTGAATTATCGCAAACTAAAACAGAAAACGCTGAAATAGCCAACGATTCCGATAACAAGAACAATGGATACCTATTGTTTGCTTTTTTGATCTTTATCTATGGAATCACCATTTTCAGTTTTGCCAAATATTCTAAAATGTTATTGCCCGAAGCGGCATCAGAGCACGGTGGTGAGTACGACCAATTGATGTGGGTCTCAATGGCCATAATTTTCTTTGTACAGACCATTACACAAGCTTTGTTGCATTACTTCGGATACAAGTACAGAGGGCAAAAGGGCAGAAAAGCACTCTTTTTTGCCGATAATGATAGACTGGAGTTTATCTGGACCATTATCCCGGTAATCGTGTTGGCAGGTTTGATTCTATGGGGTCTTTACACTTGGACCAATATCATGGATATTAACGAGGACGATGATCCGTTGATCGTTGAACTATACGCCCAGCAGTTTAACTGGACAGCCCGTTATGCCGGAGAGGATAACGTACTGGGGGATGCAAACGTACGCTTGATCGATATAGGTAAAGCAAATGTTTTAGGTTTGGACGAATCCGACCCTAATGCAGAGGACGATATTATTGTAAAGGAATTGCACTTGCCCGTTGGACGCAAAGTAAACATTAAAATGAGGTCTCAAGATGTATTGCACTCAGCATATATGCCGCACTTTAGAGCTCAGATGAACTGTGTGCCCGGTATGATCACACAATTCTCCTTCACACCTACGGTTACAACCGAAGAAATGCGCTTAAACCCGGATGTTGCGGACAAAGTAAAGCGAACCAATGCCCTTAGGGCAGAATGGGCTGCAGAAGGTAAGCCTAATTCGGACCCATGGGAGTTCGATTATGTTCTATTGTGCAACAAAATATGCGGAAAATCCCATTATAACATGCAGATGAAGATTATAGTGGAGACCGAGGAAGAGTACAATAAGTGGCTTGCCGAGCAAAAAACGTTCAAAGAAACTGTTATGGTGGACGAGAGCGGAGAGCAAGCATTCAACACCGAAGATGGCGAAGAAGTAGCTTTGGAAGAAACAACTTCGGTAGAGTAACAAGCAACAAAAAATAACAAAAAAAATTAATTGGAATATGTCTGAAGTAGCCCATGTAAGTCACGATGATCACCACGATGATCATGGACATCACCATAAGGAAACTTTCATTACAAAATACATTTTCAGTCAGGACCATAAGATGATATCCAAACAGTATCTCATCACTGGTCTAATTATGGGATTCATTGGTATAGCCATGTCATTGTTGTTTAGAATGCAATTGGCCTGGCCGGGTGAATCTTTTGGAATATTTGAAGCTGTTTTGGGGAAATGGGCCCCGGACGGTGTAATGGATGCCGATATTTATTTGGCATTAGTTACTATACACGGTACCCTAATGGTGTTCTTTGTACTCACACAGGGTCTTAGTGGTACGTTCAGTAACTTACTTATTCCATTACAGATCGGAGCAAGGGATATGGCTTCCGGATTTATGAACATGCTTTCTTACTGGATGTTCTTTGTTTCGTCCGTAATTATGATTATTTCTTTGTTTGTGGAAGCTGGACCGGCCGCTGCAGGTTGGACCATTTATCCACCATTGAGCGCACTGCCAATGGCCCAACCGGGTTCTGGTATGGGTATGACACTTTGGTTGGTTTCCATGGCAATATTCATCGCATCTTCACTTTTGGGATCTTTGAACTATATCGTAACGGTAATCAACCTTAGAACAAAAGGAATGTCCATGACACGTTTGCCATTAACAGTGTGGGCTTTCTTTGTAACTGCGATAATCGGTGTGGTATCATTCCCGGTATTGCTTTCTGCCGCTTTGTTATTGATCATGGATAGAAGTTTTGGAACATCATTCTTCTTGTCCGATATCTTTATTCAGGGAGAAGTATTGCATTACCAAGGAGGATCTCCAGTGCTGTACGAACATTTGTTCTGGTTCTTGGGACACCCTGAGGTGTACATTGTATTGTTGCCAGCATTGGGTATTACATCCGAAGTAATGTCTACAAACGCAAGAAAACCTATTTTTGGATATAGAGCAATGGTTGCATCGATTTTGGCAATTGCATTCTTGTCCACAATAGTTTGGGGACACCACATGTTCGTGTCTGGTATGAATCCATTCTTAGGATCCGTATTTACATTTACCACATTATTGATCGCCATACCATCGGCGGTTAAGGCCTTTAACTATATCACCACATTATGGAAGGGAAATCTGCAGTTGAACCCTGCAATGTTGTTTTCCATTGGGTTGGTGTCAACATTTATCACGGGAGGTCTAACAGGAATAATATTGGGAGATAGTACATTGGATATCAATGTTCACGATACATACTTTGTAGTGGCACACTTCCACTTGGTTATGGGTATCTCCGCATTGTACGGAATGTTCGCAGGAATTTATCACTGGTTCCCGAAAATGTTCCAAGGCCGTATGATGAACAAAAACTTGGGCTACGTCCACTTCTGGATTACTGCAGTTTGTGCTTATGGGGTTTTCTTTCCAATGCACTTTGTAGGTATGGCCGGAGTACCAAGACGTTATTACGAAAACACGGCGTTCCCAATGTTCGATGAGTTGACCAACGTCCAAGTATTAATGACCGTGTTTGCACTGATTGCTGGCCTTGCCCAATTAATTTTTGTATACAACTTTATATCCAGTATTTTCTACGGTAAAAAAGGACCGGTTAACCCATGGGGGTCAAATACATTGGAATGGACTACACCACGCGAGCACATCCACGGAAACTGGCCTGGGGAAATCCCACATGTGTACCGTTGGGCTTACGATTACAGTAAGACATACGAAAATGGTGAGTATATTATTGCGGGACAAGATTTTGTGCCACAGAACGTTCCATTGCAAGAGAACGAGGAAGAACTCAATCATTAAAATCAAGAATATATTATTGTACAAACTGAGCCCGTCCCATAAGGATGGGCTTTTTTATTGGATTAGATTTTATGCTGAATTGTATATCTTTAAAGGAAGATCCCCTTATAAAAAAGCAAACCATCATGAAAAATATTGTAATCTTAATATTGATCACCTTCCCAATATTATCCAATGCACAACGAAAGCCTAAAATAAAGGGGAGCAGAATTGTCTCCGAGCTGAGCGAAGAATTGCCTCCCTTTAACGCCATTGTGCTCAACGATGATCTGGATATTCGATTGAACAAAGCACTAGGGCCAGGGTATCACTTGATCGCCGATGATAACTTGATCGATATACTCAAGTTTGAAGTGCAAGAAGGCACTTTGGTAATTAGTTCTTACTATAATATTACGGCAAAGAAACAACTGGAAATTACAATCAATTATACAGATTTACAGGCAATAACAGTGAAGAACGGCAGCGTGGTTTCCAACGAAGTGATAGATACCGAGCAATTGTTTGTGGATGGATTTAACAACACCAAATTGGATATTCGTGCCAATGCAGCCGTAATGGATATAAATTTGGAAGATACCAGCAGCGGAACATTTAATGTGGAAGTGGATTCCCTCAATGTAAATTTAGGGGCCCGTTCAGATGCCTATGTATATGCGCAGATGGATTCTGGGGCATTGGATTTGGAAGGTAATTCATCTTTGACCATCGAAGGTACATCCGATAGGTTGCAAGCCAATATATTGGATTATGCAAAATATAAGGGCGAGACCATGGAAGTAGGGTCTTATCAACTTATAATTAGCGGAAACTCCAATGCAAGGGTCTATGCATTTAGGGATATTGCTATTAAAGCAACACAAGATGCTAGAATTTACCTGTACGGAACGCCCAAGATAGCAATAGATGAGTTTCTGGACACAGTACAACTCATAAAAAAGGAATAGCTTTAAAAATCACCGTTAATTGAAAAGGTCATCAAGTTGTGCATAGCAGAGCTTTTCAATTATATTTGTTGAACGATGAACGAAAATTTAGATCCTACCGCCGAAAACCTATCACCAGAAGAGTTCGATATAGAAAGAGCTCTCCGGCCAATTAGTTTCGATGATTTTACAGGACAGGCTCAAGTGCTCGAAAACCTAAAGGTTTTTGTGCAAGCGGCCAATTTAAGGGGTGAAGCTTTGGATCATACTCTTTTTCATGGTCCCCCCGGCTTGGGTAAAACAACCTTGGCCTACATATTGGCCAATGAACTTGGTGTAAATATTAAGGTTACATCCGGGCCTGTTTTGGATAAACCTGGGGATTTGGCAGGCCTTTTGACCAATTTAGATGAACGTGATGTACTGTTTATAGATGAAATCCACAGATTGAGCCCCATTGTAGAGGAATATTTGTACTCCGCAATGGAGGATTATAAAATCGATATTATGATCGAGACGGGGCCAAATGCACGTACCGTTCAAATAAACTTGAGCCCTTTTACATTGATAGGGGCAACTACGCGATCCGGATTGTTGACTGCCCCTATGAGAGCCCGATTCGGAATACAGAGTAGGCTGGAATATTACAACACCGAACTATTGTCCACTATAGTTGAGCGCAGTGCCGAGATACTAAAGGTCCCCATTACCAACGATGCAGCCATCGAAATTGCGGGACGAAGTAGGGGAACACCGAGAATTTGCAATGCACTTTTAAGAAGGGTCCGGGATTTTGCCCAGATCAAAGGGAATGGCAACATAGATCTCGAGATTTCACAATTTGGACTCAAAGCACTTAATGTGGATGCACATGGCCTAGATGAAATGGACAATAAAATTTTGAGCACCATCATCGATAAGTTTAAAGGAGGCCCAGTGGGAATAACTACCTTGGCAACCGCTGTTTCCGAAAGTGCAGAAACCTTGGAAGAAGTATACGAACCATTTTTAATACAACAAGGGTTTATTATGCGAACACCAAGAGGTAGGGAGGTTACAGAACTTGCTTACAAACACTTGGGCAGAGTAAAGGGAGGTACACAGGCGGGATTGTTTTAAAGCCGATGGTTGTAACAATCCTATTAACTTTTACCGTTACGTTAAAAATCTTTTTGTATCTTGTTTATTGTATTCATTTACAAGGTTCTATTAGGTTATTTAAACCAAAGAAATTCCCTACTTTTCCCTCATGCCAATTAAAAGTACATAAGGTTGTATTCCCAAAGTACACCACATTTTATTAAGATCAAAGTGCATTTTTCTAAGTAGATGACGGGAAACCATCCTAAATATTCGCCAATATCCAATTCTGATAAGATTCCGGAGCTTTCCGGTCAAATACGTAAGTTAATGGTCCAAGTAGGTATTGGGGTAGGCCTTATTTTGATATTGGCCATTACATTGTTATTGTTTCAGTTTGGGATTGGTAGCACTAATGGTAACCTGGCCCCAGTTCCCGATGATGTATACCGTATGGATTACAATGTGTACAATCTATCATCCACTATAAAAAATGAAAAAATCAAACTTGGATTCGAGATTTTTAGAAATACAACATTGCATGTAGGACCCAAACAAAAAGATTCAGTCAAAATGTATGCAGGCAATAACTTGGCCTGCGCCAGTTGCCATATAAACGGAGGAACCAAACCCTTCGCGGCACCATTGATCGGTGTGGTAAAACGTTTCCCACAATTTAGAGGTCGAGAAAACAAAATGGGAACCATTGAAGAAAGGATCAATGGATGTATGGAGCGGAGCATGAATGGTAGAATATTGCCTGTAGCATCACAAGAAATGCAAGCCCTTATAGCTTATTTGGATTGGTTGGGCCGAGCAACTCCCCCGAACGGCAAGATCGAGGGACAGGGCTTCTTGAAGATTCAAATCCCTAATAGGGCAGTAGATCTTGCTCATGGCGAATCCGTTTACAAAGAACATTGCGTTATCTGCCATGGTCTGGACGGACAGGGGCAACTATTGGCCGAAAACGATCAATATCTGTACCCTCCATTGTGGGGCAGTGATTCCTATAACAATGGTGCGGGCATGACCCGCGTAATCACCGCGGCCCAATTTATAAAAGGTAATATGCCATTTGGCACTACATACGACAAACCTGTTCTTACCGATGAGCAAGCCTACGATGTGGCAGGGTACATCAATCAAAAAGTAAGACCTACCAAGCCCAATAGAGAGGCAGACTTTCCAGATCTTGTCAAAAAACCCGTATCTACTCCCTATGGTCCTTATGTGGATCCCTTCTCTCCCGAGCAGCACCAGTTAGGCCCGTTCCAGCCTATCATGGATTACTACCTTAAGGAACATCAACTTCGTAAAACCAAGTAAACACTACAAGCAATGAAAACAACAAGAACAACATCAAGACGAAATTTTATGGGAGCTATGATGCTGGGTGCCTCTGCATCCACATTAATGGCCTTTACCAATCCCGTTTTAGCGGGGATGGCCGATTACACCGAGTCGGAAATGAACGATGCGGAGGCATGGATGAAAACAATAAAAGGAAAACATAGAGTGGTATACGATGGTTCATATCCACATCACGGATTTCCCATAATTTGGAACTGGGCCTATTATTTGTCCAACAACGAGATGGGTTCCATGGATAATGAAATAACGGCCATGACGGTACTACGGCACGACGCTATTCCGTTTGCTTTTCACACCGACCTATGGAAAAAATACCCCTTGGGCACTATGTTCCATGTAAAAAAAGGGGACGGCACAGTATATGATCGCAACCCGTACTATGAACCGCAGGAGGGAGATTTCCCCATGCCTGTTATACAGGGTATTAAGGATATGATCGGTCGCGGGGCCATGTTCTGTGTCTGTAATTTGGCCATAAAGGTCTATAGCGGAGCCGCGGCACAACAAATGGGCAAAGATGCATCGGAAGTGTACGAGGAATGGAAAGCAGCTGTATTGCCGGATATTCAGATTGTCCCTTCGGGTGTTTGGGCCTTGGGCAGAGCTCAGGAAGAAGGTTGTGGTTACATTTTTGCAGGAAACACAATTTGATCAAGATGAAAAATCTAGTTCTAATCTTAACACTGATGATGTCGGGCTTAGTGCTCGGACAAACAGAGCCCATCAAATTGGTATTTGATGTAACCAGCGACGATCCGGATGTGCATCGTATGGCCGCAAAACATTTGCAGTTGATGGCCGAAGCCTACCCGCAATCAGAATTCGAAATGGTAATTTACAGCGGGGCTTATAAAATGGTAGATAAAAAAGCATCTGTGGCAGGCGAAATGTTGTCGGCAGTAGTAAATAAAGATAATGTGGATGTCGTAATCTGTGAGCAAACCATGAAAAGACATAAAATGACCATCGGAGATCTTATTCCGGGCGTAGGTTCGGTGCCCGATGGTATTTATGAGATCGTGATGAAGCAAAAAGATGGCTGGGGCTATATTAAGGAAGCAAAATAGGATTGATTTTCGGGATAAAAGTTTAATCGATTAACTTTATGGCATGAATGCCACCAAAAGGACACATTTGATCAAAACCGAGGCAAAACGCCTCGGTTTTTTATCTTGCGGGATATCCAAAGCGGAATTCTTGGAAGACGAGGCGCCACGATTGGAAAAATGGCTTAAACAAAACATGCATGGAGAAATGCAGTACATGGAAAACCATTTTGATAAACGTTTGGACCCCACAAAACTGGTCGAGGATTCCAAATCGGTTATCTCTCTATTGTTGAATTATTTTCCAGAAGAAAAGCAAAACCCGGACTCCTTTAAAATTTCCAAATATGCCTATGGGATGGATTATCACTTTGTGATAAAGGATAAACTAAAGAGTCTTCTCCATTTTATACAAGAAGAAATTGGCGAGGTGCATGGGCGGGCCTTTGTAGACTCTGCACCCGTACTGGATAAGGCCTGGGCCGCAAAAAGTGGACTCGGTTGGATCGGGAAACATAGTAATTTGCTTACCCAACAAGTGGGGTCTTTTTATTTTGTGGCCGAACTGATAGTGGATTTGGAATTGGAGTACGACGCACCTGTGACCGATCATTGTGGAACCTGTACGGCATGTATAGATGCCTGCCCAACAAAAGCCATAATTGAACCCTATGTGGTCGATGGCAGCAAGTGTATTTCTTACCTTACCATAGAACTTAAAAATGAGATTCCGAGCGAGTTTCAAGATAAAATGGACGATTGGATGTTCGGTTGCGATGTGTGCCAAGATGTATGCCCTTGGAACCGTTTTTCGAAATCACATAACGAACCACTCTTCAACCCAAATCCGGAACTGCTATCGTTCACAAAAAAAGATTGGGAGGAAATCACTGGGGAGATCTTTAATAAAGTTTTTAAAAAATCAGCGGTAAAAAGAACCAAATTGTCTGGATTGGAACGGAATATTCGCTTTTTGAAGAAATAGGTTTACTGCGGGATTCAAAAATTCGACGGGTCACCTCAAGAATAAAATACTATATTGAACTATATTTTGAAGGATTCGTATGTTTCCAGTCAATATTTTGATGACCAGCTAAACTTTTAGTATGATTAAGATTAAAAAACCCAAATTAAGTTTTTGGCAGATTTTTAATATGAACGTTGGATTTCTTGGCATCCAATACAGCTTCGGGCTTCAACAAAGTGCCATTAATCCTATATTTCTTTTTTTGGGTGCCGAGGAAGAATTACTTCCAATACTGAACATAGCCGGCCCTGTGACCGGATTGGTGGTCCAGCCGATTATTGGAGCTATATCCGATAAAACTTGGTCACCAAGGTGGGGCAGACGGAAACCTTTCTTTTTAATAGGGGCCATAATGGGCAGTCTGTGCCTATTTGCCTTTCCACTGAGTCCGGCTCTTTGGTTTGCCGTCGGTCTGTTATGGATCTTGGATGTGGGCAACAATATGGCCATGGAACCATACCGTGCCTTTGTGGGCGATAAATTACCGGAATCCCAATTTAGTATTGGTTATCAAATGCAAAGTTTGTTCGTCGGGGCCGGTATATTATTGGCAAACGTGTCTATTTTTTTATTTCAGGATTGGTTCGGTGGAGGGCAAGAAGTGGACGGGGCTGTACCCAAATGGTTGTACTATTCCTTTTTTATAGGGTCCTTTCTTTCCATTGCAACCATTTTATGGTCGGTTTTAAAAACACCGGAAATCCCACCAACTGACCAAGAACTTGAGGAAATCAACAAGCACAAGTCTTTGCCTTTTTTGGAGCGGTTTAAAGTCCCTTTTGTGGAAATAGCGCATGCGGTTAAAGATATGCCCAAGTTTATGTGGAAACTCTCCGGGGTTTATTTGTTCCAGTGGTATGCTCTTTTTGTGTACTGGCAGTTTATAACACCCTTGTTTAGGGTTTCCTTGGGTTTTGACACCTCCGAGGCTGCTGCACAGGCTGCAAAAATGAGCACCACATATAATGTGGTCACAGCGGTGGTTGCCTTGGTTTTGGTCCCGCTTACCATGCGGTTCGGTGGTAAAAAAGTATATGCTTTGAGTTTATTTGGTACAGCATTGGCTTTGTTCTCAATACCTTATATCAAAGATCCGGTATATGTGCTGTTTCCCATGGTGCTATTTGGTATCGGGTGGGCAGCCATGATGGGCATACCCTATAGCATGGTCTCCAAAATTGTACCCCAGGAGCGAAGAGGAGTGTACATGGGTATTTTAAATATGATGATCGTTATTCCTATGGGAATACAAACACTCACTTTTGGGCCTATTTTCAAGAATCTATTAGGTGGGGATTCAATTAATGCGATGCTGTTTGCTGCCGTATTTTTTGTGATAGCGGCAATCTTGGCCATGCGGCTCAAGCTATCGGACAGTAAGGATGAGTATCCGTTGGATGCCTGATCTAAAGTAGGGGAAAGGATCTGCTAATATTATCGTGCGTTTTGGTATTGTTTAAATTGATTCATTGTATTTTAAGATAAAACCAATGAATGTCCTAACTTTACCAATTCATTTTTGACTATATGAGCAAGGAAAAGCAAAGACGTGAGGCATTACTCTACCACGCAAAACCACAACCCGGAAAAATTAAAATAGTACCAACAAAACCATATTCCACACAACGGGATTTGGCATTGGCCTACTCGCCAGGAGTAGCGGAACCCTGTCTGGAAATCGAAAAAAACAAGGACGATGTGTACAAGTATACCGCAAAAGGGAACATTGTTGCGGTAATTTCCAATGGTACCGCAGTTTTGGGTTTGGGAAATATTGGCCCAGAGGCATCAAAACCGGTAATGGAAGGCAAGAGCTTGCTCTTTAAGATATTTGCCGATATTGATGGAATTGACATCGAACTGGACACTACCGATGTGGAACGGTTCATAGAAACCGTAAAGACTATTGCGCCCACCTTTGGAGGAATCAATTTGGAGGATA
>Ga0160419_100257_pt1 | contig 37184 bp, 24 predicted proteins | sample CelAP2metagpilot_2_FD_108196 | JGI IMG/M metagenome (GOLD analysis project Ga0160419, IMG submission 108196) | Phycosphere-associated microbial communities from Cellana algal ponds in Kailua-Kona, Hawaii, USA - Cellana AP2-4-25 metagenome pilot ... | reverse complement strand
TGTGACCGCTTGAACGGCACCCCAAGAAAGTGTCTGGGATGGAGAACACCAACGGAAGCCTTCAGGGAAGAAATGATGAAACTGAGATAGCGGAAACCGTCGCAACGACCCTTGAGAATCCACCGGGTGGATTCACAAACGAAGTGCAAATTCTGTATGAAAACAGAGTGTTGTATGGGAAACCGCTCCTCTCACCTGAGACTGGAAGAACGCCGCAATCTGGCCAAATGGCTTGAAGCCAAAATACAGATGGCGGCGCCCTGCGCATATCAATGTCTGAACAAGCAGATCAGTACAAGAATGCCTCCGTCGACCCATCGTCATAGGTGAAAACCCGGTCGATCTGGTCGCCATTCCCATCGAAGGTGTCACGGTAATTTGCCCACTCAAAGACATCCTCCACATCGGTCATGGTCCTGACAGAACGCACCCCATCAACAAAGCTAGTCTCTTCAAGAAGGCCATCATCATAGGTCTGGGTGCGGTCCACCAGACCAGTCGCGTCAAAGGTCAGACCAATCGTGGACCAGATGAACACATCTGCGGTGTCGGTGGTCTGGGTTGAGACCAGATTGCGGTTCTCATAGGTGCTCTGCGCGACCCGGCCATCATCGTAGGTGATGACCCGCTCGGTCCGGTTGCCCCTATCGTCGAAGGCTTCCGTCCGGCTTTCCCAGTCAAAGACATCTCCCACATCGGTTGTCGTCTTTGACACTGGCACACGGTCGACGAAGCTGGCCACTTCCACACGCCCGTCGTCATAGGTCTGCGTGCGCAGCAGATGGCCGTCTGCGCCATATAGCAGGTCGATCTGGGACCATCCATAGACATTGGCCGTGTCCGTCGTCCGGGTGGAAAACAGCGCGCCGTCCTCAAAGGTGGTCTGGGACAGCCGGCCATTGTCATAGCTGATGCTCCGCTCGACCCGAATGCCATCACCGTCATAAGCCTCGATGCGGGTTTCCCAGTTATAGGCATCCTCGACATCGGTTGTGGTTTGCAGGACCGGCACGCCATTGATGAAGCTGGCCTCCTGAAGGCGGCCATCGTCAAAGACCTGCGTGCGCTGCAAGTGTCCGTCCGCTTGATAGACCAGATCAATCGTGGACCAGCGGTATGCGCTCGCCGTGTCGGTGGTCCGGGTGGAAGCCAGCGTGCCGTCTTCATAAAGCGTCCGCGACACCCGGCCGTCATCGTAGGTGATGACCCGCTCAACCCGCGTGCCATCCGCGTCATAGGTTTCATCCCACTGGTCCCACGCATAGGCATCATAGGAGTCACTGAGTGTCCGCGTGGCACGCTGGCCATTTGCGTAAGCGATCGCCTCATCGCGGCCATCATCGTAATTCACCTCACGGCTGGTACGGATCTGGTCGATGTCATAGGTTTCGCTGAAGTTGGCCCAATCATGGGCGTCGGCCGTGTCGCGCACCAGATCAAGCGCAAAGGACCCCTCTGTAAACATCCCGTCCGAGAACCACAGGACTTCGATCTCGCTCAACGCATCGACGCCCGCATCCTGCGCGCGGTCGGATGTGACAGCGAAAGCACCCTCGCCTTCGGATTGAACCTCATAGTCAAAGAACGAACCCCGGTAGCGCGCGGTATCACGGCCGTCCCCGCCATGGATCACGTCATCTGCGGCACCGCCGTGAATGAGGTCATCACCCGTACCGCCGGACAGCAGATCCGCGCCCTCTTCCCCGTAAAGCACGTCATTGCCCGAAAACCCGAGGATAAAGTCGCGGCCATCGTCCCCGGTCAGGGCAAGTTCCCCTTCATCATCATCCGGGTTGCCGTTGGTGCCGTAGGCATCGTATTCGATGAAGACACCAAAGGTTTCCCCGGTCAGGTCTTCGATCTGGCTGTAGTCCGACAGCCCGGCGATGATCCGGTGCCCGTTGTGCAGCACCTTGAGCGGGTTCGACATGATCTGGCTCAGGTTCGCCCAGTAAAGCCCCACATTATGTCCCGCGCCAAAGTTGTATCCGGGCAGATCGTCGTTATCGATGTTGGGCGTCAGGATGGCCGTCAGTTTGTCATCCATGTTCAGGTTGGTCAGAAGCGGCTGGTTTGGCACCTTCTCCAACGGGTTCAGGGGGTTGAGGAACGGGTAGGTCACCGCGTCAATCCGGTGCGACACGCCGATGTAGAAAGGTTCGGCATTGATGGAAAACGCGTCATAAAGATCGGTGCGGTCGAACTGGCCCTCCATCCCCTTGAAAACATAGGTGTCCTCAAGGAAGTTGATATCAACACCGGGAGAGGCCAGCGACACCACCGTCAGATCAATGCTGTCTTTCAGGCGGTGCGCATCCACCAGCGCAAAGGCATCCGCCGTGGCCCCGCCAAGGCTGTGGCCCGTGACCAGAACCTTTTCGATCCCGTTGGCGCTGTCGTTGGCATAGGCAAGGGCGGCTTCGATCAGGGGCCGCATGCTTTCGTAATAGTCATAGAGCCCGTCGCCGGTCCACGCCTGACCTGCCAGCGATTCCAGAAGATCCACCTTATCGGTGCCACGGAATGTCAGGGTCAGGGTCTTGGTGCCGTCTGCATCCAGCCCTTCGGCAACCAAACCCTGCGCTTGCCAGAGGTCAGAGTTGGAAAAGGCCAGCCCCTGATCACCTGCAAAGAGGCCCCCCTCGTATTGGCCCTCATTGTTGATGCTGCCGTAGAACCGTGATTTTTCATCCACGGGCCGGAACAGGTCGCCAAAATCACGGTCGGTCAGCACCTTGAAACCAACGCTGTCGAGATAGCCGGTATAGTCGTCATTCAGACCGTTGATGGTGCCGTCGTCACGCCAATCCTCCGGAATATCGTCGATCCCGTAGACAGTGCGCGCCAGAAAGGCGGCGAGTTTGACGTCGCTGGCGGAGTTTTCGATGGTCTTCTGCGGTGCATCGGCACGGGAGTACCCGGCACTCTCCCGCCATGTGTTATTGGCGGTGTTGCTCTCGTAATCGCGGCCGCGCACATCCACGCGCACTTCAAAGGGGCCGTCGTGTTCCAGTGTGAAATCGGTGCTGACCCATTCACTGAAACCCTCGACACTGCCCCCGGTCATCGCGTCACCCCCGACGGTTTCCCAACTGCTTTCGCCCTCATAGCGCACGAAGTATTCGACGTAAGGCAGCCCGGCCAGAATGTTCCAGCTTTGCGTTCCGTTGTTTTCGATATGGGCGCGCAGGTTGACTTCTTCGCCGACATCCCAGCCGCCGATCACGCGCAAATCGGTGATCGCCAGATCCGGCGCTTCGTCGGGTGCATCAAAGCTGATGGTGGTGGTGAGGCTGTCATTGGCACTGCTGTGGTCATCGCTGCCGGGATTGGCTATCCGCACCTCGATATCCACCGGACCTGCGTCTGACATGAAATGAGCCTCGGTCTCGGTGTTCTCAGTGCCGGGAAGCATGATGTTCACCCCTGCCCCACCGATGGTCTGGGTGCCGATCATGTCCCCGTCGACATAGTATTCCAAAAGGATGTCACCGGTGTGCGTGGCATTGCCGACATTGGTCACATCCACGGCGATGAAATGCGTGCTGCCCGCTTCGCCATTGCCCGTCACGCGGATGTCGGTGACGGCAAGGTCCGGATCATTGTGTTCAAAGATGAACGTGCGTGTCAGGGAGTTGTTGCTGGTGATCGTGTCGGGCGCACCGACGATCCGCGCCGTGACCGTGTTGGCCCCTTCAAGGTTGAAGGTATGCAGCTCCGTCTCAACATTTTCCGCGCCGGGTGCCAGCCCTGCAAGAAGCGCGCTGGTGCCGATGACCTGACCGTTGACCAGATATTCAATTTCGACACGCTCAAGTTTGTAGAGCTGGCCGATGTTCTCAATCGTCGCGCGGATCTGAACCGGTTGGCCAACCTCTTGACCCCCGACAATCTCAAGGTCGGTGATCGTGTAGTCTTCGGGCCGATTGTACCCGACAAAGACCTCAAGCCCGTCCAGATCCAGCGTCCGCCCGGTGTCGTTTTCAATGATCAGCCGCCACGTGCCCGTTACCTTTGCACCGCTCAGGTCGTTGGTTCTTGAGGTCGGGTGAACGGCGTCGAAATCAATGTCCCAATCGTTGGCGTCGTCGCTGTCGTTGTGGTCGTCATTGTCATTGGCCCAGATATTGGCGTTCGGGAAATTGTAGTAAATCCGGTCCCGGTCACCATCAGGGGCCTGAAGCCAGATCTGAATTTCATCCAGATCAACGGCGCTGCCATTGTTGTAATCGAGTTTGAAGTTGTACCGCACCTCCGTCACTTCAGCCCCGGTTACGTCCCCGGTGGGGTTGAAGGTGTAGGTATATGTCCCGTCAGCAATGCGGCGGTCAGCGTTGTTTCTGAAATAGGCAGTCGGCATGGAAATCTCCAGAACATCAATGTTTTTAGAGATACATCGCGCCCTGCCCTGCGTGACATAGGGTAAACCCCCTATATTGTTTACCCTGCGTCATCAGGCGCTTGCCCGCGCAGGGCCGGTCATCTACCGATTGATACAAGGGGCAACGGGAGGGTTCGGTCTGCTGCACATTTTGAGGGTTTTGGCCGTGGGCCTGCTTTGGGCCATGGCGTCTGCGGGGTTCGCGCAAACGTCTTGCGGCACGGCGCAGCTTTTGCCGGAAAGATCCTTTTCGCTGGACCTCGGCCCGCTTGCCTGCGTGTTGGAAGACAGCGACCGCGCCTATGATCTGGACGAGGTTCTGACGCCAGAATTGTCCAACATGTTCGAGGACGTGCCGACAGGGCTAGTTGATTTCGGTTTCAACACCTCCCGCTTTTGGGTGCGCACCACGCTGGAGAACGCAGGAGAAACGACCGGGACATGGTGGATCACCCACGACATGCCGATCTTCGATTCCATGCGCGTCCGCCTTGTGATGGCCGACGGCAGCGTACAGAACCTGCTGACACTTGCGGGAGATGCGCCATTTGGGGCGCGCACGATCCCGCACCGGCATCTTGTCTCCTCCATCACGCTGAACCCCGGAGAACAGGCTGAACTGGTGATCGACTATGTCACGGACCTGGGCACGCAGATGCCGCTTTTCGCCGAATCCGTCGATCAATTCGTCGAACGCACCCAGACCGAGATGACCAATCATCTGATGCTGATTGCGGTCTTGCTGGGCATGGGGCTGATCTCAACGCTCTATTTCTACAGCCTTGAGGGGCCTGCCGGTCTGATCTACGGGGCTTATGTGCTTTCCGCCGCGGGGTTCCTGATCAACGCGGAATCCTACGGGTTTCAGTTTCTTTATCCCAATGCGGTCGAATTTTATCGCAATGCCTACCCGGTTCTGGGGCTGTGCACATTGGCATTCGGCACGTGGTTCATCAGCAGGCTGACCCGGACGCGGGAGGCGTCCAAATTGCTCAATTGGTCAGCGGCGGCCAGTGTATCCATGATCTTGTTCCTCATTGTCTCGGCCCCGCTTTTCCTGTCCTTTGCCTGGTACAAGATCGGCAGCCTTGCCGCCTCGGTTTTCGCCAATGTCGCGCAGGTCGCGATCATCGTCAGCGCGCTCAAGCGCAGGCAATCGGGCGCGTGGCTGTTGCTGATCGCCTTTGTGGTGACGGGCATCGCCATCGCCTTCACGATGAGCGGCTATGTCACCAAGGGGCTGTTCCCGCAGGAACTGGCAGGCAGCGGCGTGCGGCTGGGGTTCTTTCTGGAAGGGCTGGCCTATTCCGGCGCGATTGCCCTGCGCATTCGCGATGCCCGGCGCGCCCGCGACAGGTCTTTGCGCGATCAGTTGCGGCTCACGCAGGAATCGCTGCGGCTTTCCAAAGCGGTGCAGAAGGCAGATGCAGAACGGCAGGAGGCCGAGCGGGAGGCATATCGCAGCCGCATCGCGCTCTCCAGTGCGGCCCATGACATCCGCCAACCCCTGACCAGCCTGCAAATGCTGGTGGCCGAAGGCAAAGGGGCCAATGCCGACATCACCGGATCGCTCAACTACATCGAAGACATCGTTGCCAAGGGCCTGTCGCCGGCCCCCTTGGGCGCAGGTTCTCCTGATCCGGTCAGCCATGGGGCCAAGGAGCTTTTTTCCCTGGATCTGGTTCTGCAAAACGTCGCGGCGATGTTTGCCTCCGAAGCGCAACAACGCGGTATCGATCTGCGCATGGTGTCATCAACGTCGCATGTGGTGGCTGATCCATTGTCGCTGATGCGTATGACCAGCAATCTGGTCTCAAATGCGCTGAAACATGCGCAAGCCACGCGCATTGTTGTGGGATGCCGCCACCGGCACGATGGCGTCACGATCGAGGTGCACGACAATGGCCAGGGCATGGCACCTGATGCGCTGGCCGACCTGTCAAAGCGCGGCGCGAAAGGGGCAGAATCAAATGGCCATGGGCTGGGCCTCGCCATTGCGCAGGATCTGGCGGATCAGCAGCATATCACGTTTGATCTGGCGTCTGCGCCGGGACGGGGCACCGTGGCCCGTATCTTCATTGCACATAAGGCTGAGACGACATGACCCAAACCGCCGTCATCGCGGACGATCACGCATTGATCCGGCAGGGGATCACGCAAATCCTGACGTCTGTCGGGCTGACCGTTGTGGGGCAAGCCGAAAACGGGCTTGAAGCGGTGGCACAGGTCCGCTCCCACCAGCCTGCCTTGCTGACCCTTGATATCGCCATGCCCTACGCCAGAGGGATAGAGGTCTTTGGCGAGGCCCGCCGCTGGTCGCCCGACACAAAGATCATCGTATTCTCCGGCCTCACCTCTGCCGGTCTGGTGCGGGAACTCAATGAGGCCGAAGCCGATGGTATCTTCCTCAAGCGCGGGGATCTGGCGCAATTTGCGCAAGCCGTGCCGCGTGTCCTCGCCGGGGAGCGGATCGTCTGCGATGAGGCGCAGGAGATGTTGGCCACGGCCAGTGAAACAGCCGATTTGACGCTGCGCGAGCGGCAAGTGCTCAGCCTTCTGGCGCAGGGTTTTGCCAATAAAGACATCTCCGCCCGACTGGGGGTCAGCGTGAAAACCGTCGATAACCACCGCACCAACCTGATGCGCAAACTGGGCGCGCATTCGATGGCTGAGCTTTTGTCCTTTGCGTTGAGAGAAGGGCTTCTCGACAGCAGTCGCGAAATCTGAGGCGGCACATCCGTTCTCCATTCTGGCACGGAATGGGACAGCTTCTTTGGGTCAAACTTCGCGACTTTTTGCAGGGAAACGATGCGGGCAGAGCAGATTTCCTGCGCCCCTTCAAAATTATATGTATATATAACAAATACTTATCGAGAATTCCTTCAGAGGTAACCCATGGGTTACCCTCCCTCCCCTGCCCTCCTACAGCTGGGTAACCCGTGGGTTACCCCCCTCCGCCAGCGCGTCCTCAAAGGCCTTGATTGCCCGCTGCAACCTCGCCTTGGGAAGCGACGCATAATCGACATCCGCAACAATCCGGCACTCGCCCTGTCGGGCGGTGACCTTGGTCTTGCCGATGTGAAATTCAAACTTCTGACGCGGCGGCTTTGGCGAAACGGGCGCCCTCTCCCCCCCCTGCCCTGCCGCGAAGGATTTCAACACTTCGTTCTGCGCATCCGGCGTCGCCGCGGCCCGCAGCCGCAACCGCAGATCCTCCACATCGGCCTCCTGCCCCTTTAGCGTCCGCGCGGCATCAATGCCCACATTGCGCGGGACGGCCTTGGGCCATTGCAGATCATCCCCAAGCGCATCAAGCAATGTGACGAACCCCCGGATGTACGACTTCTTCATCTTGTGCAACGCGCCGTAGAGCGTGCCAACCAGCGCCAGCGGATCGCCCTCCTCTATCGCATTGTCATCAGCTGCGGTGATTGCCACCTGCGCCATCTCCGCAAAGGTGAGATCCTCGCGCACCACGTTTTCCTCGACCATGTCGATATACCGCGTCAGCCGCCCCTGCCCGTCTTCGGCAATGCGGGCGATGATCGTGGCAAACTGATCGTCCTGCGTTTCAGCCAGCAACTGCGACAACGCCGTGAACCGGCGCCACCCCTTCTTGATCTGCAACCGTCCGTCGCCAGCGCGGTAAAGCTCCACCGGCTCCTTCTGGCCCCGTGCGCGGATGGAGGCCTTCAGCTCCTCCATTTCATCGGCGACGGCGACGGCATCCAGATCCAGCCGGTCGCGCGGCAGATCATCGGTGTGCACCTCCGCAAGCGGCACCCGGACAAGCATCAAACCGTCCTCCAGCGCGCTGCGGTAGATCTTGGCGTCTTCCGCATTCTGGCGGCGCTGTTCCACCTTGGCTTCGGTGCTTTGCGTCAGGTTCTCCGCCGTGTCGCGGATTGCGGCACCCATGGGCCCCACGCTGCGGGACCGGGGCTTGGGCTGATCAGAGGTCAGCGGGTCAAATCCAAACTTGTTCTTCTTGCTCATGCTACTGGTCCTTCCGGCTCTCGGCATTGGCACGCCATGAGGTCAACACCGTCTCCTTGAATTCCGCATAGGCGCGGTCAAAGCTTTGCCGCGCCCGTTTCCACGTCTCGCGGGTCATCTGACGGTAATCCTGTTCATAAACACTCATCTGAAAGCGGCCTGATTGTTCCACCGCGCGGGTCATCTCAATCGGGTGGGCGCATACATCTGCACCAAAAACGTTACGAAACGCATCCATCATCGCACTGTGCAGGGGGTTCGTCGCCTCGAACCGGGTCATCAGCAGGCGCACATCATGGAAGCGCTTGGGCAGGCTGATGCCTGCATCTTCGGCAAGGGTGGCGAACCCGTCGGAGATATCTTCCATCGCATCCCCCAACTGGCCGAGGTAGGAGGTTGTTGAATCGTATTCCCAGTATCCGGGCCCGGAGGGCACATAAAGGATATCAGCCGCAAACGCCGCGTTCAGAGACTGATAGCCGATGGCCGGAGGGCAATCGAAGATGATCAGATCATACTGATCGTCCGGCAGCTCATCCAGATACCGCGCAACGCAGCCAAAGAAGGTCCAGGCCTTGTGCAGGCCCCGATATTGCGCGCTGGCAAACTCAACAAAAGCGGCATTGGCACAGCTGGGAATGATGTCGATGGTGGGCCAGCAGGTGGGTTGAATGAAATCCTGCACCCGTTGCGCGCCGATGCTTTGCACATCATCAGGCAATTCATCGGCGGCGGGGTAGGGGCAATCGTCGGGATCGTCATAGGTGCCCATGATCCGGTCCGCTTCACGGCACAGATCGCGGCACATGATGCCCCAGACGGTGTTCCATTCCTTCACCTCATTCAGGCCCATGGAGTGGGTCAGGGTCGCCTGCGGATCGAAATCAACGCACAAGACGCGGTAGCCATCAAGCGCGGCAGCGTTTGCGAGATGCTGCGCGACCACGGTCTTGCCCACGCCCCCCTTGAAGTTGCTCACCGCCACCCGCATCGCGCGGCCCTTCGGGCGCTCAGGGGCCAGCTTCTTGCCACGCAGTTTGATGCGGCGGCGCAGCTCGTTGATCTCCGCCAGACTGAACCAGCGTTGTCGGCCGTCTTCTTCCGTCTCTCCCTGGGGGAGCGACGGATCATCCGCCAGTTTGCGCCGCAGCGTGTCGGCGGGCACGTCGAACATGAACTGGCTGATTTCCCAGATCGAGAAAGGCCGCAGCGCCTTGACCTCTCCGGGAGAGAAGGTGGCACGGCGCACGGCGGCTTGCTGGGTCAGGGACCGCTCGTTCATGGATTGCAGGTCGGAATGGTCTCGCATCTGCTCACTCTTGTTTTTGGTTATTTTATCCTGAATAACGGGAACTCATCATTTCTGCAAATTCCAAGTTTGCAAAATCCCGTTCCTGAACCGATTCGGGCAAAGAACAGGTAGAGCACCGAAACAGGACCTAAATCTGGGGGGTGATCCACAGATCAGAGCCGAAAAAGGGTGACAGCAAACACAATATAGGGTGACATGGCTGGTGACACCCTTCACCATGAGACCCAATATTCATTGGAAATCTGTGATTTTAGGAATTTTCCCGTTTTTTCGTTACCGTTGACAAAATACGGGAATTCACCTCAGATGAGAGCATCGTCAGAATCGTCTCCTATGCAGGGACGGTCGGCGGATTGAGGGTGAGGCACAGACCGGTCACAAGGTCATAGCAGGCGGTACTTTTGTGGAACAGATAAAACGTGTGGGCCCCAAGGCGGGTGCGCTGAAGTATGATATCCTGACGGCATTGACCGTCACCGGATTGCATGGCTCTCCCACCGAGCAGACCAGCCTGATGCGGCTGACCTCCCTGATTACCGCGCGGTACAATTGGCGCCTTGAAGAAGTGAGCGTGGGTCACGCAGAGCTTGCGCGGCTTTGGGCTGTGAACGACCGCACCGTGAAACGGGAGATGAAGCGGCTGCTGGGGATGGGTGTGCTGATGTGTATCCGGCCCGGTGTGCGGGGCAGGGTCGGGGGCTATCGGTTGAACTATCGCCGGATCTATGAGCTCTCACGACCCATTTGGCCCCTTGTAGGCTCTGATTTTGAAGACCGCATGGTTGAGATGTCCGGCGAGCGCACGGTCGTCAATGTGGATTTCGGGCGTCCAGCGGCTCCCAAACCGCAGCTGGTGGCGGGGCAGGGGGCTGGCACATGGGGCGCGGTCCGCAGAAGGCTACAGGCGGAGCATCCGGATCTGTTTGAAAACTGGTTTGCCAAGCTGGTACAGGACGGACAGGGGGATCACACGCTGACGCTGCGCGCGCCGACAGGCTTCGTTTCGCGCTATATAGAGACACATCTTGCCCAACTGCTCGCCGCTGCGGTGGCGGTGGAGATGCCCACGCCAGACGGTGTGCCCCGGCGGATCACGCTGGTATCGGGGCAGGGGGTCTAGGGCCGAAAACAGTCTCTAACCCGGCGTGGCGGACAAGAGTCACCAGGTCAGTTTGAACCCGGCGTTCAGGCTCACCGCAGATCCCGCGCCGGTAATTGATATCAGCGAACGCCGTGCGGTTGGTGTCCCATGTATGGGACGCGCCAACTGCGACCTCGGCCCAGGTGTCATCGAAGGCGCCGGTCAGGGCCGTACCAGAGACTGTTGCGCCGCTTTCTGCGCTGAAATCATGGAGCAGGCTGCCCTTGGCATAGACGGTCGTCCCCTGCCTTGGGCGAACCTCATATGCCACACCGAGACGCCCGATCAGGCGGTCCTGGTTGTCGATCCGTATGCTGTTGCCGCCCGTGTCGGTGAAAGTCTGGCTGCCCACGTGAGAAAAGTGCAGCCCCACCTGCGGTATCAGCGTCGCGGCAGGTGTCAGGGCGATGCGCTGACCAAGCTCTGCGTTCAGGGCGTAGGCCATGACCGTCTCGTTGGTGGCCAGAGAGGTGCCGTTTGCGGTGTAATCGACGCTGAGGTGGTGCACTTCTGCGCTGGTATCAAGGTAAAGACCGCCGGGGCCGAACCACGTGGCCGTCGCGCCGATCCCAATGGTATCGGCGGTGATTTTGCTGCTGCCGCCTGCGTTCAAGGTCGAGGCGCTGAGCGTGCCGATCTGCCCGGTGAGGCCAAAGATCCAGTGTCCGGCGCCGTTTGTTTCAGCCAGCGTTTCAAACCCAAAGTGCAGGCGCTGCGTTGACCCGGACAGGGTGATCGGGGCAGTGCCGGTGGAGGAGGCTTCAAACCGGCTGGCAGAAGCCTGCACCCATGCGCCACGGGCCTGCGGGGCGCCGCCTGCGGAGACGTCGGCAAAGCGAAGAGAGGAGGCAATGCCTTGATTAGAGTCTATTCCAGACGCAAATGCCCCCAGAACATAGCCTGCTGATTGATATCCACCGGCTGCCGCGCTGATACCGGGTGTCAGCTGCCATGTATTGCCTGTGTGGGCCAGTTGATAGCTGTAGGCGCCGGCATTTACCGCCCCGCTGGAGAGACGAAAATCACCCTCTGTGCTTGTGCCATCGACCGTGATCAACGTGATATCCGCGCCGTTTGCACTGCCTTGCGACACATCCGTGATGTCGATCACAGTGCCGGGCGCCGTGACATCGCCACTGATCGACAGCGTATCGGCAAGGCCGGATTGAAAATCCACATCCAAAGCCAGAACACCGCCCCCCGCGTAGTCTCCGCGCAGGAACATCTGATCGCCTGCTCTATCGTCCGCCATGGTCAGCAGGCCGTCGTTCCGCACGGTGCCGTTCACGTAGTAATATCCGCCTCCCAGCCCTGGCCAAGGTCCACCGCCCCCCGCATAACGGCTGTCTGAAGTGATATGGACATTGCCCGCAAGGGTGCGCCCGCTTCGATGGACAAATTCCCCGCCATTGCGCACGAACAATCCCTGATCGACACCTGTCCCGAGGGTCAGGCCGGAAAATTCTGGTACGATAAAGCCTCCACCGTCGATGGTCAGCGTTTCCCATCCGGTCAGGGTCCATGGAAACCCGTTGTTGAGCTCGCTGCCTTGTAGGATCAGATGGTCGGTCCAGATGTCCGGATCGCCGCTGACGCCGCCGCCATGTATGCCTAAAAGGTTGTTCAGGGCAGCGCCGCCTTCGATGGTGACAGTGTCGGCGCCATCGCCCAGCACCACTTGTCCGAGGGTGATGCGGCTGCTGGCTGTGAACGTGATGCTGTCATCGCCCGCGCCTGCGTCAATGCCGTCCTGAAGCGTGCCGGCAATACGCATCTGCGTGCTGCCATCAGCGTCGATAATCGCATAGATGCCGGAGCCTTCGACCACGGCATCTGCGTGGATGTCGATGGTGCCGCCCGCCGCGCCGATGGTCTGAATGGGGGCCGAAGGCGGAGCGCCGATCATCCCGGGCCCGCCCACGACGCGCCCGGCAACCACATCAAGGTCAAAGGTGCCTTCACGGGCATCGATGCGGATGGCGTCGGCGCCGGTGCCAAGGGCCGTGATATCCGTTGCGGTCAGGACCCGCGTGGTGCCGGTGCTGGCGTTGAGGGCATAGACCCCATGCGCGGCTGTGCCGGACGTCTCAACCGTGCCGCCGGTGATCTGCACGTCGATGCCTTCGTCACGGAAGTTGATGGCACGGTCGGCGAAGATACCATGGGCCTGCGCGCCGGTGGTGGTGACCGCGCCCCCTGACATGGTGATTTCGACGCTGGCGTCAATTTCGGAGCGGGCGTGGATGCCATGGCCACCGTCGCCGCTGGTGTCGATTGTCCCACCAGACAGAGCCACACGGGCGACCTGCGCACTGGCCCACTCACCAACGCGGGCATAGATCCCCTTGCCGTTGGTTCCCGAATTGGTGATCTGACCGCCTGTCATCACGGCCTCAGCAAAGCCGCTGCCCCAGTTGGACGCCAGCACGCCCGCTGCGTCATCCCCGGTGATGGTGATCGTACCCCCGTCCAACCGGGTGCGGGCATCTGCGGCGCTGGTGGATAGAAAGGTGCGCGCCGCCAGCCCGTGGGATTCGTCACCTTCCGTGCGGATGGAGCCACCTGTCATTGTGGCAGACATTGTGTTGGTGCCGCCATTGATATCACCGATGAGATAGCTAAGCTCGCTCAGCACGCCATAGGCGCGACGCCCGGTGGTGATGATTTCGCCATCTTGCAGCAGAATTGTGACGTCTCCGAGCGTGCCGGTCAGGCCATAGACGGCATGAGGCAAGGTGGCGACAAAGCTGTCGCCGTTGCCGCTGGTTGTTATTGTCCCGCCGGTGATGTGAATGTCGATTGAAGCGTTACTGCTGGATTGGCTTGTTACAGCGTAGACGCCAGGTGCGGTTTCACTTGTGGTGCGGACCGTGCCGCCCGTCACCCGGATGATCGCGTCGCCGGTGCCATCGTTGACGGCTATGACACCCGCACTAAACTTACCTGTCAGTTCAATCAGACCGCCATTCAGCACGGTCGTTGCGTCTTGTGAATTTGCAGCGTTCCCGACGCTTGCAGCGATACCACTTGCGGATCGATCAACCGGCACGCTGCCACGCAATGTGCCCGTATCCATAACAACAGTTGCAGCGCCAAATCCTTGATTGGCTGCAAGAATGCCGACACTTCCAGAAAAAGGCATCGTCACTGTGCCAAGCTGACGGGCGATGATCGTAACATCCTGTGTTGTGGTGGTATCGGATTGAAGCAAGACTGCGGTACCCCCTGATCCGGCAACCGTGCTGGACGTGCCCCCCTCCAGCACCAGAGTCATGCCGTCAGAGTTGGTATAGGTAATCCCGTTCGCAAACGTGCCGCCTGTACAGGTCACCACATCCGCACCCGGACCATCCGGGCCACATTCCTCAGCCGCCTGCGTCTGAGGGGCTATTAAAACCAGAACACATGCAAGCAAGCCGGGTGCGATGCTGGCAACCCGTCCTTGGTGTTTGATCAGGCGCCCGCCGTGGGTCGCGTTTGGCATAGGGATGCTCCATTAGGACAGGCCGGTTCGGTGACGCGCGATGTATTGCAGTCAAGTCCGGCATTTCAGTGCTGATACTGTGGCGATATCGAAGCCTTTGCAGGCAGTTTGGTATCTTCAAGTAATGGGTGTTTATGGGTGCGTAATTGGGTTGACGAATGGGTATTTATGGGTATTGAATTGGGTATGCTTACCACATCCACGTTGATCATCACACCGAAAATTCTATCCAGGATTGCTGAAATTGATGAGTTCAAAGGCGCCTGGCGCGCGCTTGGCACGCTCGCGCCTGAAAGGCTGTCATCGCTGAGACGTGTGGCAACGATTGAGAGTATCGGATCCTCAACCCGCATTGAGGGGAGCAGGCTTTCTGATCAGGACGTTCAGCGGTTGCTGTCCAATCTCGACATCAGGTCATTCGAAACCCGTGATGAGCAGGAAGTGGCGGGATATGCCGATGTGATGGAAAGCGTCTTTGGCGCATGGGACAGCATCACCATCACCCAGAACCATATCCGGCAATTGCACCGTGACCTGCTCAAACACAGCCACAAGGATGAACGCCACAGGGGCGACTACAAGACCGCCTCAAACAGCGTTGCCGCCTTCGACGAGGAGGGCGCGCAGATCGGCATTGTGTTTGAAACCGCGTCCCCTTTCGACACGCCCCGCCTGATGGATGAACTGGTCACATGGTACCAGCAGGCCATCGAGGAGGGTGAGATACATCCCCTGCTGATCATTGGCATTTTCGTGGTCGTTTTCCTTGAAATTCATCCCTTTCAGGATGGCAACGGCCGACTCAGCCGGGTTCTGACCACGCTTTTGCTGCTGCGCGCAGGCTACGCCTATGTGCCGTACAGTTCGCTGGAAAGCGTGATCGAGCAGAGCAAGGAAGCCTATTATCTGGCGTTGCGGCAAACCCAGGGGACCATCCGCAGTGCAAACCCGGACTGGACGCCGTGGCTGGAGTTCATTCTCAGCGCCTTGCAGCGCCAGATGCTGCGGCTCAAGACGCGGGTCGAGCGGGAGAAACTGATGATCGGGACCATGCCTGAACTGGCGGCGCAATTGATCGAGCTGACGCGCGCGCATGAGCGTCTGACGATGGCCGAGGCGGTGGCGCTGACCGGGGCCAACCGCAACACGCTCAAGCAACATTTCCGCACGCTCGTGACCGAGGGGCATCTGGCGCTGCACGGGCAGGGCAGGGGGGCCTGGTATTCGATCGGGTGAGTATGATTTCAGCGCTGTCAGAACGCATCAGACATGCGTCCAAGAACCATAGACAACTGGACCCAGCAGCATTGCGACACAGGTGATCAGCCCAATCGCAGGCACAAGGGCCGGCACGGTGAAGATGCCATCAGGCGGTCGGTCCCCCCGCAGCTTGATCCGCAACAGGGCGACGTTGACCAGAATGAACACGACAAGGACGACTTGAGACGTGCGTTCCGCCAACACGCTTATGGGAAAAAACAATGCGAAAAGGGCTATCACCACAGCGACCAGACTGGTCGCAAGCAAAGGTGTGCGGGTGTGTGGATTGAGCCCGGCAAGGACAGCGGGAAGCCGGCCAACACGTGCCATTCCATACAATATGCGTGAGGCCAGAATGGTTTGAATGACGATCCCGTTCAACGTTGCACCGATGGCAATCAGGGTGATGATCAGCGGGGACATCCCGGTCAGCCTTTCAAACAAGAGACTGATTGGCGCGGTGGAGGCGCCAAGCTCCTCCAGCGGCACAACAAGGACTGCAACCGCCGCCACCATGAAGTACAACAGGGTGGCAGCCGCCAGAGTAATGAAGATACCGAGCGGCATGTTGCGCGATGGGTTCTGTGTCTCTTCGATGACGTTGACCATGCCGTCAAAGCCGATGAAGGCAAAAAACGCGAGCAGACTGGCGAAGGCCACCGCGGTCAGGGCTGCACTGTCCGTTGGCGAGGGCAGGACGGTCGGAAGCTCCAGAACGATCTGGGGCTGCTGCCAGACACCGGCGATGACCACGGCGATCAGGCCGGAGACTTCGATCAGTGTGAGGAACGCAGCGAAGCGGACAGATTCCATGATCCCCCAGGCCGCGACCGCGGTGGAGAGGGCGACAGTCACCAGGATGATGGACCAGAAGGGCAGGGGAACCAGCGTCGCGACATAGCCCGCGCAGCCAACCGCGATGGCGGAAGCCGAGACGACGGCGACCAGCACAAGCAGCGCGCCAGTGATGAAGGTCACAGCGGGCCTTCCAAACGCCGCTTCGACATAGATCGCTTCGCCTGCGCTTTGCGGGAAGCGCCCGGAAAGTTCGCTGAAGCTGCCTGCGCTGAACAACATCACAAGTGCCGCGAGAAGAAACGAAGCAGGCGCGAAAATGCCCGCCTGCGCGGCGGTGGCCCCGACAAGGACGTAGATGCCTGCGCCGATGGTCACACCCAGACCGTAGAAAACAAGGAGCGGGAGCGTGATTGCACGTCTGAGTGTGGTGGGGTCGGCCGACCTCCTGTCTGGTTCAGGGATCATCGCCACGCCTGCTGTCGGAAGGAGGTGTGGGGATTTGCGTGCTGTGTTCCAGCTTGGCTATGGCCTGCGATGCGCCGATCACCACCAGCGGGCATCGCGAGGCATCAAGGACGCGGGCGAGGTCGGCCTGGGTCTGGATCGGTCCGGCATTCAGATCAACCAGAACAGCAAGCGCATTTGTGCGGGCCAGAGCGCTGATCGCGGTATCAAGCGTCTCAAACCTCAACCTCTGAGGTGTCGGTGGTGGTGCGCCGTTTCCGCCGTCCAACCCGATTGCGAAGGAAAGGCAGTCGGTCGAGAACCGTTCAGACAGGCTTTCAGACACAATGCGCAGTTGCTCGCTTTGCCCTCCGGCGCCATTCAGCGCAACAATGTGCCCCCGAATTCGGTGTAACGGCCGGCACCCGATGACCAGAACGTCCCATCCCTTTGCGGCATGGATTGCCGTGCTGATCAGCTCTCCCTGTTGGCGCAGGAACGGGCTTTCTGCGGTGGTCTGTCCTTTGGCGCGGTCCAGAGCCTGACGAAACGCACGTGCCTCCGCCTGGAGGATTGTCCGGATCTGGGTGGGGTCCGGTGCAAGCATCGTCATGCCGCTGTTTGTCACCACGCGCCGGTTGGGAAAGCGGGACGTCTCAAGGGTATGGGGTTCCTCAACGAAAATGCCGCCGAGAGAGGCCTGAAAAATGTCCGGCAGCCCCTCGATCAGGCGCAGAGCTGCGACGGCATCCGCGGATGAGCCTGCCCCGATCAGGATGCGCATCCCTGTTGATGTTGCCTGCGCCACTATGCCTGCTCCTGATCGCGGGCATCACCCTGGCTTGCGCCAAAGCTGCGACGGCTGTTGGCAAAGCTGCGCAGTTGCGCTTCGACCAATCCGTTGATGCTGTCTTTGGGAAAGGCGCCGCTGCGGCTGCGCTTGCCTGCGGGGATGCCCGTCAGTGCTTCGATGCCCTGATCAATGGTCTTGATGGGGATCACCCGGAATTTCCCCGCGGCGGCGGCGTCGACGACATCCTTGCGCAGCATCAGGTGATCGACATTGGCGGCGGGGATCAGGACGCCTTGCGCGCCGGTCAACCTTTGCGCGGTGCAGGTGTCAAAGAACCCTTCGATCTTGTCATTCACCCCGCCGATGGCTTGCACTTCTCCGTTCTGGTTGACGGAGCCGGTCACGGCCAGTCCCTGCCGGATCGGTGCGCCGGACAAAGCGGACAGCAGCGCGTAGAGTTCTGCGGAGGAGGCGCTGTCGCCGTCGATGCCGCCGTAGCTTTGTTCGAACACCAGACTGGCGTGCAGGGACATAGGCACATCCAGCGCGTAGTGAGAAGCGAGGTATCCGCCGAGGATCAGCACACCTTTGGAGTGCAGCGGCCCGCCCAGTTCGACCTCGCGTTCGATGTCCACCAGTTTGCCGGTGCCCATCCGCGCGCGGGCCGTGATCCGGGAGGGGCGGCCAAAGTGGGTCTTGCCCATGCCAACGACGGCCAGCCCGTTGATCTGGCCGACGACCTCGCCCGTTGTGTCGATCTGGATGGTCTTGCGCGCCACGGCTTCCTGCATCCGCTCCTTGATGCGGGCCGTTCTGTGCTCTGCTTGCTGGATCGCCTTATTGATGTCCGCGCCGGATATCAGGTCACGCTTCTGGCTGGCGGCATAGAAATCCGCTTCGCGCATCACGTCTGTCAGCGCGCCAAGCTCCAGTGTCAGTTTCTTTGAATCGTCCGCCAGCCGCACCGCATGATCCAGAAGGGCCGCGACCGCCGGCGCTGACATCGGCTTGAGGTCTTCCTTTGCCGCGTAGCCTGCCACGACCTGCGCCAAGGCGCGGGTGTTTTTGGCGTTACGGGGCAGGTCATCCTCGAAATCGGCCTGAATCTTGAACAGCTGACCGAATTCCGGGTCCAGCAGTTGCAACAGCATGTGAAGCCGTCGGTCGCCAATCAGAACAATCCGCACATCCAGCGGAATTGGATCGGGTTCCAGTGTCACGGTGGACGAAAAGCTGAAGCGTTCGGCGAGGGAGGTGATGGATATCGCGCGGCTTTGCAGGCAGCGCTTCAGCGTGTCCCAGGCGTAGGGCTCTGACAGGATGCGGTGCGCATCAAGGATCAGGTAGCCGCCGTTCGCGCGGTGCAGCGCGCCGGGTTTGATCAGCGTGAAGTTCGTCGACAGCGCGCCCATCTCGGAGATATGTTCGATCCGGCCGGTCAGATGGGGCAGCGAGGGCAGGTCTTCGGTCACGATGGGCGCGGAGGGCGTTTCGGCGCTGTGTGAGACCATGACATTGACGGCATAGCGATCGAATTGCCGGTCCTGATGGTACTTGCGGATGACTTCGGGGAACGGTCCGTTGTTTCCCTGCTGCGCCGACATCAAGAACAGTTCAGCGTTAGAGGTCATGTCGCGGCGAACGTTTTCCAGATAGGATCGGACGCTGGCGTTGTTGTGAAATTGCCTTGTGACGTCCTGCACCCGCAGCGACACCACCCGCTCTGCCATTGCAGCGTGCAATGCCTCTATCCTTTGGCGGTGCTCTTTTTCCAGCTCAGGGCCCCGTTCGAGAATGCTGGTAAGCTGTGCTTGCAGGGTTTCGATCTTGGCATCAATTTCCTTTCGCTGTGCTTCGGGCAGCGCCTCGTAAACCTCTGGTTTTATCGGCTTTCCCCCAACAATAGCGGAGAGCATGAACCCCATCGGCGTGCGCAGAAGGGCGACGTTTTCCGCCTGCGCGCGTTCGGAGAACTCTGCAATGGGTTCTTCGTGTTTCTGGCCCAGTTCCTCTTCAATGGCGCGGCGTTGGGTCTGATAATCCTCGGATTCAAACAATGCCGGGATTTCATTGGCCAGATCATCCACCAGTTGCTGCATCGCGTTCTTGAGGATCGCTGCTGTTCCCGGCTCAAGCCTGATCGCCGTGGGCAGGTGGGGCGCATCGAAGTTGTTCACATAGACCCAGTCACAGGGCACCGGGCGTGCAATTGCAGCTTTTGTCAGCAGGTCCGTTACAGCGGTATGTCTGCCGGTTCCCTCATGGCCCAAAACGTAAAGATTGAAGTCCTTGTGCCCGATACTGGCTGACAGCTTGATTGCGTCAATCGCGCGCTCTTGCCCCACAAGCCCCGGCGCGGGTTTCAGATCGGCTGTCGTCTGAAACCCGAACGCTTCGGGATCACACTCAACCCGCAGCCGTTTGGGCGGCAATCCGGGTGGTATGCTCAAGCTGGTGGTTGGTTTGCCTGCCATGACAGTCCCCGTGGTTCCGAAAGGAAAGAATGACGACCGAACAGGTTGGGGCGTTTTTCTTTCGCCCCTCAGCATCCGCGCTTTTGCACCGGAATGATTGATGCGGATCAATTAGCAGGGTCAGAGCGCTATTCGCGACCTGGCTGTTTGCGTCAGCTTGAGCAAAACGGAATCGGTTTCGCGTATTGTGAGGGCCAGCGCGGCTGGTATTTGCCAAGCCAAACGCGCTCACGGTGGCTGGCGCCCTTACCGCTATAGGTCAATCGCCCCCCGCAGGTGCGCTGTTCCGGCAAGATCAGGCACGGATGTCTGACGCAAGCACATCGTCTTTTGGCAAACACGGGCAGTCCTAAATGTGAATACGCATTGCGCTTCTCCAATTTGGCTGTCTATCTTCTTGAACCTGGTCTTTGGGAGGAGCGCCGTGGACTTTTTACAACTCATCATCAGTGGGCTTGCTAACGGCTGCGTCTATGGATTGATCGCATTGGGGTTCGTGCTGATCTACAAAGCGACCGAGGCGGTGAATTTCGCTCAGGGTGATTTTATGATGCTCGGCGCGTTTGTGTGCATCGGGTTCACAAATCATGAGTACATGGGGCTGAATTTCTGGCTTGCGGTGCCGCTGTCCATTCTTGTGATGGGGTTTTTGGGATATCTCTTCAACTGGGGTATCTTGCGGCACATGTTTGGCCAGTCTCAGACGTCAATTGTGATCCTGACCATTGCGATGGGCTTTATCATCCGCTTCTTCGCAGGTGCCACGTGGAGCCATGAGCCGACCTCGCTGGAAACGCCATTCGCGGGTCAGGACATACGGTCGGGTGGTTTGGTGCTGGGCGTCGACGAAGTGCTGATCGTGGTGGTGACTGCCATTCTGACGTTGATTTTCTATCTGTTTTTCTCCCGCACCCGGATCGGGTTGGCGATGCAGGCGGCATCCCAGAACCAGCTTGCCGCCTATTACATGGGTATTCCGGTCAAGCGCGTTCACAGCCTTGTCTGGGGGTTGTCCGGCATGGTGGCGGCGGTCGCGGGCATTCTGTTTGCGTCCAAAGGTGCGATTGATCCCTCCACCGGGTTGCTGGGCATCAAGGCCTTTGCGGCGGCGGCCATCGGCGGTTTCGGCTCGCTGCCCGGCGCGCTCCTGGGCGGTTTGATCATCGGTTTGGTTGAGCCTTTGGCCTCGCGCTATGGCCCTCCCGGGGTCCGCCAGATCGCCCCTTACGCAATTTTGCTGCTTATCCTGATCTTCCGTCCCGGCGGCATCTTTTCCCAGACACAAAGAAAGAAGGTTTAAAGATGCGCTTTGTTTTCAAAACCTCTTACGATGCGGATATTCAGCTGTTCAAACACCGCGCACAGGCCGTCTGGTATGGTCTGCTGTTGTTGTTGATGCTGGCGACGCCGCTTTACTTTGTCGCCATTGGCGATGCCTATCTGCTGGGTGAAATCACCGGTGTGCTGATCCTTGCCATTGCGGGCATGGGGCTGATGCTGTTGACCGGGCACACCGGGCTGCCCAGTCTGGGACATGCGACGTTCATGGCGCTGGGGTGTTATCTGAACATCAACCTGCTGGGGGCGGGTGTGCCCTGGGTTGTCGCGTTTCCGCTTTCGGGACTGATTGCTGGCCTGCTGGGGACCATGATCGCGCTGCCGGTGTTGCGCCTGCATGGTGTGTATCTGGCGCTTGCGACACTGGCGATGTCGATGCTGACCGGCGATTTTGTGGTGATTGCAGAACCCTGGACGGGGGGCATTGCGGGTGCGGCGGTGCCGGACATCAATATCTTCGGGATGGAAGTGAACCGCTATTCAACGCCCTACAAGTTCTACTATCTGGTGCTGTTCATCGCGATCCTGCTGGTCTGGTTCTACCGCAACCTCTTGCGCACGCCCACGGGCCGCAGTTTTACCGCGATCCGTGACAGCGAAATCTCGGCGCGGGCCATGGGCATCAACCTGACACGGACAAAAGCGATGTCGTTCTTTCTGTCCGCGACAACAGCCGGACTTGCAGGCGCGCTTTTTGGTCATTCAGCGGGCTATGTGACGAACGAGACATTCGATCTGGTCATGTCGATCACCTTGCTTTTGATGATTGTCATCGGTGGTCTGGGGTTCATCCATGGCGCGTTTTTCGGCGCGGTTGTGGTGGGCATCATCCCTGTGGCCATCGCAAACGGGCGGACGTTCCTGTCCACCACGTTTGACGTGAACATCAATGTGCCGGGGCTGGAGAGCGCGCTGTTTGCCTTCATCCTGATTTGTTTCATCCTGTTTGAGCCGATGGGGCTTTATGGTCGATGGCTCAAGATCCGCACGTATTTTGAGCTATTCCCGTTCTACCGAAAGGATATGTTCAAACGTCAGAAGTCCTACCTCAAGACGGATCGTGTCCAATGAGCTTGCTTGAAATCAATGATGTCACGTTGCGTTTTGGCGGTTTGGTCGCGGTCGACAACGTCTCCCTGAGCGTCGAGGAAGGCGAGGTCTTTGCCCTTGTCGGTCCGAACGGCGCGGGCAAATCGACGATCTTCAACCTTATCTCGCGGTTTTACGACCCGGCGGAGGGGCGGATCAGGTTTGACGGCCATGACCTGCTCAAGAACACCGCCGATCAGGTGCCCAGCTTTGGCATTGCGCGGACGTTTCAGAATATCGAATTGTTCGAACAGGCGACCGTGCTGCAAAACCTGTTGGTGGGGCGGCACCGGCATCGCAAGACGGGGATGCTGTCCAACATCGTGTTTTCGCCCAAGGCCTACCGCGAGGAATTGCGCCATCGCGCGGCCGTTGAGGAAGTGATCGAATTCCTGAACCTTCAACCCTACCGCGACAAGATGATTGGCGGGTTGCCTTACGGTGTGCGCAAGGTGGTTGAACTGGGTCGCGCGCTGGCGTCAGAGCCGAAGCTGCTGTTGCTGGACGAACCCGCATCAGGCCTGTCGGTGGAAGAAACGCAGGACATGGCGTTCTGGATCGAGGATATTCAGACGCAGATGGGGATTTCCGTGATGATGGTGGAGCATGACATGGGGCTGGTGTCCGCTGTGTCGGGGCGGGTTATGGCGCTGTCGGATGGCAAGGAACTGGCCACGGGCACAGCCGCCGCAGTGCAATCCCATCCCGCTGTGATCGAGGCCTATCTGGGCACCGGTGAGATTTCCAAGACAGGGACGTCACGCACATGAGTACCGAACCCAAAGTCGTCCTGCAAATCGACAATCTGGAAAGCTATTATGGTCCGATCATGGCCATCCGGGGCGTCAGCCTGAAGGTGCATGAGGGTCAGATCGTGACCGTCCTGGGGGCGAATGGTGCGGGCAAGACGACCTTGCTGAAAACCATTTCAGGCGTGATGGACCCCGAAAAAGGCACGGTAAAGATGGAAGGGACTGACATCCAATCCATGGAACCCGATGCGATTGTGCGGCGCGGCATTGTGCATGTGCCCGAGGGGCGCGAGATTTTTCCGCTGATGACCGTGGCCGAAAACATCGCGATGGGGGCCTATACCCGACACGACCGCAGCACGATCCAGGCGGATGAGGAAATGGTCTATTCCTATTTCCCGATCCTCAAGGACCGGCGCAATCAGCGGGCGGGCACATTGTCAGGTGGTCAGCAACAGATGCTTGCGATCGGGCGCGGGTTGATGTCGCATCCCAAACTGATGCTGCTGGACGAGCCGAGCCTTGGGTTGTCACCGCTGCTGACGCAGGAGATTTTCGAGATCATCGTGCGGCTCAACAAAGAGCAAAAGGTCACGATGATGCTGGTTGAGCAGAACGCCAAGGTTGCGCTTGATGCAGCGGATTATGGCTATGTGATGGAACTTGGCCGCATCGTGATGAACGATAGCGCTGACGTGCTGGCGGCTTCAAAGGACATCCAGGAATTCTATCTTGGCGTCAGCCAGGATGACAACCAGCGCGGGCAACGGCGTTGGAAACAACGCAAAACGTGGCGATAGGGATTGATCATGACAGACACACTCCCCCCTCAGCAGGAACTGCACGGGCTCACGATCAACGCGGATCTGACACAAGGTCCGTTCTACATCGATGGCATGGACACGACACCCAAGCTGTTCCGTTTACGCGCCCAGACGTTGGGCGCGCGTACCGCACACCGCGAAAAGACGTTCGGCATCTGGCGGTCGCATTCGTGGGATGATTATTTCACCCGCGCCAAACACCTTGGTCTTGGGCTGGTGTCGCTGGGCCTTGAGCGCGGCGAAGTTGTTTCGATCCTGTCGGAGGACAGCAAGGAATGGATGTACACCGATATGGGCGTGCAATCTGTGGGGGGGATCTGTTCGGGGGTTTACACGACGGACTCCGCCTCGCAGCTGGAGTATCTGGTCAACAACTCCGACAGCCGCTTTTTGTTTGTTGAAAACGACGAGCAGTTGGACAAGTTCCTCCAGGTCCGGGACAAGATGCCCGAACTGACCAAAGTGATCGTGATCGACCGCGACGGGCTGCACGGCTTCAGCGATCCGCAGATCATGTTCATTGATGAGCTGTACGAAATCGGGGCGGCCTATGACGCGGCAAATCCCGGCGCTTTTGACGCGGCCATCGATGCGACCAAACCGGATGATACCGCCATTCTGGTCTATACCTCCGGCACGACGGGCAAACCAAAGGGCGCAATGATCAGTCATGGCAATCTGATGTATTCCGTCTCTGCCGGGTTGCGCGACGGGCCGGTTTTCTCCACGGATGATCAGCTGTGTTTCCTGCCCCTGTGTCACATTCTGGAGCGCGTGTTTTCGGTGAATGCGCCTATTGCTGCGGGGTCGACCATCAATTTTGCCGAAAGCCCCGAGACGGTTTTTGAAAACCTTCAGGAGGTCAGCCCCCAGACTTTTGTGGCCGTGCCGCGCCTGTGGGAGAAGATCTATTCGCAAGTCGCCATTCGCATCGGCGATGCCACTGGCTTGCAGAAATGGGCCTATGCGCAAGCGCTCAAAGCCGGGGCCGCACGTGCGGATTGTCTGGCCGAAGGCAAGCCGTTGCCCACCGCGACCAACCTCGCGTACCGCTTTTGGGATGTGGCCTTGCTGCAAAACCTGCGGCGCATGATCGGGATGGACCGGCTGCGGCGCGGCGGCTCCGGGGCGGCGCCTATCTCGCCTGAATTGCTGAAATGGTATCAGTCGATCGGTGTGCCCGTGCTTGAGGGGTATGGCATGACCGAAAGCTCTGGCGTGATTTCGATCAACAGCGAGGCCACCAACAAAGTCGGCACTGTCGGCGCTGCCCTGCCCGGTGCGCAGATCCGCCTCTCAAGTGAAGGCGAAGTGCAATACAAGGCCGGCAATGTGTTTCAGGGGTATTGGAACAACCCTGAGAAAACCGCTGAGACCTTTACAGAAGACGGCTGGCTGCGGACGGGCGATGTGGGCATGATCGACAATCAGGGATTCCTGACGATTACCGGACGCCTGAAGGACATCATCATTACCGCAGGTGGCAAGAACATCACCCCGGCTGAGATCGAGAACAAGCTCAAGTTCTCACCCTATATCTCGGACGTGGTGGTGATTGGCGACAAGCGGAAGTTCCTGACCTGTCTGGTCATGATCGATCAGGAAAACGTCGAGAAATTCGCTCAAGACCGGCGTGTACCGTTTTCGAACTATGCCTCGCTGTGCGCCGCACCAGAGGTGCAAGACCTGATCCGAGAGACGGTCGACGACGTGAACAAGGATTTCGCGCGGGTCGAACAGATCAAGGATTTTCGCCTCATCAACGTCTTGCTGACTGCGGACGATGAAGAACTGACGCCAACCATGAAGCTCAAACGCAGCTTTGTGGAGACCAAACATGGAGAATTGATCAGCCAGATGTATTGACATCGTCGGGCTGTGCTTCTGACAATCAACTATAAAAGGGAGAAGACCAATGAAGAAACTAACGACCAAACTGGCAACGGTTGCCGTCGCCGCCACAATGGCCGCAGCACCCGCCTATGCAGAGCAAGGTATCACAGATACCGAAATCCTGATCGGGTCCAACAATGACCTTTCAGGCCCGTTCGCTGCATTCGGCGCACCCGCCACCAAAGCGGCACAACTGGTATTCGATGAAGTCAATGCCGCGGGTGGCATTCACGGTCGCAAGATCCGCTTCATCGTTGAGGATCACGCCTATCAGATGCCGAAGGCGATCCAGGGCATGAACAAGCTGATCAATGGCGACAAGGTCTTTGCGATGCTGTTGTCTTTGGGCACACCCATGAACATTGCAGCGTTCAAATTGCAGGACGCCAAGAACGTGCCAAACGTCTCACCGCTGTCCGCCGCGCGCCAGATGGCTGAGCCATTTCACCCGCTGCATTACGCAGGCACCGCCACCTATTATGAACAGATCCGCGTCGGCGTGACCTATCTGGCTGAGCAAAAGAGCGTCAGCAACGTCTGTGCGATGTACCTGCCGACCGACTTTGGCAAGGACATCAAGGAAGGGGCTGAATCCATTTCTGCGGAAACAGAGGGGCTGAACTTCGTCTCCGAGACGACGCACAAGCCGGACGATTCCGATTTCGTGGGCGCGCTGCAAAAGCTGAGTGCAGACGGTTGCGAGATTGTGGCATTGGCCCTGGGTGTGCGTCAGGCAATCACCGTTTCAGCCACAGCCAAGAAGCTGGGCCTTGAGAACATGTCGTTCCTGAACTCCTCCGCCGGGTTCCACACCGTCATGGCAAAAGTCCCCGGTGGCGTGACCGAAGGCATGTATGCTGCCTCTGGTTGGGCTGATCTGTTGTCCCGCATGGACAAGCCAGAGGTTCAGAAATTCTTCAAGCGCTATACAGAAGCGACAGGTGAAGAACTGCCCGGCTCCGGTGCATTGCTGGGTCACTCGGCAGCCGAGACGATGGTCAAAGCGCTGGAAGCGGCAGGTCCCGATCTGGACGCCAAAACCTTCCAGGCTGGTATGGAAAGCCTGAACTACGAAGACGTGGTATCAGGCAACCTGGTTACCTATTCCGCGACAGATCACCAAGGTGCGGACGAAGTGGTGATTTCAGTGATCAAAGACGGGAACTGGATGGAAATTGCACGTCAGTAAAACTGACCGTGTGAGAGAATGGAGGGACCGACCGTTTGTTTGGTCGGTCCCTTTTTTGATGGAAAAGCAGTAGCGTTGGCAGGCCGCCCTTCCGGCCGCTGTCTTGTTTCGGCCGGGGGGCGGGCAAAGCTGAGCAACGGTACTGCATATTGAGATGGAACATCCGATGGCTAATCTGGGCACCTTTCCGATCCGCACCAAAGAAGATCTTGACCGGTTTGAAGCGGAATTGACGCTTTCAGAACGGCTGCCGGAGCAGAGCATTCTGGACGTGTTTATCGCGAGCGCTGCCAGAGACCCGGATGCCACTGCGATGACCATGTTGATGACCGGTGCAGCCGATGAAGTGCCGCGTCGCGTAAGCTATGGTGAAACCCTCGCGATGGTGCGACGGGCGGCCAATATGTTTCATGATCTGGGCGGCCCCGCGCCGGGCGTCGCCTTCATGTTGCCGACCTTGATTGAAACCCATGTGGCTTTGTGGGGCGCGGAAACCGCAGGGTATGCCGTGCCGATCAATTTCCTGCTGCAACCCGAGAGCATCGCAGAACTGCTCAAGGCGTCGGGTGCGAAAATTCTGGTCGCTTTGGGTCCACATCCGCAGTTGGATATCTGGGAAAAGGCACTGGATCTGAAAGAACAGATGCCGGAGCTGACCCTTGTGCGGGTGTCGCCCCCCGGCACACCGGGGCAGGGAGGTGTTGTTGATTTTGGCACGGCCCTGATGGCGCAGCCGGACGATCACCTGACGTTTGACGCGGCGCGCAGCGGCGATGATATCGCCGCTTACTTTCACACGGGCGGCACCACGGGCGTGCCCAAACTGGTTGCCCATACGCACCGCAGTCAATTGGTCGCGACCTTTGGCGGGGCCGTGATGTGTGGCTATACTCCCGATGATGTGCTGACCGCGACCTTTCCGTTGTTTCACGTTGCGGGCACCATTGTCGCAGGCCTGAGCGGGTTCATGGCCGGGATCGAGTTGGTCATCATGTCCCCGTCCGGTCTGCGCAATCCGGCGATCACCGAAGGGTTCTGGCGCATCGTGGCGGATCACAAGGTCACTTTGGTTGCGGGTGTTCCGACTGCGCTTGGCGCTGTGTTGAAGAACCCTGTTGATGGGCATGACATCAGTGGCGTGCGGGCAGGATTAACAGGGGCGGCGCTTTTGCCGCCAGCTGTGAGTGATCAATTCACTAAGGTCACGGGATGCACACTTTTTGAGGTTTTGGGCATGACGGAAGCCTCGGGATTGATCAGCATCGATCCCGCTGCGGGCGAAGGGGCATCCGGATCTGTTGGCTGGCCGTTGCCCTATACCCAGGTTGATGTCCTGCGTCAGAGCGGGGAGGGGGCGCTTGGCGCGGCGTGCGATGTCGGAGAAATCGGTGTCATTGCCATCCGCGGCGATCACGTGTCGCCGGGCTATCGTGATCCAAAGCACAACAGCGGCGTTTTTGAAGATGGCCTGCTGAATTCCGGTGATCTGGGATACAAAGATGCGCAAGGGCGGATCTTCATTGCAGGGCGTTCCAAGGATCTGATCATCCGCAGCGGGCATAACATCGACCCCGCCATGATCGAAAACGCCTTGGCCACCCATCCCGCCGTTGCGCTTGCCGCCGCAGTCGGTCTGCCTGATGCCTATGCTGGTGAACTGCCCATGTGTTTTGTGCAGCTGCATGAGGGGCAAAGTGTCACCGAAGCAGCGCTTCAGGCACATGCCCAGGATACCATTGACGAACGTCCCGCCTGGCCCAAGAAGATCGACGTCATCGATGAAATCCCGCTCACCACGGTTGGCAAGATTTACAAGCCCGGCCTGCGATGCGCGGCGGCGAAGTTCAAGGTTTCACAGGTGGTTCAAGACGAACTTGGCGTGTCAGGCGCAGAAGTCGAGGTTGTCGACGGTGGCGCGCGGGGGTTGCGCGTGACAGTAACACTTGGAGACGAGAACAAGGCCTCTGTCCCGGCGGTTCGGGAAGCCCTTGCGGCGTATCTGTTTGAAACGCGCGTTGAGGTCGCTTGAGCGGAAGCAACTCTGGATGGCAAAGGGTAGGGGCCGCTTCTACCGGAATTTCGAGACCTGCCCTGAAGAGCCTTGTTGGCGCTGGCGTATCATCCAAACCTTGACTGAATGCCCATTCAGTGACATTCATGTTCTGCATGATGACAGAGAAAAACCTCCGACGGCTTCAACACGAGTGGGGCAGGGGCGTCCAATGCGGGACCGGATCGCAGTTCACGTCCCTCAGGGGTGATCGGCTGTATGTATGTCCCTGCCGGCCAGCATGACCGTACTTTGAACCACAGGTGAGAGACCGATGATGGATGGAAACCTAGATCCCAAATCCCGGCGCTTTGCGCCCAAGGAGGTGCGTAAACAGCAGTTGATTGACGCGACGCTGGAAGTGATCTCCGAAAAGGGTGTGTCGGGCACAACCACCTCTCAGGTCACAAGCCGGGCCGGGCTTTCCGCGGGACTGATCAGCCTGCACTTCAAGACCAAGGATAATCTGCTCAGATCTACATTGGAATATCTTGCTGTCGAGCTCGCCGAGCGGTGGCAGGAGGTTCAGACGGACGAAACACTGACCTCCGAAGAAAAGCTGTGGGGCATAATCTCGGCCAGTTTCGCGCCAGACATCTGCACACATGTGAAAGTGCGGGTGTGGTTCGCGTTCTTTGGCGAAGCGGAATACCGGGGCTTTTACCGCGAGATGGTCGAGAAGTTTGATACAGAACGCGCTGACGCGATCGCCGATGTTCTGGTGGAGCTTGGGCAAAGCCCCGACGAAGCCCTGGGCACTGTGCAGACCATCGAAGGGATTGCTGACGGGCTATGGCTGAGCCTGATGCTCTATCCCGACTGGATTGACATCGAGACCTGCAAGATCCGGGTTTGGAATCTGCTGAACAAATATTTCCCGGATCGCTTTGCGCTGTCCGCTCAACCTGATGCGGTGACGTCATGATGAACCTGAACCTATCGCGGAGAGCTTTTATGGCTGGAGTGTTTTCTTCGGTTGCGATGCCCAAAGCAGGTGCGGCGCTGCCAAGTGATCCAGATGTCATTATCATCGGCGCGGGGTCAGCCGGGATCGGGGCTGCGCGGCGATTGATGGCGCTGGGTCGGAGTGTTGTTGTGATAGAGGCGGCAGGCCGCATCGGCGGTCGGGCTTACACGGAAAGTGACACCTTTGGCGTGCCTTACGATCAAGGCTGTGCGTGGCTGCAGGGCCCGCGCGGGCTGCCGCATCTGGACGTGGTGCAGGACAAGGGTTTCACCAAGGTGGATCACAGTCTGGCGGACGAGGCGTTCTTCGTTGACGGTCGCCCCGCGACAGCCGCTGAGACATCAGCATATGAGCGGTCGGCAGCAGCGCTTTATGACGATGTTTGGGGAAAGGGTGATGTCGCCGCTTCTACGGTCATCAAGGACCGGCCACACATGGCTGCCGCCAAGACCTGGCTGACAATGGGTCATGCAGTCGACATGGAAAACCTGTCGACAGCGGATGTGAATGCTTACGCGGCCTATCAGGTGAACTACCTCATCAAGGAAGGGCTGGGTCGCATTGTTTCGGAACTTGGCAAAGCGATACCGGTCAAGTTGAACTGCGCCGCCACTCTGATTGATTGGAGCGGGCAGGGTGTGCGGGTTGAGACGACAGACGGCACCCTGACGGCGGGGGCTTGTATTGTGACGGTTTCAACTGGTGTCTTGGCCTCTGGCGCGATCCGTTTCTTGCCCGACCTGCCTGTTGCGAAACAACAGGCAGTTGCAGACGTGCCCATGGGACTTTTCACGAAGATCGCCCTTCAGTTTGACGGGGAGCGGTTTGGCCTGACTGACAACAACTGGTTGAGTTATGACGTGCCACCGGAACAGACCGGGCAGGGGTGCTATTTCATTACCTGGCCAACAGGCACCGATCTTGCCGTCGGGATGTTGGGGGGAGACCATGCGTGGGATGTGACCCGCCAAGGGGCTGACGTGGCCATTGATCTGGCGCTGGAGACCTTTGCCGGGCTCGTGGGAAGCAAGGCGCGCCAGCATTTCATCAAAGGTCATATGAGTGACTGGCATGCCAATCCGCATACTCTTGGCGCCTATGCGGCGGCACGTCCGGGACGGTTTGCAGCACGGGACATCTTGAAGGAACCAATGGACCAACGGGTCTTTTTCGCCGGAGAAGCCGTCGCTGTCCCTCTGGCCGCCTTGTGCTCCGGTGCGCATCTAAGCGGGGAGGCAACTGCCGATACTGTGCATGCGGTGCTGTCGTAATCTGCTGGCGGTCAGCCGCTTGAAACAAACCTGCGGGCGATCTTGGGTAGAGCCACCGAATCGGAAAACCGGCTGGCGCCGCGCCTCTTCATTCATAGCAAAGGGGACGTCTGAATAAAAAAATTGCAGAACCCTTTCAATATGAAAGATTTCCACTTCACAAATGACTGGCTGAGCATTCATTCATTTACTTGATGTGCTGCCCTAGCGTAAGCTGCGGAAACAGGTCGGCCCGGCAAAACTGGGTAAGCAAAGGCAATCATCGAGAAAGTGGAAGTCAGAACAACAGGGAGAAGATCGTTGAATACACAAGTTATCACGCCCATCACATTCAAGGGGCGGCTGCGACACCATGCGACAGCAGCTATTGCGACGCTGAGTATTGCCGCGTTTGCCGCATTGTCGCCGATAAGCACTGCCTTCGCGGATACGCTGCGCATGTACACACCCAGCGATCCCGCAAGCCTTGACCCGGCCTTTTTTGGGACCACGACAGATGTCTACCTGATGAACAACACAATGCCGCGGCTTCAGACGATGGCGCTTGGTGATGAGTGGAAGCTGGTCAACGATGTTGCCGAAACTGTGGACTTGTCCGATCCGGCGAATATCACCTTCAAGCTCAAGGAAGGTCTGCAATGGGCAAACGGGTATGGCGAGCTGACCGCCGAAGATGTGAAGTATTCCTTTGAGCGCCATAAGGACCCTGAACTTGGATCCTACATCGCCGGTGAATTTGATGCCTTGATCGAAGTCGAACTGACCGGAAAATACTCTGGCATCATCCGTCTGGATTCGCCTTCGGTTCCTATGTGGCAGCTCACAATCGCCTGGACGGGTGGCGTGATCGTGTCCAAAAAGGAAGCGATGGAAAATGGCGGCAAGCTGCCCTTGCCCCCCAAAGCAACGCTGAACGCCTATACTTTCGCCGAATTTGCCCCCGGTGAGCGGATTGTCCTGAAGGCAGATCCCAATTGGCGCGGAGAGACACCTGACTTCGACGAAGTCGTGATGATCCCCGTGTCAGATACGAACGCTGCTGAAATTGCATTTTCAGCAGGGGAGTTGGATTTCCTGCCCACAACTGCCAGCACAACAGAGCAGCTGCGCAAGCAATGGGGTGATGAGGCGACGATTACACAGCTGCCCACAATTGATTTCACATGGCTGGGCATCAACGCGCAGCACCCCAACCTGACGGATCCAAAACTGCGCCGGGCGATCCAGCTGGCTATTGATTTTGAAACACTGGTGGATGTGACATACGAGGGGATGGAGGTTGATCGGGCAACCGGATTTGCAGCGCCGGGTGTGGTCGGCCACCGCGAAGCCAACCTTTACGGCCACGATCCCGAAGCAGCGCGGGCGCTGATACAGGAGGCCGGGCTCGAAGGGCAGACAGTTGAGATTCAAGTCGCCAACTACGGCCTGCGCAGCACCCAGGCACAGCTGATCCAGGCCTATCTGTCTGCGGTTGGATTGAATGCGGAAATCAACGCAATGGATGAAGCGACGTATTGGGATTTGTCAGCTTTCCCCACGACAGATCGACAAATCACACTCAAGACATGGTTCGGCAATCCCGAAGTCATGTATGCGCTGTCCACTTTCACCGAAGCAGGGTTTGATGGGTGGAACTGGGAAGGGTATGCCAGCGAAGAATACGACGCATTGATGGCCCAAGCCTATGAGACACCGGATCCCGTTGAGCGGGGGGCCATCTACGTGAAGATGCAGGACATGCTGGAAGAAGCAGGCACGCATTCGTTTGTTCTGAACGGGCCCAACACCATCGTGACGCGCAAGGGCATCGTGCCGGGGCACTGGCCAGACGGCCGCCCGGTCTTCCACGCTTTCAAGAAGGTCGAGTAATCGCTCCTGCGATCACAATTCATCAGGCACCGGGCTGCGTGTTCGGTTCCTGATCCCCAAAGCCGACCATGACTTTCGCGGAGGACACCCGTTATGCTGCTTTTCTGTCTGAAACGCGTATCTCTTGGCGTTCTGATCGTGGTTCTTGCGGTGTCCACGCTCTATGTCATGCTCCTGTCCGCGCCGGGTGATCCGGTCTCCATGATGCTCGGGCCACGTTCCACACCGGAAATGGTGGCGGCGCTCAACGCGCGGCTGGGGCTGGACCAGCCTTTCTTTGTCCAGATCTGGCTGTTTTTGAAAGGGGCCCTGACCGGGGACCTTGGTCAGGATATCAAGACGGGTCGGGATGTCTTTACCTCGATCATGGAGCAATTGCCGCACACGTTGCGCCTTGTATGCGCAGCGTTGCTGATCGCCGCTGGGCTTGGCATTCCATTGGGCTGTTACTCTGCCCTGCATCCCAATTCCTGGGTTGACCGTCTTTCCGGGATCATTTCTGTCAGTGTGATTGCGATGCCGTCGTTGATCCTCGCGATCTACGGCATGATCCTGTTCTCCGTGCAGTTGCGCTGGCTCCCCGCAATCGGGGCCGGAGACAAGGGGGATTTTCTGGATCAGTTGCATCACCTGATTTTGCCTGCTGTCGCTGTTGGTATCGGATGGGTTGGCTATCTCGCCCGGCTTGTCAGAGCTGCGATGCTGGAGGTGATGGCAGAAGACTACATCCTCAACGCACGGGCCTACGGTCTGCCGGAACGGTGGGTTGTCTATCGCTATGCCCTGCGCCTTGCCGTGGCTCCAACGATCACCGTTCTTGGCATTGGCGTGGGCTTCATGCTGGGCGGCGCGGTCTTTGCCGAGATCATCTTTGCGCGCCCCGGCATCGGCAAGATGATGTTCGACGGCGTTGTTGCACGCAACTACCCGATCACGATGGGCGTCGTGCTGGTTAGCACGATCCTGATGGTCGCAACGGTCACCCTCTCCGACATCATCAACGCCATGATCGACCCCCGGCTCAGAAAGGCGCAGGAATGACTTTGGAGAACACGTCCAGCGTCCGCCCTGACAGCCCGATTGTGCGATCACCAAACAATCTGTCTGTTGGGTTTGGCAGACTTCTTTCGGACCCGATGGGCGTGTTCGGCCTGATCCTCGTCTCTACGTTGGTCTTCATGTCCGTTTTTGCGGGCATCATCGCACCCTATGACCCAGCCGCAATTGATGTGCTGCAACGGTTTGAAACACCCAGCTGGGATCATCTGCTGGGCACGGATGAGCTGGGCCGCGATGTGTTCTCGCGCGCGCTTTACGGCGGGCAAACGGCGCTCAAAGTCGCATTCATGGCAACCTTCGCGGCACTTGCGATTGGCACGTTTCTGGGGATCACGGCAGCCTATGGGCCCAAGTGGCTCGACAACATCATTGTGATCATGCTCGACACCATTCGGGCCTATCCGGTCATCATTCTGGCGCTTGCAGTTGGCCCGATCTTCGGGGCCAGCCTGACCCTTGTGATCGGAATTCTGGTGTTCACATCCGTGCCGTACTACGGGCGCATCGTGCGGACCGCCGCGCTCAGCGTGTTGCAGACAGAGTACATCGACGCCGAACATGCGATGGGGGCCGGCACATTTCGTGTCACTTTCAAACACGTGCTGCCCAATATCATCGGGCCCATGTTGATCATGGCCAGTATGGACATCCCTGTTGTTATCGCCGCCGAAGCAGGTCTGAGCTTTCTGGGTGTGGGGATCAAACCACCAGACACCAGTTGGGGGCTGATGCTTGATCAGGGCTATCGGTTCATCAACCGCACGCCGTGGCTGGTGATCGCCGCAGGGATCCCGCTGGTGATCGCAACGCTGGGCTTCACCTTCCTTGGCGAAGCGCTGCGCGACGCGTTCGACCCCAAATCTCAAAGAGCGCGGTAACCATGGCATTTGATCACCAGAAACCGCCAACCCTGAGGGTCTCCAACCTGTCGCTGAATTTCGGGCCGGTGCAGGCGCTGTCAAACGTCAGTATGGACATCGGGCATGGCCGGATCATGGGGGTTGTTGGCGAAAGCGGCAGCGGCAAATCCACGCTTGCACGCGCGACACTGGGTCTGCTGCCCGGCATCGCTGAAATCAGCGCGGGCCGTATCGAATTTGAAGGGCAGGATGTTGCCCTGTTTGATGCCGCAGACTGGCGCCAGACCCGCGGCGCCACGATGACCTATATCTCTCAGGATCCCCTACGGGCGCTTGCGCCCACGTTGACCATTGGCGATCTGATGACCGACATCCAGTACCGGTCGGCGGAAACCAAGCAGGAAAAACGCGCCAAGGCGATTGCGACACTGGAACGGGTCGGCTTGCCGAACCCTGAACAGCGCATGAAAATGTACCCCCATGAAATGTCAGGCGGCCAACGCCAGCGGATTTCCATCGCAATGGCGGTGATGCAAAAACCCGCCCTCCTGATCGCGGATGAGGCGACAACGGCGCTCGACGCAACGCTTGAGTTGGAAATCATCGGATTGCTCAAAGAACTGCAAAGCGAGATCGGCTGTTCCATGATGTTCGTGACGCACCATCTGGGCGTGGTGGCCAGCCTGTGTGATGACGTCACTGTCCTGCACAATGGGGTCATTCAGGAACAAGGCACCGTACGGGATGTCTTTGGCAGTCCGCAGGCGCGATACACCAAGACACTGCTGCGCTGTGATCCGGCAATGATCCAGCAAAAGACCCGGCGCTTACCGACAACCTCTGACGATCCCGATGCGCCCCTTGTCATCGACACCGGCCCCGGGGACCGGATCAAATCGCAAAAGCCTCCTCTCATCGACATCAAGAACCTTGATGTCACCTTTCGCCAAAAACCCTTCCTCGGAGGGCTGCTTGGCGACACCGGCTATGAGATCAACGCCGTCAAGAACGCCAGCCTTTCGATTTCGGAAGGAGAGACGATTGCCGTTGTTGGCGAAAGCGGGTCGGGAAAGACAACGCTTGCGCGCACGATTGTGGGATTGCAGAAAGCAGACGCTGGCAGCATCCACTTTGGCGGTCAGGATTTAACCCAGCTCACCCATGCGCAGTACCGGACCATCCGCAAGGACATCGCCATCATGTTTCAGGACCCGGTCGGCGCGCTGAGCCCCCGCATGCGGGTGAGCGAGATTGTCACCGAACCGTTGGTGATCCACGGTGTCGCCTGTGAGGACTACGAGGCTGAGGCACGGCGGCTTCTGGCATTGGTTGGTTTGGACGAAAGTTTCATGCACAGATATCCGCATGCGATGTCCGGCGGACAGGCCCGGCGCGTGTCCCTGGCCCGTGCGATTGCGCTTCAACCCCGGATGATCGTCGCAGACGAACCGACCGCGGGCCTTGATGTGTCCATTCAGGGAGAAATCCTCAATCTGATTGCAGAAATCCAGGACGGGACCGGGGTGGCGATTTTGCTGATCACGCACAATCTGAATGTGGTGCGGCACATCAGCGACCGTGTCGCGATCATGTACATGGGTGATTTTCTTGAGATCGGTACGACCGAGAGTATCTTCGCGAACCCGAAACATGACTACACCCGCAAACTCATCTCAGCACATGTGCACCCGGACTTCTCAGTGACGCAGGCGCATGGCTAAGGACTGTCTCAGGGGTCATGCAGGTTTCATCGAAGGACGGACCTTCAGCGATTTGGTGTGCTGATTGCAATGTTACATAATCGGTCTTACTGGTGGTATCGCTCACAGCCGGGCACATTCTAAACTGGGTTGCGAAATTTCCCCTATCTTGCTGGAAAGCAAGGAGAATGAAAGATGGCGCATACAGAGCTAGATTTGCGTGAACGGCGCACGATT
>Ga0160419_100255_pt1 | contig 37297 bp, 49 predicted proteins | sample CelAP2metagpilot_2_FD_108196 | JGI IMG/M metagenome (GOLD analysis project Ga0160419, IMG submission 108196) | Phycosphere-associated microbial communities from Cellana algal ponds in Kailua-Kona, Hawaii, USA - Cellana AP2-4-25 metagenome pilot ... | reverse complement strand
GGGCAGGCGGCGGCGTCCTGGCGTGGGGCGTGGGGGGAGGGGGGGGGGAGAGGTGACCGCGCGAGGAGGGGGGGGGGGGGGGAGGGAGGGAGGCGCGCGTGGGTAAGTGGGAGAGGCCACGCTGAAGGTAAATCAGAGGGGGAGGAAGGGAGGGGGGAGGAGGGAGGGAGGGAATGAGGGAGGTACCTTGATCTCCTTCATGAGTTTCTCGTCGATGACCTGACGGCCAGCCGTGTCGACGATGACGGTGGTGAAGCCCTCCGCCTTGGCCTTCTCGAGGCCCTTCCGCGCGATGTCTGAGGGAGGGGAGGAGGGAGGAAGCGAGGGAGGAAGCGAGGGAGGAAGGGAGGACGGGAGAGTTTGGTCGTAAGTAAAGACTAGCATGATCCAGTGGTCCCTCCCTCCCTCCCTCCCTCCCTCCCTCCCTCCCTCCCTACCGATGGGGTCCGCGTCCGTGCCCATGGAAAAGACTTCCACTCCGATCTTTTCCCCCAGCGTTCGGAGCTGGTCGATAGCTGCTGGCCGGTAGATGTCCGCGGCCACCATCAGGACCTGTGAGAGGGGGTGGAGAAGGAGGGAGGGAGGGAGGGAGGGAGGAAAAATGAAAAGGATGGATCGAACCTTCTCGAAGGCCTCGGATTTTTCGGCGCGGGACTGGCAGTAGAGCGCGAGCTTGGCGGCAGCGGTGGTCTTGCCCGCCCCTTGCAGACCAGCCAGGAGGATGACGGTGGGCGGTTTGCTCGCCTGAGGGAGGGAGGAAGGAAGGGAGAGTGGGAGGGGGGGAGGGAGGGAGACAGGTGCAGTCCGAATTCGCACATAAGGGGCACGATGAAAAGGGAGGGAGGGAGGGAGGGAGGGAGGGAGGGAAGACACGTAGGGCAACCTACCTGGATCAGTTCGGACTGCTCGGCGCCCATGAGATCCACGAGCTCGTCGTACATGATTTTGATGAATTCCTGGTCCGGCGTCACGCCCTTCGTCACGTCCATGCCTGGGCGAGGGAGGGAGAGAAGGAGGGAGGGAGGGAGGGAAGGAAGGAAGGGGGAGTGTGGGCTCGACCGATGCCCGCGTAAATGCCTGCATTGAATGGCACTTCAGAGGGATGAGACTAGACTACACTACAGAGGCATGACACTAGACTACACTACACTACTGGAGGGCAAGACAAAGGACAAGACAAACGACAACACTCATGTCGAAATGAAAGACTGCGCTCGAAAATCACACCTGACTTCCCTCCTCCCTTCCCTTCCTTCCCTCCAACCCGCCTTCCGTGCCCTAGTCCCTCCGTCCCTCCCTGCCTACCGAGCGCCTTCTCCTTCACGGCATCCAGCAACGCGTTGGTCACCTTCAAGTTCACGTCGGCGTCAAGGAGGGCCCGCTTGACATCCCGGAGGGCGCCATCTAGGCAAGTGGGTTGCGGCGAGGGAGGGAGAGAGGGAGGGAGGGAGGGAAGGGGTGAAGAAGCAGGTGTGATTTGGCAACAAGGAAAAAGGGAGGCAGTAGAAGACAAGACGTACCAATATTGGCCTCGGAAATGGTCTTTTGTCCTGCCAGGGACTTGAGGGCACCGATAAGGCCGTTAGTGATGCCGTCCATCATGGCGTAGGCCACGCCCTTGCTGCGTCTGACAAGAAGAGAGGGAGCGAGGATGATAGGATGAGGACGAGGCGACAAGGGGGATGGCCGGTCGGTGCAATGAACCAAAAAGATAGAATTGCTGATGTGGCAAAATAATATACAAGCATCGGAGTAGAGGGAGGAGGGTGGGAGGGAGGCAAACGGGCACTGGAACTAGAGTGCGAGGGAGTATGGAGGCGCGGACGTGTCATTCAGACATACACGTACCGAGGGCTGATGGTGGACACGGCGGTCATGGAACCCTTATGCCCAGCCATTGACAATGCCGGAGGTGGAATTAGAAAGGCGCACAGGGGCGCAAAGAGGACGAGGCAGCATGCCAGGAAGACGGGGATCGTATGATGGCGTGGCATCGTGAGTGAAGTTGTGAAAGGGGAGGTGTGGCCGGCTGGCTGAGGGTGGGACTGTGGGACAAGAAGAAGCAAGGATTACTTGTCTTGTCTGCCTGTGGACGTAGGAATTGAATCAGAATATTAGAGTGAATCGACCAAAATAACACGACAAGGGAGGATGGACCAGAACACTGTGAAATCTAAAGCCAAAGAGCGAAGCGATGAGGGCAGCGGGGAGGTCAAAGTCGGCCACGCATGCACATTTAGTGCCTTTTACGCATGCCTTCACACACAACCACATATCATGCAGGCCATAGAAAGAGCATCTACGGTAGCCATGGCATCATCCTCGTCATCCACGCCTGCCGCGAATAGCAGCGCAGCCAGTCCAGCAAACGAGGAGGAGTCGCAAGAGGAATACGAGGTAACAATCACACTCGCCTCCCCTACCTGACCCTTTGATCCAAAGCCATCCTCACTGTGCCTGCTGCATTGACACTTCAGTGACGCCTTCGAAGTTCTCCATCGTAACTGGTTCCCCTCTCCTCCTTGTCTGTGTTTTGGTCCTGTCTCTCATTCCCTCCCTCCTCTCTTCCCCTCCCTCCCCTGCTCACCACACTCCCACCCAAAGGTCTTCGTCATGAAGCAAGACTTCAAGTTCCACTGTGCGCATTTCGTAGCATTCAAGGGTTATAGAGAAAGATTGCACGGCCATAATTACACCGTGGGCGTGCGGATGCGCGGGGCTGGGCGAGGGCACGATGGGTAAGGTGGTTGTGGGGATGGGGTGGCGAGCAGACAAGAGTAAGGAGAGTAAGGAGATACGCGCACCAACATGCCAAGAGGCGGTAAGGACTACCTGTTTGTAGAAACGCCTCAATTGCTTTTCGTCCTCTCTCGCGCTCCCCTCCCCCGGACTCAACCTCCTTCCCTCCCTACCTCCCTCCCTTCCTTCCTCCTTTCCTTCCCCCACCCAAAGCTATCTCATTGACTTCGGTGACATCAAGCGCGTAACCCGCTCCCTCTGTAAGGAGCTCAACGAACGCTTTATCTGCCCGACCCGGAGCGACGTGATTCAAATCGAGAGTGACGAGACCTCGACTTCACTTCTGTGTGAGGACGGGGCTAGGTTTGTCTTTCCAACGGGCGATTGCGCCATGCTCCCGGTAGTGCACAGGTGAGCGAAGAGGACAAAGGGAGGAGTACGTCCTGGCACCATCCTGAAATTAGAAAAATTTAAATTAAATGGAATATGGAGGATATAACATTTTCACATCGGCTATCCATCGATATGCCCTCTCATTCCCGCGGCTACCCCCACCCACAGCACCGCCGAGGAGCTCGCGCAGTACCTGTGGCATCGCCTGACCACCACCTTTAGCTTGGAGGGGTTGCTGGCCCGGGGCATCCATACTTTGCAGATCATCGTCGCCGAGGCCCCTCGGCAAGAAGGCTCCTACACGCGGAAGCTGACCTCGCCCCCACCGTTGTGCTTCGAGGAGGATAAGGAGAGAGGGCGGGTGTCGAGACCGAGGCCGTGTATACACGCAGTCGAAGAGGATGGAAAGGACATAGATGGGGAGGACTTGGACATGTAGGTAAGAAAATAAAGAGACGAAGAGAAAAATACCTGTCTAGGGATGACTAAAATGATTACGACAAAATGATGTGAAATGAATAAATATACTTAGATGGCATCACGGAACACTTGGGTTCGCATCTTCTACTTATCTATTGTATTTTAATTTCCTTTCTGCCTATTGCACTTGCACCCCCGTACTCCTCTATTGGGCTTGCATCCCCACAATTTGACTCGGTACAGAGACTTCTTTATGAGCGACAAAACCGACCCGGCGCCCTCTGACACGCCTACCAACGAGAACGAGATGGAAGGGGGAGAGGATTATAGAGGAAAAATAACTCTAATTTTCGTATGCAGTCAATCTAAAGCAAATAAAGCTATTGTGAGAGGTAAGGAGGAGAGGGAGGCACACGAGGAGGCTCAGGCAAATTAAAGACCGAGCTTAAAACCGGTGGCAATCACTTCGAGTAACAAGTAGTCGAGAAACCATCAATGGAAGTTCTTGCTCGCTGGCTTCTTTCCCTTTCTCTCATGCTCTCCCTTCTTCTCTCACTTCGTCGCTTCATTCGCCCCAGCCCCCTTCATCATCGCCAGCAATCTCGTATAGTTCTTGATTGTCTCCTCCTTCGTCCCCCCAGACTTAACCGTCGACTCCCTCCACGCCACGGCCTCCATCCACACCTTCAATCTCCCCCATCCCTCCTTATCCGTCATCTCCAATAAGTCCACTCCGGCCCAATGCGGCACGACAATCAACAAGCGCTGAACAAACGGCGCGAGACACACTTCGCCTAAACAAAACCCACTCTTCAATAAAAACGGGCTTTCTGCCACGTCACAGCCATACTGACGCAAGAAGGTATCCATAATCTTCATCCCCTTCTTCATCTTATCAAGCTCTACTGCACGTGCCTCCTCACCTTCCTTACCTGCCTGCCCTGCGAGAAGGAGGGGAAAATAATTGCCCATGCCTGAGTGTGTCCACATCTCACCCAGGAGACGCATGACCGCCTTGTCGCGAGCGCAAGAAGGAAGGAGGGGGGATCCTTGACTGTTGGGGAATGCCTCGGCGATATATTCGGCACATACATTTGATTCAATAATTTGTACGTCATATGAAGAGGATGAGGAAGCGGAGTTTTCGGTGCAGTGCTCGAGGATAGGCACCTTGGCGCGGGCGGTCGGGTCGGGATGGAGGGAGGCATAGAGTGCAATGAAATCTTCCGGTTTGTTCTGCAAGTCTACAATTTGGTGTTCAAATTGAACTTCTTTTTCAAGAAGGGCCAGCCAGGCGCGCTGAGCGTATGGACAGGTGCCGCTGTTCCAGAGACGGACCTAGGAGTAATGGTGATTTTTGTAAGGGGCGGAAACAAGGGAGGACTAGATTGGATACCGTGCAGGGTTCAACTTCTACATGGCCGCTTTGAAAATCCTTTCGACCGCGGAAGTGAAAATGAAGCATTGAAGGAGAAAGAATAGAAGAAAGCATGGAAGGAAGGTGCGACGCATCGACAACACGCATCACAAGGTGCTAAATATATCTTAATGACACACACACACATTTCAATTCAAACACATACCTTGCTCTGGACAGTGGTGGCAGGGGCCGCAAATGCAAGGGATGAGCTGGCCATCATGACGCACGTGATGCAAGACAAGAAGACCACTGAAGTGGCGTTTACCATTGCCCAGACAGAGCTGGATAGAACTGAGGGGTTATATATAGAAGGAAAGGGTCGTGTAGAAGGCATTGTGAGCGAGCTGTGTCCCTACAAAGAGAGGTGTCTGAGCCCGTGGTCGTCATGACGTAGAGGAGGCCTCATTCGATTTTTCGAAGAGTCGTTATGGGTATTGCGTGGAAGGCGTTTCGCCTTGTCTCGGTGTTGCGCTTGCTCGCTCGTAGTATATAAATTGAAATGGGCTCACGGCCCGGCGTGGCTGCACAAACATAATGGTGACCATGATACGTCCAGTACGTTGCCGATCCCTCCCCGAACCTGGGCTTGGTGCGAGGAGGGTGTGCAGAACACTGGGCTGTGATACCGCCCTCCCGTTTTTCTTCTTTCATCACATCATCACCATCTCCATTTGCTCCTCACTTACATGGTTCCTCCCTCACACAAAGAAGATGGGTTCTAGTCTAAAGGAGCAAGAGCAGACTGCCACCAAAGTCTTTGCGTTGGGATTCTGGTACGTATAAGAACAGGTGTCTACCCTTCTTGCCTTGTCCAAGGGGTGCTTCCCCACGATGCGATCCACGGCAACATCGAATGGATCAATCATAACAACTATTTGTTTATCAGATTATCCAATTAAGCAGCATGCAAGCATTCATCACCTCATCGTTCTCCCTCCTTTCCTTCCACCCTTCGTCGTCCCAAGGTCTTCTTTCCTTGCTCCTCGTTCGTCCACGGCGCCATCATCCACCTCCCGCCCTGCTGCCTCCTCGTCTTCACCGCCCTCATCCTCATCGACATCATCCAAGCGTCGCAAGAATAACTACACCATTTCCGCCCCCACCATCACTAGCACCAATACCATAGCCACCCTCTTCCTCTACCTCCTCCTCGCCCTCCTCCCCTCCCTCGCTCCTGCCCTCCACTTCGGGGACGTCCGTTACTTTTCGCATGACGCCACCAAGACCTTGCATCACAATTTATCCACGCTTCTTGAAAAGGGAGATATTAATGGTGCGTACATCATGGGTAGCAAAGACGGGGAGATCGTCTTACAAGAATCGGTCGGGTATAAACATCAGGGCCCTCACCCGTTGTTCCGCCTCTTTTCTATGACCAAGCCCGTGACGGCTGTTCTGGCCTTGCAGCTAGTGGAAGAGGGAAAGATGGGATTAGATGACGAAATTGCCGAGTATTTACCAGAGCTTGCTCACTTGAGAGTGTACGATGGTCTGTCGGTATTGATGGAGGAGGGCATGACTGGGCTGGCATCGTTGCTTGGTAGAAACAGCAGCAGCAGCAACAGCAGCAGCAGCAGTAATAGCAGTAGCAATAAACCCCAGCACCACCATTATCGACAGGACTTTCTGTCTCACCCCGCCACCAAAAACGCGACCATTCGGGAGCTCCTCACGCACACCGCGGGGTTTGCCTACGGCGATAACATCAGCCACCCGATCGACCAAGCCTACGACGAGGCCATGCTCGTGGATTTCTACGATCACAGTGAATTCGATTTCTTGCAGGAGTTGGCCAGCATTCCCTTGCTATCCGAGCCAGGAACGGAGTTTCATTATTCGCTTGGCTTTGATGTGCTAGGGGTGCTGGTGAGCAGGGTGGGAGGGAAGCCTTTGGATGTGTTGATGAAGGAGAGGGTTTTCGAGCCGTTAGGGATGAAGGAGACAGGATTCAGCATTCCCATGAACAAGATGTGGAGGATGGCGCGCATGAAAATACAAGGGGACCTTGGGACGGGCTTTGTGGGAGACTTGGCGGGACTAAGGGCAATGGAGGAGCCGTCATTCAAGAGTGGAGGAGGTGGGTTGATAAGCACAGCGCAGGATTATCTGAAACTAGCGCACATGCTGCTGAATGGAGGAAGGAACGCGAGTGGGATGCAGGTATTGGGGGAGGAGAGTGTGCGGGCTATGACGACCAACCAGCTGTCGCCGGCACAGTTGCCGTATCACATGACGAGCTTTCCTGATTATGAGGGCAGTGGGTTCGGATATGGGGTGATGGTGATAGGCGAGGAGGAGGTGAGCTTGTCGAGCCCGCAGGGAGAGGTGAGCTGGGCGGGGATGGCGAGTAATAGTTGGTGGATCTCGCCGAGCCACGGTACGGCCTTGGTGGCGATGACGCAGCATTTGCCGTACAGTAGCGCGATGGAGGAAGTTGTAAAGCCCTTCTTTTATGCGCCTTTCCTGGGGGCGGAGACGGAGATGAGGAAAAAGTGGGAGGGGGAGAAGGAGGGAGGAAGGAATAAGAAGGGCCTGCGAGGAAATGGTCAAGAGAAGTCGTAGTGTTTGAGGGAGAAAAAGGGATGAGAAGGTGGATGGTGAGGGCCAGTGTCTGCATCTGTTGTTTAAAAACAAATTGACAGAGAATAATCAAAACACCTCATCGGTCTGAAAGGAGTGTATCGTGACTAGGACTAGATAAGGGAGGACAGGAAAGGAGAGGAAATGAAATCTCAAAAGAGGAGAAACAGCGAAAAGTGTCAGATGTCTGCGATGATGCGGGGAATGGTATTAATTTTTTGCAGCAGATTTCCAATAAGCTTGCAAAACAAGAAGGGGGAAAAGAGAAAGAATAAGAGTGAGTGGATGGCATGATGTAATGTAACTTCCTCCTTCTCCCGAATTGGATAAAGAGAAATTATATGTACATGGCTGCTGGGCTGGGAGTCAGACGAAGCGAACATGTTTGGATATAAATACGCGGTGTTATGTGCTTGAGAAGGCAAGGATGCCAAGAAGTACACGTTTGAGATTTGAAAGTAGAAATTGTGATATAATTTGGAGCAAGAGGAAGAAAAGAAGGTGTTCGCTGGCAAAATAGATGGAAAGCGTTGCCTCCTGCGCCATTTTCATTTCGGTTCATCTGGTGTATATCTTGTTTTATCCCGTAGAAGAGCAGATGGAAGAAAAGGATGAAGCAAACGCGGTATAGTCAAGAACTAAAGGCATATGATGTCTGACGCATCGTTTGATGGATTCATCCTTTGGATTGCCCCTCTCTGTGTGTCTAATTTTTTACATCCCTCTGTGTGCCAGAAAATTCTCTCCTCTTAAAGGCAAAACGTTCCCTGATCCTCTTTTCTGCACCGTATTTTTCGCCGAACGTGCACATGTCTCACCGGCGCGGACCATAATAGAAAAAGCACGTGGCGGGTGGATGAGTCTACATATATGTTGATGCAGCAACAAATAAAAGTAACATAGGCACCACTTTGACTTTGTCTTTGCGGCTCCTGATGACTACTTTATCCCACCATTTAATACCTCACCTTCTTCGCCACACTCGGAAGCTGTCCTCCCTCTCCGTGCCTCGCCACCAACACGTCCCCTAAGGCGCCCTTCATGCGTCGCTTCACCCCTTTCTTCTTCTTCCGCACCGTGGCCACCAACCCCTCCTGCCACAGAGCCATGGCCAGCTCCATTTTGTCAGCGTCATTGCTCAAGCCCGGCAGATCTTTGATCTTTATCGTCCTGCTCTCTTCCCCCCCTTCCCCCCCTCCTCCATGACCAAGCAAAGCAGAGACAGCCAGCCTAAATTTTGCTGGGAAGATAATCCCAGGAATGGCATCGAGCGGCGACATCCCTACAGCGGGAGAGGCCTCCTCCTCCTCCTCCTCCTCCTCCTCCCCCCCCTCCTCCTCCTCTTGCTTCTCCCCCTCATCCTCCTCCTCCTCTTGCCCCTCCTCGCTTCGCATATGCTCCTTTCCTTCCTCTTCGTTTCCTTTCCACTTCATTATCGCTTCCTCCTCCTCCTCTTCCCCGGTCTCATCCTCATCATCCTCGCTCTCGTCGTCGTCCTCCTCCTCCTCTTCTTCCTCCTCCTCCGCTTCTCCGTCTTCCTCCTCCTCCTCCGCCCCCATCATATGCAGCCACCTACTGTTATCCAAACAATGCACAAGCTTCATCATCCCACCTCCCTCTCCTTCTTCCCCTTCCTCTCCCTCCATGCCTAGCTTCACCTCTCTCACCGTGTAGGGTAATAGATACGCGCACCCTTTCCCCACCCTCAGTTTAATCCCGTCCATCAACCGTTCAGGCATCGGGCCAGGGGGAAGAAGGGTGGCAGGGTGAGGAGGAAGGCGAGCTCCCAAGAAGTCCATGCACAAGGACCACGTGCCTAGAGAGACAAGCTTCGGGTTTTTCTCAATGTGCGCGGCCAGAGCGCGTAAACCCGCTGCAAGGGCCGTGACGGAGGCAGGTGGGGAGGGAGGGCGAGCAAGGCTGTGTTCAAATATGAAGCCGGGGAGAGGAGAGCGACGCATGGGAAGGGGAAAAGTGGCTGGGCTGGTTTTGTAGGTGACGTTGTGACCCACCACCTCCATCATTTGAGTGGCCAAATCGCCATAGCTCCACTGCTGGTAAGTCGAAATCGTCAAGTGAGAGGAAGCGACGGCGGTTCTTCCCTCCTTCCCTCCCTCTCCTGCCACAGCCTGGTGGATCGTGCCTCGCGGCATGTAGAGGACATCTCCGGGTGACAACACCACCTCCATGCACGGCTTCCCAATCTGGTCCTGCCGCAAATCCCCGCTCGCCTGGTTGGGCAGAGCAAAGCCCTCTAGAGGTTCGTACAAGCGCCAGGACTTCTTATTTTCTGTCTGAATGACGAATATCTCCACAGGATCACAATGGGGTGCCAGCCCTTGTGTCCCCCCCGGAGTTAAGTAGGCGTTCACCCCGACCAAACACCCGAATTGGGCCTCAAGCGCCGCAGCGAGCCGCCAGCATCTGTCGTCCCAGCGCTGGGGTTGGAGTACTTGGAGCGTACAGCCTTTGGTGTCGTGGAGGAGGGAGAGCGTGGCCGCCGTGGCTTGTCTGTGATGCACCGCCGTGAGATCGGTTCGCTTTGCTTGCTCGGCGTTGATCTCGTTGAGGGTTTCTCGGTGGCCACGTACGTAGCGCGCAGCGTTCACATCCACGCCCAGGCGAAAGGAGCGAGAAGCAGGCATTTTACCGGCTGATTTTACTCTCCTCGGCTCATCGCGTTTTTTGGCGGCTTGCAGGTAGGACGAAAGGGAAAGGAGATGGTGGAAGTAGGCAAGGCGTTCCGGGCTGGCTCGGAAGACGCACGGGGCTTGCTCCCACTGATTTTCCAGGAACGAGGCAGTGTTTTCTCCTCCCACCAGGAGGCCAAGGGGGTCTGTAGTGAGCTGTGCAAAGGCACGCTCGAGGTTGGAGGCGGTAGATGTGGTGGGGGAGGCCTTGGTGGTAGTGGCGGGGAGAGCAGTAGAGGAGGTTTTGAGTTTTTGGGAGACCGGCGCTCCAAAGGTCACGGGCATGGACTTGCGTTTCTTGCCCATGGCTTCAAACGAAGATGTAGCTGTGTATTGGGTGTACAAATCGGTGTGTGATTTTATCTCTATCTGATGTGGAAAAAAACGCACGGGCAGCGGTAGCAGCCCGGCAACGGCGAGCAACGTGACGAACACACACGGACATGGCACTTTCTGCACACTCTTTTTTCTAAGGCAGACACACTTGATTCTCCAAACATAGGTATATTTGGCGCCTCCCAGACCGCTTACATTCTTAAACCATGGTTGAGGAGACCAAATCGGGTCGATGTAAGTAATGTCTTTTTTACATGGACTACACCTTCCTCCCCCCTTCTTCCTTCTTCCACCCCTCAACTTTGCCTCTCTACCACCAATGAATATAGCGTATCCACCACCACCACCACGGGGCAAGGATCCATCAGAAGCCACAGTCTTTGCTCCCAATGCATCGTCCTCTCCCTGCTCCGCGTCCACCACACGCTCCCGCCCGCCCTCCCCTCCTACTCCGCACGTATGGCAACCTATGGAAACCAGCACAATTTTCGACATCCACCGACCACATACCCACCCCCTATGGTGGCAAAAGACAAGTGACAAGACAACGCAATACCTGGACGTGGCTGCCGCGTTCTTTGCAGAGCATCGACGTTTGGTATTAGGAGTGGTGGGAGGTTTGATGCTTCTTGGTCTGGCCGTAAATGTCGGCGACGGAAGGAGTAGTGTAGGCAGAGGGAAGGTATTCAGAGGAGAGGTGGCGGAAGCTGAGGGAAGAGGGGACTTGCCATCGCCCTTACGGCGGCTCATTCAAGCGACTCGACATCGGGCCTTGAGCAAGGGCAAGCTGGGTTTGGGCGGTACCTCGGCTTTCACCCCCGCCCTCCAACCACTGGCCACCACGTGGGAGATCGTCCGTGATAAGCACGTCGACTTCATCATATCAGAAATCAAACCGGAAGCATTGAATCATAAAAAGGCAGCACAATCCCACTCTATCGCCCTCCCCTCCTCCTCCAGAGACCCCTTCGGCGAGGGGCAACGCGAACCGCTCCTAACCGTAAGCGAGGTCGGCAAACGGCACGTGCTAATGCTGAACAAGTATCCCACCATGCCCGACCATCTCCTCCTCATCACCAAGGAATGGCAGCCCCAGCAAGGGCTGCTGACGGCCGAGGACCTCAGTGCCTGGCATGGGCTCATCCACGACGTTCCGGCCGTCGGTATCTTCAATTCTGGACCCGAGGCAGGCGCCAGCCAGGGCCACCGACACCTTCAAGCCATACCCCTTGACACTCTTCGCTCCTACCGCCCCTCCCTCCTTCCCTCCCCCAGCCCCTCGCACGTCGTCCCGATCGAGGCGCTGATCGAACCGCACTTCGCCTCCCTCCCTTCCTCCTCCTCCTCTTTCCACGTCCCGTCCCTCCCCTTCCGACATCGTCTCTTCCCCCTCCCTCATTCCCCCACCCCCAACCAGCTCGAAGCCCTCTACATTCATCTGCTCAAGCAGATCGGAGTACTCGACCCAGCAGGAGGAGGACGAGGAGGAGGAGGGCGGGAGGGAGGAAATGAGGTCGGGTACGACTACGTCGACAAGGCTTATAACCTGGTCATGACGGAGAAGTGGCTCATGGCGGTGCCGAGGTCAAAAGGTAGCTACGTGGGCGTAGCTGTGAATGGGATGGGTTTCATGGGATGTCTATTGTCGAGAGATAAGAATACAACAGAGGTATTAAAGCAGGTGAAGCCTTTCAATGTCCTACGAGGGGTGGCAGGGGCAGCAGGGGCGTGAGGAGAGGAGGGAAGGAGGAAAATAGAAAGGAACCAAAATGCTAGCGCGGCAGAAAGGCATGTTAGCAAAAATCAGTAGAAACCACAACAGAACGAAGGCATGACTGCAGAGACGGCAAGTTTTTGTCTGGCGTAAGTTTCCCGGTCCTCTTCCTTATAAATTGCTGTCATACGTCTCTCTACCTCCCCCGCTCTCACCACCTTTTGTCTTTTATTCTATCATATTCTCAATCTATTTCAAAGCCCGTTTCCTCTAGGGTACTGTCTCTTCTTCCGTTATTTATTCGCTTCCATATTTCTTCTCTCATCATTTAACCCTCCTCCCACTCTCCTTCCGACGGCCTCATCTCCACCTGCTGCGGCTGCTGCGGCTGTACCACAGGCGACGTGGGTACATCTACCGTCAATTTGTCAAACATCCGCACAAGCTTCGGTGTGCCTTTCTTCGCTGCAGCGCTGCCGTCTCCGCCGCTGTTGGTAGCCCTCCCTCCCTCTCCCAGCTTGCCCTTCCCGAAATCCATTCGCAGCATCTGCGCCTCGGCCCGCGTCTTAATATCCTTGGGCCGCTGCGACTTGGCTTCCACCCAAAGATCCGATACCTTCTTTGGCACCTTACACGATTTTCCCCGATCGGCCGCACTTTGCAATCGCGCCACAGCCCCACCTTTAATCAGGGACACGCCATTTAGGGTACCAGCGCGTTCCACCATGCTAATCAATTGCACGACATCTTTTTTTTCGGGCCAAATCTCTAACACTTCCTCCTGTCCTCCAGCGAATGGCCGCTGTTGCTGCTCCTTCTTCTTCTTCTTCTTCTTCTTTTTCTTCTCTCCGCGCGTGGTGTACAGCCCCTCATTTCTCGCTACCTCCTTCGCTGCTTCCAATTTCGCGTACTCTTCCAGGCTCTGCGTCACCACCTCTTTTTCCTTGGCCGCAACGCTCTCAACCTTGGGCAACAAGCCCCCTTCTTCCCTCTTCTTCGTCGACATTTTAGTCCCTTGACCCGACTTGCCGTGGGCCTCCATGCTCTGCAGGACTGCCGCATCCTTCCTGGTCAAGGGCACTACATGCTTCCCTGCTTGCAGGACCGACTCCATGTCCGTCGCCGCGACAGGCTTGGCCTTGCTCTTCTTACCCTGCTTCTTGGCTCCGGCGGTCCTCCCAGATTGAATGTTCTCTTGCTCCTCGGTGGCGATGCGGAGTTCGTGTTCTGACATGTTTGTTGTTGTGGTAACGTTGTGCTTTTGTGTCGCTGTGGAGTGGGGAGGCGATGGTAGTGAACGGTTTGCAAAGGCACGCAACATACACACCATACGTTGCGTTCGAGATAGATGCAAGACGCTTGAAGGCGTCGTAATATCGCCAAGCAGAACATTTTTTGGTGAGCATGCAGGTGCCTGGACGTCATGTGTAAAAGGGTGGGGGGTAAACTCGCTGCGTTTGGGAGCATACAGGAAACAGGAGAAAAAAAAGAAAGAACAAGAAGACGTGCAATAAAACGGGAAAATCACGAGTGAAAGATTTTATGTTTGCTGCTTGTTATCGTGACATTTGATTACTTTGACATTGTTGTTCTTTCAGTGATTTTGATATTTCGATTCTATCAGAAAAACCAACCTCCTTCTTCCCTATTCCCTACCTGTTCGTCGCTTCTACACCCTCCGCCTCCATCAACCCCACCGCTTGCAGCAATTCCCGAGCCAGTGCCTCAGTGCCCACGTGAAGCATACCTTCGCTCACCGCCGCTTTAGCCAACCCCATCTCCCGCGCTATTCTCACGGCCTTTTCTCCCTCTTCCCTCGTCGCCTCCATCCTCTCTTCTATTTTCCCCCTCTTCTCCGCTGCCCGATCTTGCACCTGCCGAATCTGAGCACGAGCTTCATCAAGCGCCGCTATTTTGGCCTGCAACGACGAAGGAAGCGGTGAAGCAGCGGGGGGAGGGATTGAATCTTCGCTCGTGATGCTGCCGCCATTGATTGCGGCCCATACGCGGTCCTTCTCCGCGAGGAGAGGGGCAAGCGCGTGGGTCTCTTCGGCGGTCACGTGCGCGAGCTCTACCTTGAGAGAGGCGAGTTTGCTGCTCAATTTTAAAGTTTCTTCCCTCATTTTCCGCGCGCTTGCGGCCTCGGCCCGCTCTTTGTCTTGGCTGGCGGCACGCGCAAGGGCGGCCCGGCGGGAGGTAAGAGAGTGGAGGAGAGAGGGGCGAGGAAGGGGGAGGGGAAGGGAGGGGAGTAAGGAGGGAGGCAGGAGAAGGAAGTCGAGGGAGGGACGGTGGGTGGAAATGAGGCGCCAGGCGAGTCCGTCTAGGAGGCTGTCAAGGGCTTTGCTGCTGTTGCTGCTGCCACGGCCGCTGCTGCACTTGCTGACACCTCCACCCTCCCCTCCTCCTCCTGCTCCTACACCTCGCCGTCCTCTGCTTTTGTGCTTGTGGCTAGTGTGCATGTGAGTTAGGGCGGCCTTCAGCTCTTGCTGCCAGAGACGACGCATAGGAATAACGAAGGGCGAGGAAGGGGGGGAGGGCGAGGAGAAGGAAGAGGAGGAGGGGGTAGCAGAGGAGGAGCGGGAGAGGGAGAAAGAAAGAGGGCCTTTAATGCGTCGGAGGAGAAGGGAGGACGGGTAGGTCTCGAGGAAGGAGGAGAGGGAGCCACCCTCCCAGATGCTCAGGGCATGGGCCAGTCGCTCTTCTCCGCGTTGGTAGGCGGCGAAGGCCCGGGGGAGGCGAGTTTTGAGGAGGGAGAGGGAGCGAGCGTCGGTGTGGCTGTCGATGAGGAGGAGGGACTCTACCAGGTCGCCTTTCGGTCCTTGGCCCTGTAATAGGAGGGAGGAGGGGAGGGAGGGAGAGAGGAAAGGAGGGCGTCTGAGTGCGGGCAAGAGGGGAGGGAGAGAAAGATAGGTTGAAGGTAGAAGGGAAGGAGGGGAGGGAGGGAGGGGAGGGTACCTGTGGAGCATGCAAAGCCCTCCTTAAGCTTTCCTCCAGCTGGCGTCGAAGCGGTTCGCGGTCCGAAATGAGCACTTCCCACTGCCAGGAAGAGAGGATGGCGAGCAGGTCTGGAAGGAGGGAAGGATGGAGGGGAGGAGTGAAGGGAGGAGGGATGGAGGGAGAGGAGGAGGGAGGGAATGTAAGGGGATCGGTTGTTGGTAGTCAGTCAAAGTCCCAGAGGACATACACCCCTGTGACCTTCCCTCCCTCCCTCCCTCCATCCCTCCCTCCCTCCCTACCCTTGAGCGACAAGGCCCGGGGGGAGTACTCGTCCTCCAGCTCCACCAGCAGCCACCGGTCCATGGCCTGCGCTAGTCGAGGGTACGCGCGACGGAGGCGAGAGGTGATGGCTTGCAGGTGCGGCTGGAGGAGGGGGGGACGGAGGGAGGGACGGAGGGAGGGAGGAAGATACGGAGAGAGGGACGGGGGGGGGGAGGAAGGGGTGAACATCTCTAGAGGGTGGCAGAGATGAAGATGAAGAACGAAACGCAGACTCACACCGTGGTCTTGCTTCCCAGAGCATCCCTCTTCCTTCCCTCCCTCCCTCCCTCCCTCCCTCCCTACCTGTCGCAAGAACGCTGTGGACCCCGCCGAGGCCATCTTTCCCTCTAGCGCCTCCTCCACCAGTGTCTCCTCGCGGAAGATAACAAGCTCGCCGCGTGGGCGGGAAAGAAGTGACAGGACCTGAAAGGAAGGAAGGGAGGGAGGCAGAGAAGAAAAAGGGAGGGAGGGTGGAGAATGATGACAGAATTGTTGTGACGGGACATCAGTACACATTCAACTGGCTCGTTGCTTCCTTCTTTTTCCCCTCCCTCCCTCCCTCCCTCCCTCCCTCCCTCCCTCCCTCCCCACCTCGTCGTTCTGGAAAAATGCATGTGGATCCGCATCCACCAGGTCCAGGAGGCGCGAAATTCGCCCGCTGTAGGGAAGGAAAAGGAAAAGGGAGGGAGGAAGGGCATCGAAAAAGCTGAACCAGATGACTTGCGGACATGCCACTTAAGCAAAAATCGATCAACAGTCAAGGTAGTCATTAAATAGAGGACTCTCTCTCTCTCTCTCTCTCTCTCTCTCTCTCTCACACACACACACACACACACACACACATATATATATATATATAAAGGAGTCACGTACGGGTCGTCTTCTAGAGCAGCCAGCTGACTCAAGCGTCGTTCCGCCTCCTCCCCTCGTCGACGCACGGCCCCACGCCAGACAAAGGAGAAGGAGGCAAGAGCCGACAAAGCCACAAACGCCGTTGAGGCACCTTGGAAATAAATAGGACAAAGATGGGCGTGAATGAATGCGTTAGAGTGCAGATTGAGATTCGATACCTCAGCCTATTTCTGTCTCTTGTCCCAGCCAAAGCATTTTCACCCCCCAAACCGCCGCCACACCCCCCCGCCTCCCGCATCTCCTGCTCACCAGTTGTCTTCCGCGCCATCAAGCCCACCGAGGCTAAGGTCCCCAGTGTCCCCGCCCCGCCGCACACACCCTCCAACAACCGCTGCCACTTGCTCGCGGAGGACCGGGAGGATCGTAGGCGGGCTTCTTCCTGCGCCCGTCTGACCAAGGTCTTGGAGCCCAAAATATCACTCTTGATGTGCGAGAAGCGACGACGGGGACGATGGCGTTTGGTGGGGCGGTGGCTCCTGCTACTGTCGCCGCCGCCACTGCCACCGGAAATGAGCGCTAAAGAGGAGGAGTCAGACGGGCGGGAGGCTTCCCTGTCGCCTTTCTGCTCCTCGTCGTCCTCGTCGTCCTCTTCCTTTACTTCATTCGCATATTCGTCGTCGGATGCATTATCATCCGCGTCGTCATCATCGCGTTGCTGGTGCTGCTGGTGATGGTGGTGCTGCCGTGTGGTAGCTTCTCGGCTTGCGTGCACTCGTTGCTTGATTTCTTCTTCCTGAGTCTCATCTTCTTTGTCCTCCAAAGCTTGCCACACCTCAGGGAAGGGGCGGCGACGGTTTTTGCGGGAGGCACTACTGGTCCAGCTGGTGCTGCTCATGTTGGAAAGTGGCGCAATGGCTCGAGTCTTTGACATGTATGTGGATGTGGTGCTTTTTGAGAATGTGATGACGACGAAGTCGACGGTGAATTTATCGACCTCCTTCCCGCGCTTCTACGTGCCCACCCCACCAAGGCACGGACCGCCAGGAACTATGGTAATTATTTGCGCTACCTTATGCATCGAAAAATTAACAGCTTGCTACTTTATAAATTTGTCGAATGAGCAGCTGGATCGACAGTAAGTGAAGCTGTGGGCGTAGCATGCCCATCCGAGTCATACAATACCACCCCCACCCTTCCCGCATCCTTGCAGGTTGTGCCTCTGACACCATTCCATTGTACCGGCATAGTGACAGCAAGCAAAAGAGTTATGAAAAGAATGTCGTCAAAGAAATAGGAAACTTCTTCTCCCATTCCTTGATCCTATTGTCGAAGTCCTGCGACAGCTGCAAGGACCAAATTTAGGTGGCTTCTCGAGCCGCCTCCTGCTTTACACAAGCAACAACGTATTTTCTTGTCCTCACCGTCATTTCTTCTCTTGGCATTTCATTTCTCTCCACTATGATACAGGCCCCGTGATGGTCACTAATTAATAAGAGTATCCACACGTCCCTCTTTGATTTTCCGCTCATGCCAAAAAAAAAATGAGCTACCTTCACACCCCACTCACACTCAGTATCGCTTCTTTTACACCCGCCGCAATACATAAATATTGGAAACCTTGGCCGGTTTTCCTTCATTAGTCAAGCCGGCTGCCGTCAAAATTCGCAAGTCATCGTCCAAGTAGCTCAACTTCCACTGGCCCGCCTGCCCATTCAGAGGTTTCTTATCCACCACCGGCAACCCAAACAAACGAAAGGTAATGTCCTGAAAAATCACCTTCCACTCATTTGCGCCCTTCACTTCCCAAGTGGCGACTAAGGCCCCCTCCACAAGACCGCCGAAAAGACGTACAAAATTCACGTAGTCGCCGCTAGCCGTGTCGATTTGTTGCAGCACCTCGCCCACAAACGGTCCAAGCTTGCCCGCACTGCCGCCCGTGGTGCTGGTGTAAATCAGGCGCCAGGTCCCGTCTACCTTATTGCTGGTGGCGATGTTCTTCGTGGGATTCAGTTTGATAAGCTCCGAGGTAAGAGAGAGAATTTGGGCCTTATCGGCTTCGGAGGCCTTGAGGCCATTGTCCTTGTTCTTGGCTACGGCGTACAGGTCTTGCTTAAGCGCCGCAGCCTCGGCAGCTAAGATGGCTGGAGTCTTCTTGGATGCGGAGGGCCTGGACAGGACGTTGGTGAGCCAGTTGTTGCTAGCTGCAAGGCGTTGCGTCGTCGAGGCAGGGCTGATGCGGAGGCTCTTGGTGCTCGTCAGCGTGGAGGGCACAAAAGCCAGGGTGAAGGAGGAAGCAAGAGATAAAGTAAGGCCACAGACGGTTAAGGTAGACGTGAGCTTCATGGTCCTGGCCAAGCAGAGGCTGTGTAGGTTTGTATAATAGCATAAATCTGGGTAAGGACACTGTTGACGTGCAGAGGAAAAAAATGAGTCACTCGGGCTTCGACTAGGGGTGCGGACTAGGGGAATCGAGGTAAAAGAAGAGCAAGGCCCTGCACCGCGAGGAGAGAAGGTGTGTTTGGATGCAGCCTGTGCTTGCTCTAGTGCGTGGGTGCAGATGTTGTCGTCCTGGGGCAGCCAATTTAGGGGTCGAGAGGGCCGAGTTAGACGTGCTTGAAATGCACAACTTACTTGTTGTTTTCCCTTTTACTATATCTCTGACCGTCGGTCGTTGGCGTGAGGGTTTGGCGGGTGGTGGGTTGAGGGGGATGTGTGCCAACTTTTCTGTCCGTCCATGTCACTCACCCTTCATCGGCCCCGAAAGGCACTCTTGAGGGGGACGGTCTTCCTGCCTAGGCCCCCGGCGGCTCCCGAGGGAGGCCGACCCGGGCGCCCAGGCGTATGTCACGTTTCCGTGCCAGGACCTCTTCTCGTCACCAAAGTTGGAAGGGTTGTCTGTAGACTTGTGTAGTACAGACAGAGGAGATTATACTATAGAACTGATTCTGTTCGAGTATAGTCTTGAGCTACCGGTTGGCGATGCTTCAGGCTAGGAAGCAGCGAAGCCAAAATGAGAGTGCGGTTTAAGATGATTTTCCTTCTTGTGGCTCCACGGCCTTAGCGTCTACATGCATTTGCTTTGGTGCCTTACAGCTTTATGTCCTGCCTTTCGGGTGGTTTTGGTTGAATTCGTCTGATTGTTCCATGTCTTTGGCGGGGGAACGTGTGGAGTGAGTGGTGGGGAGGTCGTCGTCGCCACGCAAAGGAAATTGATCGAGGAAAAATGAAGGAAAGCTGCCGCTGCTGAGCAGGAATAAATTGCAAAAAAACTACCTCCAAAATTTGTGAAACTATTAGCGTGTGTGGCCACGACTTTTAAATTTTACTGGGTAGAGGAGGGTTGCCATACGACAAGCATATGACACACAGGATATTTTTTTCATGTCCGCAAGGCACTACCCCACAGTTCTATGCGGAAGAAAACTATTCTCCAAACTCCATCTGTCTCTCTCCATACTCCCTATACACACCATACCACTCATAGATGATGAAGAAAAAGCGGCGTTTTAGTGATGGCAGCAGTGGCAGCAGCAGCATTAGCCCCACAAGGAACAAACGAGGGCGTCTCCTTCCACTCGGTAGCCCCAGCCTCCCCTCCCTACCCATCCTCGTCGTCCTCTTCCTTACCCTCCTCCTCCTTTTGCCATGCACCATAGCGTTCAAAGGCCCTCCACTTGGCTCCCAACGCGAACGTCCCTCCACTCCCCCTTCCCCTCCCTCGGCGCCACCGAAAGTGCTGGTAGTGGGGGCAACGGGGAGGGTGGGTGGGCTAGTCGTCGAAGGGCTTTTGGCACGAGGCTACAACGTGGTTGCCCTCGCCCGTGACCCTACCAGCATAGCCGCCACCGCCTTATCTCAGCTCTCTATCGCTGCAACCAAAAAAGAGAAAGTGGAAGTAGGGACAGGGGGAACGATGACGGTCGTGAGGGGAGACGTGACAGAGCTCGCCTCTTTGATGGCACCGATGCGCGGCTGCGTCGCCTGTATCTCCGTATGCGGAGCCAATCGAATCACCCATCCTCTTTCTGATATTGCGGGCTTCTTTCTACACCTTGTCCTGCGTTTCTCCTCCACTCTAAACCAGAAAAAGACACCTTCCTCATCCTCTGGCTTCTCCCCCTCCTTCTCCTCCGCCTCCTCCCTCTCCGCCGCCTACCCCAAGACCCACCCTTACAACGTCAACTACCTCGGTACATTGCACCTCCTCCACGCCGCTCGCCTAGCAGGCGTCCCCAAGTTTATCCGCGTCACAGGCTTGAGCGTGGGCTACTCTGCGTTTAACCCCGTCACTTGCCTCTTAAACCTTGTCATCTCCTTCACAGTCCGGTGGCAGCTGGCAGGCGAACGTGCGATAAGGGCCTCCGGCATCGATTACACCATCATCCGACCTGGGGCGTTGACAAACGAGGAAGCAGCACCGGAGGATTTGGTGGTGGGGGGGGATGGGGAGGGAGTCCCTGTGGGGAGGGTGAGCAGACGCGATGTGGCATGCTTGTGTGTGGCTGCCCTGGAGTCAAGCAAGGCGAGCAATATGACTCTGTCAGTTGCGGGGGTGGGGACGAAGGAGGAAAAGAGGCGGAGGAAGAAAGATGAGAGGGTAATGATGAAGAGCATTGACAGCCCGGCGACCATGGGTATCGAAACCCGGCGTAGCAGCACCCTCGACAAGAACGGCAAACCCTCCGCCTCCTCATTTTCCTCCTCCTCCTCGTCCTCCTCCGTCTCTCCACCTTCACGTGCCGTCCAGAGCATGAACGACGACGCCCTGTGGCCTTATAAGATCCTCTTCCGCCGTGAAGGGCGACCGGACCTCGTCCCCCTTGAACCCAAGCTCCATCGTCTGGCCGCAATAGTCTTCGTGGCGGTCGCGTCCCTCTTGGGGGTGGGTCTAGGGGCAGGCCTGTGGAAGATGGGAGAGGAGGCAGCGCGATGGATGAGAGCAGGGAAGACACCACCAAGAGGGTTGGTTTCGGCGATGGAGAAGGGTAGCCCTTGGAGAGATGGGATAGGAAGAGGGGGTGGAGAAGGAGGAAGAGGGGTGGAAGGGTGGAAAAATATGTAACCAAGGGTATCGGAATTCGAGTGGTGCTTTCGTGCTTAAGGTGTTCATAGATAGAAGTGACTGCTGTGACAGCGGCATGCATGAATTCTTAGTTAATTTTACTGATAACACAACGGTCGCATGTACATACAAACATAGACGGCCAAGACTAGGATAGGTGTTTTAATGGTGAGGGAGAAAGGTCATAGGAAAAAGCATACAATCAGTGTCGACGTAGTATACAAAATAAACAACGGAACACCGATTCGTACTTTACCATGCCGCAGAGTATCGGAAAAAGTGCTGGGGAGGTTGGAGGTGAAGTGATCCTCAAACCCACACTTAATCCCCTGATGCCCGCCAAATTGATCATGATAATCAAAAATCTTTGGCATGCAAACCTTTTGTACCCTTTCGTCTGCCTTCCCGCGGGGTCTTGTTTAAGCCGAATAGTAGAGCGAAAGCTGAGTTAACGCAATAACCCCCGCCGTTTCTTGCCTGCACATCTCTCGCTCATACACCGCACACACGGCAACCCCATCGACAGGAGAGAGCGAAGCGCACGTGCGCTGTCCTGTATCACTGCCACCCCTCCGGCTCCAGCTCCCCTTTGACATTGCCCCTATCCTCTCCTACGTCCACTTCCCATCCACCATCACACACGATTCCCGCTCTTACTCCCTACTCATGCCTCCAGCGCTCCTGGTCCCGCTGGCTGACTACCTCCAGTCTTGGATAGTCTCCGAACGGTACGTCGACTCTCGACGCCCTTCAGCTCTCTTACCCGCTCCTCCGCAAAGCCTTAATTGTTCCCTCCCTCCCTCCTCCCTAACACAGCTGCCTCGGTGTCGTCGCCGGCCTCCAATACGGCCTAGGCATTCGCCGTGCACGGCCCTCATCACCTCCCACTACATCTATGCAACGTGTGACACGGAAAAGCGGCAGTAGAAATTCCAATGGAGGAAAGGAGGGCGGCTTGCCGCACCTTGAGCGAAACGAGGGGTACAAGTACACGATAATAGGCCCCATCCATTTTTATTTCCGCTTGGCCTCTGTCCTGGGCTCGGAGCTCTTTTATACCGTATTTTTGCCAATGATTATATGGCAGTTCGATTATCAGTTAGGAAGAAGTGCGATAATCTTTTGGAACGTGATTTTTTTGGTAGGGAACGCGATGAAGGTAAGAAAGCAGGGAGGGACGGAAGGAAAGAGGAGGGCTAGCAGACGCCAGGCAGAGCAAAAATACTTCGTCGAGAGAAGACGTTTTCTCAAATTGATTCCTTTCATTCATTGTCCCCATACGCAAATAGGATCTACTGTGTCTTCCCCGGCCCCTAGACCCTCGAGTCCTTTGCTTGGAAAAGGAGTACTCAGCCGAGTACGTTAGAAGGAGAGGGGAGTGGGAGGAAGAGGGGATGGAACAAAAGTAAAAGGGCCGCTGAATAATACTTTTACCGTTCTGTATTCGTCAGTCGCAAAAGCTGCCCGACTCACCTTATCGTTTCCTTCCTTCTTTCCTTTCCCCCTCCCTCCCTCCATTCCTCCCTATCTCCCTCCTCTCCCCTTCAGATACGGCCTCCCGAGCGTACATGCCCTTGGCACTTTTGTCCCCCTCTTCTGCCTCCTCAAGCACCACTCTCTATCTTTTTCCAATGCGTCGTCCTTGTCCTTATCTCCCTCTTTCACCCACCATCTCCTCCTTTGGCTCTTTTTCGCTGCCTCAGTCTGCACATCCCGTCTTTACCTCGGCGTGCACTCCATGCCAGATCTCGTAGGAGGCTGGATCCTTGGCACAATTCTCCTTGTGTTGGGCCTTGCTTGGGGGGATGAGGCGGAACGTTTTGCAGTGTTTCATCCGCTGGGAGGGGTGGTGGTTGTGCTTGTCTCAGCGGCCATGGTACGCCTGTATCCGGTGCCGGACAAGGTAGGAGTTGAGAGAACAAGAGGAAAGTGAGCTGAGACAACAGTGTTGAGCCATTTGTTAGATCATTCTCTTATTTCCTCATGGAATCAAATTACCCCCAAAATGCACTTCTTCACCGACTCACCTTCCTTTCTTAACCTCCACACCCGTACATCCACCCTTCCCTTCCACACGAATTAGCCCACGCCCACCCTCAGCTACACCATCTCTGTCATGGGTGCGGGCGGCGGCGTTCTTCTGGCCTCCCGCTGTCTGCTCATGAAACCACAAGCGTCGTCCGTCCTTCAAACCCTCCTCGAGCCCCCTCCGATGGGCTGGCGCGTCTGCCTCCGTGCAGTGGTCGGGTTGTTTTTCTTGGGCGCGGTGAAGTCGCTGGCCAAGCCCCTCGCCACCATCATGGTGGAAGGCGCGATACGTACGTGTTCCTCAAAAGCACGGCACCCTATGACAATTAAAAAGGATGATGATTGGACAGGAGAGCGTGGGCTGCGGGCCTTTACCAGTGCGGAACTGTTGGTTAAGTACTTGAATTACTTTGCCGTGGGCTGGTGTGTCATTGGCGTGATTCCTGCTGTGTGGCTTGCATTGGGACTGTAAATGAGGGAAAGAAATAAAGTACTATCGCCTGTAAAAGAGTTATGATAAAGCGTTGGTGTCTGTCTGAGAAGTCGCTGCGTTTATGTATAATAAAAGGAATGAAGGAAAACAACAGTACAATAAAAGGAATAGAGGAAAACAACAGAAACAAAAAGGGGAACGACGAGTACTACCACGGACTTTCACTTCACGTACGTACGGTCGTTGTGGTGACCGAGGCCAAGGTGAGAAAGGCAGAGAAGTAAGCAACCCTAAGGCTAGTGGCTGAGTTAGGGTGTTAACGAGCCCCACAGGCTCGGGATCCTTTCGATTGCTTGCTTTCACTGCCTCACTTTAGCTTCCACTTCTTTCGTTATCCTCTCTTCACTTTTTAATACAAGTGTTTACTCGCCTTTTTCCTTCCCCCCTTCAACTCGAACAAAAACTTTCGCCTCCCTTCTCCTCCATTCTTTTTTTACATTGTCAAATAATTCCTTCTTCCATCATTATCATGTTATTAATGATCATGACCTACCGCCCCCTGTCCAGCGTGCTTGCACCGTGGAAGGACGCACCGGGCTCTTCACCACAGACGAAGGAGCCTCCAAGTCTCTCGACAAGGGCTGGGGTATATCACCCTTCTGCACCTGCAACTGCTGCTTTCCAGGCAGTTGGTGGTGGCCTACAGCCGTGCACGCCTTCCCTTTGTTCGACGACGGGTTGCCCGCCACCTTCTTCTCCTCTTTCCCGCTCCTCACCACCTCATCTGCCTCCATCATTCCCCTCCTCCTCTCCCGCTCCCCTACCGGGGCCAGCCACCAGAACAGCCCTATCACCGGCATCAGCAGGCACGAAAACACAAAACACGTCCAGCTCGCCCCGCTCTTACAATTCAGCACCTCCCCGCCCTCCACGCAAGAGATTTCCCATCTTGCTGGCAGCCTCTCGTACATCAAGCCGCCCAGGATTGGCCCCGCGAACTCACCCAAGCTACTTGCCGCGCTATTTACCGCACTGATGTAGTCGTCCTTCTCCTTTCCCACCTCGTGCAAATATGAATGCATCAATGGCACCACCGCAACCACCACAAACGCAAATCCCACTCCAAAAAACACAAACCCCATCACCTGCCCCACCCACGCCGCCGTCCTCGTCCAATCAAATCCCAGCAAAAATGGCGCCGGACCCAAGCACCAAAATCCCAGAATCATCAGCAATAAGCCCAAGGCAATCGAACGCTTGTACCCCAGCCCCTTCATAAACCCCTCTGAAAAGAGGGACACGGCCGTGAACACAACACAAGGAATCATAAATGTTCCTCCTACCGTTGTGACACTCGCTCCCAAAGATCGCTCCAGGTGAGGGAGAACAAGGGGGTCGAACAACCCGAGAGAAGTAAAAGCAAAGACGCTGGTTGTGGCCACGACCATGATAGGCAAGGTGGTTAGCCCATAAAATGACTGCTGCTGCTGCTGTTGCTGCTGCTGCTGTTGCTGCTGGGCAGAGGCCTCCGAGGGCAGATAGGGAGGAAAGGTCTGCTCGATCACGTTACAGTTAGAGGATGATGAAGACGCGACGGTCATTGCGAGGGAGGGAGTGAAAGGTTGCCCATCGTTATTAGCGTCGATGGTGGTGAGGGATGGGATGTGGGGGGCGACGAAGGGGAAGAGGAATAGCTCGGCGATAGGGATGGCGCCCAGCACCAGATTCAGATCGCGAAAGCCCAAGTAAGCGTAGAGAATGGCGCCTAAAGGGGGACCGATCTGTAGTAAGGTGTAGGTGATGAGATGAGTAGAGAGAGAGGTGTAGGTGGAAGTTGTGAGTTTTGGTCGGGCGGGTAAGGGGACAGAAGTCGGTATGCCTACTAGGGCACGAAATAAACAGCTCAAAAGGGTCAAAAGACACAAATGACAGTCTTCCTTCCATCAAGCACCACTCCCCAAAAAGAAGCACTCACAATGTAGCCCAACCCAATCGCCGCCTGGTCCAACCCCACGTCCCTCTCGATGTTTATCGACACCTGCAGCAACAAGGCCATGCCCGCCACGTTGATGCATCCCCCCCCCACCCCCTGCACCACCCTCACAAGCATAATAGACGTCAGGTCCCTACAGAATCCAAAGCCCACCGTACCCCCCCCCAGCAGCACCAGGCCCACCGTGAAGACAAAGACCCTTCCGAACCTCGCCGACACCACACCCACCACCAAGCTCGTCAAGAACAAGGACAAAGGGTACAGCGAGAAGATCACTCCCACAATCGTCGAATTAGCTCCAAGGTGCTTTTCGGCGAAATCAGGGAAGAAGGGTACCATTGCGGCAGACAAAACTTGTACAATAAGCTCTGTCACGATCACCATTGCCAGGACCGTGACCCGCATGCGGTTTTGTCTCTTTGCTGCGGCACTGTTGCTGGCATCGAGTAAGGAAGAAGGCGGTGAAGAGGGGGGGGAAATATGTTGCTGTTTTTGAATGGGGGACATGAGGTCTAGCTTGTGGTTCTCGTGCTGCGGTTCATTCGAGGCTGCAGAGGAGAAGGCAGAGGATGAGGGGCCGGAAGAGGAAGAGGTGGGTTGAGGACAGGAGAGAGAGTCAGGGCTTGCCGTCATAGGTCGGCTTTGGTTTGACAATTTCGTCGGTCACAGAGTGTGAGGCTTATATGTAGACTATCGCGTGCGTGCAGAATTTCCCTGAAGCCACGGAATGGAGGAGGAAGGACGATGAGGGCCACTGTGGCTTTGGATAGATGGCGGAGGAAGTGGTATTGAGTGGGAGAATTAGACACAGAAAGAAAGAGGAAGAAGATACTAGCAGCAACAATTTCCTGTTATGTGTTAGGCCACGCCAGTGTGCACCGATCCATTGAGAGAGGGGCCTGTCTTGAAGGAAGCTATAGGTGGGATAGGGAGAGAGAGAGAGAGCATGCCTTCCGGTTTTTTCGAGGGGATGTGTGTGGAGATGGACGTCTCAACTTTTTATTCCCCTCATTTTACCTCACGGTATGTTACGCAGTATTGCCTGTTAATTATATCCTCTAGCTATTTACCCCTGCAGGCCCTGACGCGACTCGGACCCTGCGTAGACGAGCGCCATGCCGTTCGCGGATTGAAGGCGCTTTTAAACACTCAAATCGCCGTTTCCCAGCAAGACAGGCAAACCAGGGTTGCGTCCCTCCGAGCCTCCCCTCCCCCGAATCGCGGTGTGGGGTGCTGTTGCTCATTTTGCATTTAATTTGCACATCTGAGCATAAAACAACATGGCATCATACCCCAACTCACAAGGGTTTGCCTTTTGCCGTCCAATGTTACATGGACGCACGCTTGTCAAAGGCGTCGCAAACCTGTGTGCCATTTGTTTGAGGACAAAAAGCGCAAATTCCTTTGGTCTAGGCCGAGCATCTTCTCTTCACACTAGTAAAGTCACACTATCACTACCCATCGCTACCCAATTCACATTGCCTGTCCACCATGTACCATTCCCAACTCACTCCTTGCCACCATCACGACACACACCTTCTATCGACGACCTAGGAGGAAGGAGGAAAAGGAGATCACCTCTGCCCTTGCCTATCTGTTCTATTGCTTGCGTGACCCATCAACCCATCTTCGACCAGACAAAGCATGGACACTGTAGCTGGGGCCACCGCAGCCTCTTCCTGTCTAGGACCCAACATGGGGAAGTTTGCCACCATGATGGTCAAGCCGGTGAGTCCCTTTTGTGATGTTAATAGTGGCGCTACACTCACGGCCCTTCCCTTTTGCCTTCTCCGAGCTATCATTCTCTTTAGCTTTTTCTAACCATTATCTCATTTTGGATCACATGTAGCTCGCTGGCGTCTTAATCTCGGCCTCTATTTGGTCAGTGCTTTTCGGGTTGGTTCAGGTGATGCCCACCTTCAAGGGAAGGACATTTGGCTTCAAGGTGAGGGGATGATAGAAGAGCTTGTGAAGAAGGAGAGGAGGATTAGAAAGCGATGCAATGTTTGAAAACAAGGAGGAAATGGGCAGGGTGTAGACGGTTGCCATTCACGAGTGCGTGGTATGCATGCGCCCCACGTAACGCCTTCATCAGTCCCTCCCTCCTACCCCTCCATTCCTCACCTCTCACCTCCAACCCTTAGACCCGTGTGGTGGCCATCTTTCACGCTTTTACGACCATGACCCTTGCCTACCGCCTCTCCTTTCTATGCCGGCCACTAGAGATTGGGGGCATCAACACCCCTGGGCAAGACATCGTGGTGAACGTGGCGGGGGGGTTCTTTCTGTACGACTTAATCTCGTGGATCATATATGGTTATATTATTGCCAAGTAAGTAGACAGAGGAGGGAAGGAGTAGGAGGAGAGGAGATGAGGGTGGGGACGGGGGGGAAAGGAGGAGCTGGGGATTGCTGAGCCCCACCTGTCTTTCTATACGACTTGAGTGTTTGACCCCTCATTGATTGTTGTCTCTTCGAAATATGGCCTGCATCATCACTCTCTCTATCCCACCCCTCCTTTCCTTCCTCTCTCCCTTCCTCCTTCTTCAGATACGACTGGATGCAGCTCTTCCACCATGGCTCTTGCCTCATCGGCTCCTGGGCGTGCTGGTCCTCGGGACGGTCTGGGGCTGACGTCACGTTCGCGCTCTTTGTCGCCGAGCTTGCCAACCCCTTCATGTATCTCCGGTACTTGCTGCGAGAGCTGGGATGGAAGGACACTAAGCTGGCGCGCACCAACCAGGTAAGGAGAGGAAAAGGAATGGAGAAAATGGAGGAGCGAGTCTACTCGTCACGGTTGCGCTTCTCCAGCTCTTGTACGCGCCATTACTTTCTAAATGGTGTACGACTGGGCACAAATTTACCTGCCTCCCTCTCTCTCCCCTCCCCTAGGCCATCTTCGCTCTCGCTATGACGATAACCATTCCCATCCTTGCTCCCATCCTGGCCTTCATCATCATCATGGAGCCCAAGTCCCATCCCTTCCACCAAGCAGCGGCCATTGGCCTGGTTATCGTGAATTTAATGTGGTTCTTCAAATTCATGACTAAATACTGGGCGGCCGCGCAGCAGTTGGGCCAAAAACCAATGGCGAAAAGTACGCCGAGGAAAGGAAATGGGAATTCGGGGGTGGAGGGTAATGGCTTCATGGCCAGTCCGACGGGGGCTGGTGGGTCGAGGATGAAGATGGAGTAGGGGGGAGGAGGGGAGAGAAGGAGGGAGGGAGTGGAGAAGGAATTGTTAATCAAATAGTTTCAGAGAAACTTGGTCTTCCAATGCAGTTTAGCATCAGTTTTCCAAACAAGGATATCTCAGGAAGAGGAAATAGACAAAGAGATGGAGATGCGAGAATTTAATAGTGAATGAAATGAAGAGGGTAGTGGCGAAGTTTGGAACAAGGAAGGTGGTCAGTGGTTGGTTTGGACGACTCAAATGGGACCCATTCTCTTTGGTAAGGAAATGGTGGACAAATGAAAATGAAGTAGAATAGAATGTTGACAGCACTGGCCCGGCAGCGCACACTCGAATGAACTATAACAAGTTGAGAGATATTGACTCCTTCGCTTTTTTTGGGCGTTTGCAATCACTTTCTCAGTTATCATCGTGTCATTCCAGATACATCGATGACCCGAAACAGGACTGTCCCGCTGTCACTCGTACCGCAAGCCCTGGCGTGTGCACTACTGACCAAGGAGGTTAAGGAAATCAAAGGCAGCGGTTGAGTGCTAGAAGATGGCAGTAGGAAAGTCAATCACCTTCCAGTAAGCTTTGTCACCACCTTTTAAATTATCTTTTGACTGTCCAGTGGTCAGTTCTAGCACGAAAGTCTAACTTTCGTGCCTACGAAAGGGAGAGAAGTTCAAGTTCTTTCAGCGACGGTGGCTATCCCTTTTTCAAACCCACAAGTGACAACACAGACATTCCCACTCTCTGCCGAGGCGTGACACACACGCCACGGCACAATATCAAAGTAGGCATTCTGCATGTCTCTCTTTGGGCCCGGTATTGGTGGTTGTCGTCCCCCTTTTCCCATATTAATCCTCCCCGCCACATCACACTCACAGCGTGGAACAGCACCGACCGAAGCACACAAGGATAAGAACGCCATGCGCTGTCTTGTTCGCATCATCGTCCCGCTTGCAGCAGTGGGCCTGGCTACAGCGCAGGTGCGCATCCCCTTGACACGCCGACCAGCCAACCAAGTCATTGACTCTATCCTCCAGCATCCGCAACAGTAAGGAAGCTCGGGGAGATTGGAAATGGGATGTCTCTCTATGGCAAAATCGCATGCAGAGGAGGCTTCCGAGCAGCCGTGCCTCGGCTTTTAACGTGGACATAGCGTGGGATCTAGAGTGGAAGCGTTGCTGTTGGTGTTGCCTTTCTCGGTCGAGCTTGACCGACTCAACCCTTCACCCTTTTTCCCTGTCTCCTCCTTCCTCCCTTTTTTAGAGCCCTGCAGAGCATGGGTGAGCCCGGGGAAGGTGACATCATCATCTCAGATGTGAGTGTAAGCAGAAGGGAGGACAGGACAGATAAAATACGGAGCTTTCAGATATAATCTGGGACGAATAGACTCAGGAATTCAACCTTTCCTTCATCTCTCCTCATCCCCTTATCCGTCCACAATACGATTAGGTCAGCAATGCACAGTACTTCGGAGAGATCAATGTGGGCTCTCAGGGTCAAACATTCGAGGTGAGGAAAAGAAAATGGGTTGGGCAGCGTTTCGGGGATGGAAGGCCTGTCAGGGGCGTTTCATCGTTCATTTGTTTCAACTCCGCGCGGCAAGAGAGGAACCCAAATATCGTCAGGTCGAGACATTGTCCTGGGTCCTTCTGCTGCGCTACCTTACTCTTCAACGTCCACCAGTCCTTCCTCACATTTCCCTTCTCTCGCCCTCCGCGTCCCTCTCAACCAGGTCATCTTCGACACAGGTTCGTCCAACTTGTGGATTCCGTCCCTAGACTGCGCCACGTCCTGCGCCGCCAAGAGCAAGTATGACCACGACGACTCCGACACCTACGTTGAAAACGGTGCCGAGTTCAAGATTATGTATGGCAGCGGGCCGGTGCAGGTGCGCGCTTTCCCCCTTTCCCTTTTCCCCTTATTTTGTGCGCCGGCCTGTCTTCTTCCCCCGTCGTGTGTCCGTGCTGGGAATGTGACATCTTCCTGCCTCTTGGAGGAGTCTGCCTACTGCTTCTTCTATTCAGAAAAGATTCTCAGTAACACACGTCCTCCCTCCCTCCCTCCCTCCCCGTCCCTAGGGTTACTTCTCCGAGGATAACGTCGAGCTCGGGGGGCTCACCATTGAACAGCAAGCATTCGCTGAAGTGACGGACGCCTCGGGTCTAGGCGCAGCTTTCATGGCTGGATCGTTTGATGGCATTTTGGGGTAAGAAGGGAGCGAACGAAGGAGAGATGGGGGAGAGGGAAGGAAGGACGTTCACAAGGAGGGGAAGAGGGTGGGTCATGCTGAGGGAATAGACAGATCGATGCTCGATGCCCGATGCTGCGTTTGTGACGGATGTATATGGGGCCTCTCGTGGCGTGGCCTTTGGGGGTAGGGGAGAAGCGAGGGCGGGAGGGAGGCACAGAGGGAGTGAGAGAAGGGGGAAAGTGAAGGACCGGTGTCCATCGAAAGCCCAAGTCCTCCTTTTCCCATCCTCTCCCTGTCTCACTTCCCACCCTCTCCCTGTCTCACTTCCCACCCCTCTTCCTGTCTCTCCCTTATCAGGCTAGCCTTTGACTCCATCTCTGTGGGCAAGGTCACGACGCCCTTCCACAACATGATCAAGCAGGGTCTCCTCGCCGAGCCCGTTTTCAGCTTCTACCTCGGGGTAAGCGCCGCGGTCGCTTCTTCATCCCCTGCTTCACTCCCCCCTCCTCTCTTTCTGGTTTCCTCTTGTGTTCTTGGAGCTACTCTTCGGTCCCTCTTTGGGCCAGACAAGCTCGGAGCCAGCCCTGCCGCCCTTGTACATTCCTTTGTCGTCACCTTCTCGTGCGTGGAGCTTTTCCGGAAAGAAGGACGAACAACACCACGTAGGCTGTGGCTCAAATCCCCCACCTATGAGATCCCTTAATCCCTAAATCCCTCCCTCTTTCCCCCAGGACAATGCCCCGGGCGAGCTGACGCTTGGAGGCATCGATCCCGCCCACTACCGGGGCAATATTCACCACGTCCCGCTCAAGGTAGGGAGGGGGCAAAGGGTGCGGAGCAGCGGGCGGGCGGGCATACGCAGACAAATGAAACAATCTTCAAATTATCCAGCTCGCCCTTCCTCCCCCTCCCCTCTCTCCCTTTCTTACTTCTTAGTCGGCCACGTACTGGGAGATCGAGCTGGACGACGTGCAGGTGGAGGGCATGTCCCTTACCAGCACCCACTCGGCCATAGTTGACTCGGGTAAGTGGGGAGGGAGGGAGGGAGGGAGGGAGGGAAGGGTAACAGTAATAGTAGTTGTCACTGTCATTTTGGGCTTGGGTAGGGGTAGTGAAGGGGATTGGTATAGAAGGGTGTAATTTCTGTCACTCGTGTGGTCTTGTTACCGACTTACTCCCTCTCCCCCTCCCTTCCTCCCTTCCCCCCTCTCTCCCTTCCCTCCCCAGGCACTTCCCTCATCACGGGTCCAAAGAAAGAGATCTCCAAGCTGGCCAAGCAAGTGGGGGCCACGCGCTTCCTCAAGGGCGAGTATTTGATTGATTGCGACGCCCAAGGCCCGGACATTGACTTCGTCATCGACGGGTGAGCCAGGGAGGGACAGAGGGGGAAGGGTGTAGGGAGGAGACACAGGACGCCCGAATCTTTCCCGAAACGTAAACCTGACCCTAACTTCACTCTTTTCCCTTTTCCTACCTTTCCCATTCAGGCGCACCTACTCTCTGTCGGCGGATGACTACAAGATCAGAAATGGCGGTCTGTGCCTCTTCGCTTTCATGGGCCTCGACATCCCCCGGCCCTCGGGGCCGCTTTGGATTTTAGGTAGGGGACGAGAGAGGAGGGGAGAAAGGGTGATATAAGTGTTGAAAGTTGCACTGATTAAAAGCGAATGAAAGGTCTGCTGAATCAATGGATTTCGGTAGAGCCAATCTGACTCATCACTGCAACCCTTCTCCGTCCCTCCCTCCCCCCCTCGCAGGCGACTCGTTCATGCGTCGGTACTACACCACTTTCAACTACGAAAAGCAGACCGTAGGCTTTGCTCAAGCTGCGTAACCATCAGGAGCAAACAGGCGGAAGGGTTGGGCCTGAGGGAGGGCGGGCGTGAGGGAGGAGGCGGGAAGCTGATTGTGTGAAGTGGCCTTTGTTAGGATGTTGAGAGAGAGAGAGGAAGAGGGGTGCTTGGGCACGTACATAAAAATACATTATACAGAAAGAATGAGAAGAAAGAGGCACGCATCCAGTGGACAACACATCGAGGTGCGAAGAGGAGCGCGGTTGAGGAGGTGTCAGAAGCGGTGAAGAAGAGACAGGTGTAAAAAACGATGACAAACAGAAAATGACGAGGAGAGACAAGCGGGACGCTGGGCCGGCTGTCAGGGTATGCAGACGAAGCAAATATCAAGAGATATGCCGCGACAATCGCTTTGGATAGGACAGAACAATTACAAAGGACGAACAGACAGATGACTGCGTTTGATTCATATTTTTGTCAACGCCGAAAAATCGAAAGCCTCTTTTTGGCACTGGACTCCATCCAGGTCTGTATAAAAACTCGAATACTACCACCTTCTTTACTCTCCTAATTGATTGATGAATTTCTGCCTGCTCCCTTAAATTTTTCCTCCATTCCAATACACCTGCTCCCGCAAGCACATAGTAACATCGCAGTATCTCTCTATCGTACGCACGCACCTGTAGATACGCAACGCATGTATTATTTGAGATATGCTAACATTCTACTCACATCCGTCACAGAAAAGAGACGTACCATTGAGATGCTCTCGTAGGCGGTGCTTCACTCGGCATTCACTCTCTTGACCGAAATTCACGCACACTTAGACATACTACCAACCACCCTCGCTCCTGCTCTGCTCTCTCTCTCTCAGGAAATGTAATTAACCAAGGGAAAGAGAATCAATCCCTGCTAAATCGTACACAGAGCACATTGCCGAATGACTACTCCCGACAAACGCTATCTGTGCTTGACCCTCGGAGGTGCACGTACCATACAAGCAAGCTTGATGACATTTTCCGTCTCTCGTTTATTCCCACCTCACTATCGAAAATCCTCCGTACTGTCCACATGTTTCTGTCTGGCATCAGCCATGCAAGCACTTCCTCCTTCCTCCCTCAATCCCTCCCTCAGAACGCCCGAGACATATGCTTCATGCGCTCTTCCATCCCCTTTTCACCCGCCTCGCTCCCTCCCTTCCTAAAGTCCAGCACACACCTCCACAACTTCTCTCTAATCTCCTCTATCGGCCAATGCAGATCATCCCCCAAGACTATCAACTCCTCCTCACTCCACCCCCCATCCATCTCTGCATTCTTCACCTCCCCCCGCAACGGCGCGAGGGCCTGAAGGAGAGAGGGTGCCTCGGCCAGGTAGGGATGGGCAAGCGCCTCAGCCACCGTTAGTCTCTGGGCCGGGTCAAAGTCCAGCATCCTCTCCATCAGGTTTAAGGCTAAGGGATCCGCCCCCTTGTACTGTCCCGCCAGCCCTCCCCCCCTTCCTCCCTCGTGGCCCCCTCCCACAGCGGCCATCTTGCGTACGTAGGCTTGCTTTGAAGGGGATAGACCCATGGTGGTCATAGTGAAGGTGGATGGACAGGGGAGGGGGCGAAGGATCGTAGAGAGCTGGTCGCCGCATTGGAAGAGGGGAGACGAAGAGGGGGTGATGGTGGCGCCGCTAGTGCAAGGGCTGGAGGGGAAGGCGGAAATGGTGGACGGAGGGGAGAGGGTGGAGCAAAAACTACCCGGAAAGAGGGGGGTGGAACGAGGATGGTGTAATTTGCCTGAGGGGAGAGAGAAAGGGAGGGAAGGAAGGGAGGAAGAGAGTATGAGCTGACTGTGCACGAGTAAAGGGGAGAGAAAGACAGGTTGAGTTTGTTGCCCAGCTTGACACCTTCTCTCTCCTAATCTAGAGTCTAAAAGCGGTGAAAGAAAGGGGGGGGGGGATGTAGGACGTACCTAGCAACTCGCCGGCGACGCAGCCGACAGACCACATGTCGATGGCGCGGGTGTAGGAGGGGCAGAGAAGGAGCAGCTCGGGAGCGCGATACCAGCGTGTCACGACGTGTGAAGAGAGAGAGCGGGAGACAGAGAGCGAAGACGTGGTCGACGAGGAAACTGTGGAGCTGACCATGGAGGAGGGCGAGAAAGCCGCAGAGGAGAGGCTTTCCTCCTCGTCCTCGTCGTACAAAAAGTAGTCATCGTCATCATTGTCCGTCCCGAAGGCCGAGGGGCTGTGCCAAAAAGTGGGAAGGACGCGGGTTGTGGGAGTGGAAGGACGAGAATCTGGATTGATGACACGCGCCAGGCCAAGGTCGCAGAGGGTGAGGGTACAGTCGGCGTTGACGAGGATGTTCGCCGGCTGGACAGAGGGAGAGAGGGAGGGAGGGAGGAAAGTGAGGCGGGTGGTCCGGTGCTAGCTTGCAGAAAGGGAGGGAGAGAGAAATGAAGCTAGTAGTAATCGGCGTACCTTAATATCCCGATGCACGACATGCCGCGCTTGCAACGCGGCCAGCGCCTGCAGAATCTGGAAGAGGAATACCTTGACGTGGGCGGGAGTCAGGGCTTGGGGGGAGTGGAGGAGGTGGGCCAGGTTCGTCTCCTTGTACTCCAACACCAGAAACAGCTCTTCAAATGCTGAGGGCGAGGGAGGAGGGGCCAGGATATTGAGCAAGCCTACCAAGTGCCGCTCGCACCCCTCCCGGACTCCGTTCCCTTCTGTTCGGCTTTCCCTCAGCCCTCGGAGCAGGACCACTTCGCGGTAGATGCGCAGGGCGTCCACAGGGTCGAGGAAGGCGTTACGGATCCACTTAATAGCCACGCGGCACCTCAGCTGTGAGAGGGATAAAGAGGAGGGCGGAAGGGAGGAAACGAGGAGAGGGGGAGAGTGTCAATCGCAGGGGTACCCTCCTGCGTTTTTCTGTGGCGAGATGAGAGGGACATGTGAAAGGGAGGGTGGGAGGGTCTGTGGGGTTGGAGAAGGAGTCAGTACTCACCTGGTGGTCATAGGCCTCGGCAACGAGGGCGTAGGCCCCCTGCCCCACGTAGCGAACGTAGGAGTAGCGACCGTTCTCTGTGGGCCAGGAACGAAAAAAGGTAGCGGCTTGTCGTTGGTGCTGCTGCTTCTTACACCGCTGCCGCTGTTCACACTGCTGCTGCTGCTCACATTGCTCGCGCTGCGGCTTACACTGCTGCTGGCCCTGTCGTTCACACTGCTGCTGCGTTTGGTACTGATGTTGCTGGTGGAAGTGTTTGTGGTGTTGCTGCTGCTGTGCTTGGTACTGCTTCTGCTCTAGCTGCTGTCCGGTTTGCTGCTCCTTTTGATACGTACATTCATTCTTCATCTCAGTCCTGATCTCCTCGTCCACATGTCGCAAAAGATTTGTGCCTTGCGATGGACTTTGGTGATAGCCTTGGCTGATGCGTGCGCACTCCATTCTGATTCAGTCGTGATGACTTTTGCTACTAGGCGGGCTCCGAATGCTGTATTTGTGGAGCATATAAATATGAGAGGATGAAGAATACGATATTTTGATAAAATTGATACTAAACGATGGTCGTGTCGACCTCTCAAAAAAGAAATCAACTCAACAACTTTCTATACGCCAGCAGCCGCTCGGCTCAAGAAAGAGGAAAATTATTATTATGTTCCCGTCGAGGCGACACCATCATCAACTATGGAAATTGTGACACTCCTCGGAATTTTTTGGTAAACATATCACTTGCCCTCACCCAAGATATAGACACACTCAAAGCATACATCGCGGAGCGTAGAATATAAAGGCGGATACAGTTTAGGAAGGGCTTCTGTTGTAAGCGGTGATAGGTCTTCGCCGAAACGCGGCGCCCACTTCGCTGTTCCGGCCGAGATTGATCCGGCAGTTAAAGCAAAGATGTTCCACGTCAGTGCTGTGCCTGTTGTCTTAATGACATTGAAATCCAAGTGAGTCAAAAAGTGTATATACACGTACTCAAAGCACATCACGGAGTGCAGAATATAAGGGCAGTGGCGTGTGCAGGGTTTCTGTAGTAGGCGGTGATGGATCTTCGCCGATGAGCGACGCCCGTTTTCCTGCCGGCAGCTGGATCAAAGAACATCTTTACATAGTACTATGTTTGTTGTCCACATGACATTGAAATCCATGCGAGTCAAATGATGCGTTGTTGTTGCTCTACCTACTTGGAGGCAATGACGTTGTCCCTTGTCGAG
>Ga0160419_100253_pt1 | contig 37310 bp, 35 predicted proteins | sample CelAP2metagpilot_2_FD_108196 | JGI IMG/M metagenome (GOLD analysis project Ga0160419, IMG submission 108196) | Phycosphere-associated microbial communities from Cellana algal ponds in Kailua-Kona, Hawaii, USA - Cellana AP2-4-25 metagenome pilot ... | reverse complement strand
TCCCGCGGCTTCCACCTTGTCAGATTTGTCAACGCGGGCCACACCGCCCGAAACAAACCTAATGCACTGGCCCGCATCAAAAAATCTTAGACAAAGCCCCACTTCGCTGCACTTGCGCCAATGGCTGCTTGCGCGAAAGTTTAGTTTTAGGACGGTTGCGACCTAAACGAGGATCAACCGCAATCCCAGGTCAGGTAGGCTTTCTGAAAGTCCCTATGCGCTAAGGCTTCATGGCTAATCATCACATTTAGCAATCCGGCGTCGCCTAAATTGATTTGATCGTCACAGCCTAAGTGAAACAAAACGCGATCCAGATGCCGACATGCGGGAAATTCACCACGAACGTCATATTGTACAAAGGTAGGATGACCACCGACCCAATGGTCACCATACCCAGCCACAATCCGTTCCGACCTGTCCTCCCATTCTCCAAGAATTGCAGCGACCTCTTCGTTTTCAGGGAGCTTGTTCTCCATTGTTGGATCGTTCTTTTCGAACGGCCAGTTATATGGATTGCCGGGTGCCGTATCAGCTGCGAACGCCAATGGCAGCCCAACACACCTGGCAGTTTCGGAGAAGTCTCTTGTTTGATGTGTGTTCTTCTGAATTTCACTAGGAATCTCAATGAGTTCATCCGTCTGAGGATCGGGATCCCATCGGATCACTCTGTCGCACGCGCCTGTATCATCGATCATCTCGAACGATGAAAATATTTGAAGCACTCCGCGTTTTGGGAATCCCTCAATTTGAGGCAGGTCAGCAAAATTTATTTGGGCAACTAGTGCCTTCGGGAAACTATGTGCATTTCTTGGCCAAACCGCATCGTTCCCTATAGCGAGTGGAGCGCCGCCGATCCTGCTTTCTTGTGGCGTCAGTGGAGGTCGATCCTGAACAGTGGCTTTGGCAATGGGTAGGTTGCTTTTCTCAATGTCATCCCAAAATGACCTCACTTCAGCGAGGGTGACACGAGGTGCTGCCTCTGCCTCCTTCCTTCGTTTTGGTTGCCAAACAAACCGATCCAACAGGTGAACAACTGCAAAAAATGCGGCGATGACGACGACAAAATAAAGAACAGTACTCATGTACTTCCTCTCATACCAACACATGCTTTAAGGCTGCAAATTCTGACAATTGTGTGATTGTTCTGATAGAAATCCGAAAGCTGAGCAGACATTCATGCAGGTTGCAGCATCGATCAATTGGGCTCTCCAGTAGCCTTCGCCGCGCAAGTTGCGAAGGACTGGTTCGGGAAACATCGCCGTTCGCTGCACCGAAGACGAACTGGTAAGACGCGGGACGAAGTTACCATTCAGGGAGCTATATTTACGGCCGCTTTGCACGCACTTGCCTTCTGATAGATGGCGCAATTATCGGTTTGCTTGACAAGACATCACCCTTTCCGCGCTATAGTTGCGCCACAATCCCCCGCTACTTCACGTTTAGAAAAGATGAAATTAACCGTCGATAGATAGTAGAAATAGTGGGTAAATATCGTGCCGCAGTATACGGTTACAGCGTTTAGATGGTCAGGAACTGGGTACAATGCCCAGTATAATACGTCCTATTCCGCAGTAATCGACGATGACGATGCAAACCTAGATGGTGCTGCAGATACCAATGAAACTGTTAGCATAAATGGCGGTGCATTTGGAGCGACAGCGGGCCCGCCCTACGACATCAATGCTTCTTTCACAGATACCAATGGCGATCCCCATGTTGAAACATTTTATTTCTTCAATACTGATGGAAATTGGTATTTTGTCCCTGGGCCAGGGTCCGATTTTACCGTTGGCGCGACGCTCGGTAGCTATCAAAGCCACACAACGACCCCAACACCTTATACCACCATCACATGCTTTGTCCGAGGATCATTGATCGAGACAGAGAACGGACCAATGCCAGTTGACCAATTGCAAGCAGGGGTGAAGGTCTTAACTGCAGATGGAGATTTCAAACCTTTGCGCCTTTCAATGAGCCGGAAAATTCCAGCTCAAGAAATAGCACACGATGCCAAGTTGGCCCCAGTACGCATCATGGCAGGAGCTTTGGGGAATGGTATGCCTAAACGCGATCTTTTGGTCTCGCGTCAGCATCGCATGCTTGTTTCATCGAATGTTTGCCAACGCATGTTCGGTCAACGGGAAGCGTTGATTGCGGCCATAAGGTTAACGGAATTGCCAGGAGTATTCATCGAAACTGGTCAAGGTGACGTAGAATTCTTCCACCTTCTTTTTGATTACCATGAAGTGATTTTCGCTGAAGGCGCGCCAACTGAAAGTTTCTTCGCCGGGCCAGAAGCGCTCGAGTCATTGCTTCCGGAAGCGCGCGAGGAAATCTTGAAGATCCTACCCCAGATCGGCCAAGTTGACTATTCACCAGAACCCGCTTTCCAAATCCCTTCCGGAAAACTCCAAAAACAGCTTGTTGCTAGGCACATTAAAAACAACCGTCCTTTCATCTGATCTTCTTTAAGCAGACATTGGTGTCTTGTGCAGCATCCGTCAAAGTGGGCTCGCACTTCGGTTTCGCCGCTGCGAAGTCGTAGGTCTGTTCTAAATCGGCGAACGGCGAGTGCCGCCCGCCAACATGGGTCAGATGTCGATCCGCTCAGCGATGCTCAAGGCATCTTCCAGTTCAACACCAAGGTAACGGACTGTGCTATCGACCTTCGTATGGCCAAGCAAAAGCTGCACAGCCCGAAGGTTGCCGGTTTTGCGGTAGATTTCCGCAGCCTTGGTCCGGCGGAGTGAATGAGTGCCATAGGCGCTCGGTTCCAACCCAATCGATGTCACCCAATCACGGACGAGCCGACAGTATTGCCGAGTTGAGATGTGTGGTCGATCGTGGAAACGGCTTGGAAACATGAACTGGCAAGCAAACATCTCAGGCGATCTAATCCATACCAAGACTGAATCGCGCGTGTTTTCAGTCAGTTCGAACTGCACCGGCTTTTTGGTTTTGCTTTGGATCACCGAAACCCGTTCGCGAACGCGATCTCCCTTCACTAGGTCCATGACGGTGAGTTTGACCAGATCACAACCACGAAGTTTGCTATCAATTGCAACGTTGAACAGCGCAAGGTCGCGGGGATAGCTGGCAAGTTCAAGGCGCGCGCGGATTGCCCAGACCTGTTTAGGAAGCAGCGGCCGTTTCTGCCCGATGATCCGCCCTTTGTTCCAGGCTTTGCGTTTAGGAGTGACTGCAGGAAGTTGGACTCTTGGCATTATATGCCCTCCGATCCTCCCTCCAAACCCAGACGTCAGCACCGCGCTGACGCCAAAAGCATAGCATCGGATTGAATGACCGGTGTCAGACGGAACTAGGACGGGCCATTTCTGAGGGCGCATTAGGCAGCTATGAGCCCAAACTTCCAAATGCTGCAACCTTCACCAAGGTCTGAACATCGCTACAAAACCGCCATTCTAAGCTGCGCTTTGCGTCAATTTTGAGATAGCTGGATTGATTCAGTTTTAAATTCAATAGCTTAATTGGTGCCGTGTGCACTGTATGTGCAACGTGGAGTCGCCCTTTGTCGCGCTCAGTCGGCTGTTTGATGGTTGTGCGAATTGGTGAGATCTGAAGAGTATCGGATCCATCGTGATGGAAGGGCTGCGCGAGGCTGTTAGCAGGGCATGGAAATTTCTCCCGAGGCGCAGTGATCAATGTTTGGCGATTTCCCGGTCAACTTGGGGAAGTGGGCAACAATGGCCTTAGCGCTCCGGTCTAGGACCATGTTTCGAAAATCGTGCGATCTAGCAAATAGTGAATGTCGCCCGTGGCGATTGTTTGTTTTTTCCAAGCTCAGCCGTTGGTGTCACTTCCGATGGCCGAGACACAAAGAAACGAACGTCAAACTCGAAAAATGCGTCGTGAACCATTGTTGGTGCCGCTTTTCGAACAGACGCGCCAAGAACACTGCGCATGCTCGGTTTCATACTTTTGGGCCCCTTAAGAGATGTTTGAGCGTCGAATCCCCGAATGGCTACGACACGCACCCGCACCATCTGTGCAGGGTTTTGCGACATTGGCCGCGTTTGAGGCGGTTGCACGCGGCATCCTGATTTCCGTCTTTCCGGTTGCAATGTACGACGCTCTCCAGGATGCGGCTCTGATCAGTTCAGTTTATTTCTTGATCGGCATCGTTTCATTGCTGACTGGGCTTCTCGTTCCCTTTCTCAATCGCTGGATAGCGAGGCGCTGGATGTACGGCATCGGGGCGACGGGATTCGTTGTAGGATCGGGCCTTGCAACTCTGGGGTCCCCGGAGATGATTGTTCTGGGGCTTGTCTTGAACTCGCTGGCCACTGTCGTCACCTTTGTGTGCTTCAACGCCTATGTGCTGGATTACATCTCCCGGATTGATCTCGGAAAATGCGAAACGCTACGCATGTTCTATTCGGCCCTGGGATGGACAGTTGGCCCTGTGCTGGGCGTACTTTTGTGGGAATGGTGGCGGCCCGCTCCTTTCGTGATTTCGGGCGTGGCCGCTGCAACCATGCTGGGTGTGTTCATCTTTCTACGGCTGGGGAATGGCAAACTGATCACCCGGGCACAGCGTGCACCTGTTAATCCGTTGGCATTTCTGGGGCGTTTCTTGCAACAACCCCGCCTGATCGCAGGTTGGCTCTTTGCGGTTATCCGCTCCTGCGGGTGGTGGGCCTATGTTGTTTATCTGCCCATCTTCGCCGTCGAGAATGGCCTTGGAGAAACGCTGGGCGGGACGCTCTTGTCCATCACAAATGCCGGATTGTTTTTGTCGCCGGTGATGCTGAGATGGATGCAGAAACACTCCGTGCGCAGCTCGGTTCAAACCGGCTTCATGGCTTTCGCATGTCTGTTCTGTACCGCCAGCTTGGTTTCAGCAGCCCCGTCTGCAACAGTATTCGTTCTCTTTGTCGGCAGTTTCTTTCTGATCCTTTTGGATATTTGTGCCGGATTGCCGTTCCTGATGGCAGTCAAACCATCGGAACGTACCGAAATGTCGGCAGTCTACTCATCCTATCGGGATGTGTCCGGCATCCTGACACCGGGTGTGGCCTGGCTGATCCTGTTGGTGGCACCGATATCCGGCATATTTGCCGCCGCCGGAGCGGCAAGCCTGCTGGCCTGGGGAATTGCCGGACGGCTGCATCCGCGTCTGGGCGAAAATCGTTTGAAGCCTGTTCCACCATTGCAAGTAGAGCGGCAGGTACCTTTTCCCGAGACCTGAAGTCAGTCACCAACTGACCCCTTTTCCCCGTACCGGTGTATCGGCACGAGGGCCTATGCGTTGGTCTCCCGCATGTATTTGATCGCCAGTACCAGAGTGATCGCACCCTTCGGCTTAAGATGTCGAGTTCAAGAGCAGCGTGGGCGGCAGAACGCTGATGTTGGAATGTGGTCCAAACCAAAATTACCTTGACAAGGCAGGGGTTCTAGGAACTCTCAATCAGGTAAATCTTCCAAGGTGGTGAAAGCCAAATGCAGGTTAGTGTGCGCGACAATAACGTCGATCAAGCTCTTCGGGTCTTAAAGAAAAAGCTGTAACGCGAAGGCGTATTTCAAGAAATGAAGCTTAAGCAACATTTCGAGAAACCCTCAGAGAAAAAGGCACGGGAAAAAGGTGAAGCAATCCGCCGAGCCCGCAAACTAGCTCGAAAAAAACTGGAACGCGAAGGGTAGCCATACGTCCTTAGTCTGTTAATCGAGACAGCACCCCAGTCGCAGTTTCTAGCTATCGAAACCTGGGACCGTGTGCCCAGACAGTTAACGAATGGCGGGTCCCTCTTGTCACTGGCGTCACTTGATGCAGATGAAAACTTGGGAAAATAGTGATAGAGCCCTGCGTCCGGTTTGCCGCGATAATATGCGCGCCCGGCATAACTTCCAGATCACCGCCATCATAGCTTCCGGGCTTGGAAAGCTGCGCGACCAATGTCAGTTTTCGTTTTTGTGCCATTGGGCCATCACCGATGTCGGAATGCCATATAAAATGACCGCCATCCGTGGCATCGTAGCTGGCAACCTGTGGGCTCTCGGCAAATTCTCTGAGATCAAAGTCGAACCAGTTTCGGTTTGAGGTTCTCACAACGTCGATAAGTCGCTCCATGACCCACGCCATGCCGTCTATCTCATCCAGCCAAACGAGCTTAGCGCGGCGCAGATTATGATCCCGGTTCTGGCCGACAAGCAAAACTTCTCTCGCTGGAGCTGATGCCACGGCGTTGACGATTGCGCTGCATTCGGCAGGCGTAAATCCATCGTCAATAGAATGAACGTTCACCTGCTAAGTCCCTTGTCCTGAATTGTATTCGACAATGCAGGTCATTTTGCACGCCATGCTTATCCATTTTCGACCAAAGCGCGGGAATACGACCTAAATCCAAAGCAGTACAGTACCCTGCTCTTTGAGTGGGTAGCGATTGCTGGCGGCGGAAGAGGTGACGCCGGTCTGGAGCGGCTGCAGAGATCAAGGGTCGGGCGCGCCCAATTCTGTGCTAGGCCCTAAAACATTTACGACTAGTCTATTGTAGCCAACCTCAACGATAGCCATCTCAGTCGTATTGGCACTCTGGTGTGGCGAGTGCCAATGGGTTTCTAAGCACGCCATCCACCCCCGTAAATCTTGAAAGGCAGCATATCTATGTTGTTTACCCCACTCCACGACCGCGTTCTGGTTCGTCGCATTGAAAGTGACGAAAAGACATCAGGCGGTCTGATTATCCCCGATACCGCCAAGGAAAAGCCGCAAGAAGGCGAAGTGGTATCTGTTGGCGCAGGTGCAAAGGACGATGCTGGCGCGCGTATCGCCATGGACGTCAAAGCTGGCGACAAAATCCTGTTCGGCAAATGGTCGGGCACCGAAATTAAGATTGATAGCGAAGAGCTGATGATCATGAAGGAGAGCGACATCTTGGGCATTATGGCCTGAACGACGCGTCCCCATTCACACATCTTTTATTTAGGAATACCGACATGTCTGCAAAAGACGTAAAATTTGGCGCGGACTCCCGTGACCGCATGCTCAAGGGCATCAATACGCTCGCAAACGCCGTCAAGGTCACGCTTGGCCCCAAGGGCCGCAACGTGGTTCTCGACAAGTCCTATGGAGCGCCACGCATCACCAAGGACGGTGTTACGGTCGCCAAGGAAATCGAACTCTCGGATGCGTTCGAGAACATGGGCGCACAGCTCGTCAAGGATGTTGCATCGCGCACCAACGATGAGGCAGGCGACGGCACAACAACCGCCACGGTTCTCGCTCAGGCCATCGTCAAAGAAGGCATGAAGGCTGTCGCTGCTGGCATGAACCCGATGGACCTCAAACGCGGTATCGACAAAGCGGTCACCGCCGTTGTTGCCGAGGTCAAGGCAATGTCGCGGCCAGTGGGCGATACGGCCGAGATCGCCAAAGTCGGCACAATCTCCGCAAACGGTGAGGCTGCTATCGGTCAGCAAATCGCGGACGCGATGGCCAAGGTCGGCAACGAAGGCGTTATCACCGTCGAAGAGAATAAAGGGCTGGAGACCGAGACCGAAGTGGTCGAGGGCATGCAGTTTGATCGCGGCTATCTCAGCCCGTATTTCATCACAGATACCGCCAAGATGACGGCGACCCTGGAGGACTGCGTCATTCTGCTGTACGAGAAGAAACTGACGTCTCTGGCCCCCATGGTGCCTTTGCTTGAGGCTGTCATGCAGGCGAACAAGCAGCTCTTGGTGATGGCCGAGGACATTGATGGCGAAGCACTCGCAACGCTTGTGGTGAACAAACTGCGCGGTGGGCTGAAAGTGGCCGGTGTCAAAGCGCCCGGTTTTGGGGATCGCCGCAAAGCGATGCTGGAAGATCTTGCCGTCCTGACGGGCGGGCAGGTGATCTCCGAGGAACTGGGCATCAAGCTCGAAAACATCACGATGGACATGCTTGGTGATGCCAAGAAGATTACAATCACCAAGGACACAACAACTGTGATCGACGGCGCAGGCGACAAAGAAGCTATCGCTTCGCGTGTCACTCAAATCCGTGCACAGGTCGAAGAGACCACCTCGGACTACGACAAGGAAAAATTGCAGGAGCGGCTTGCCAAACTGGCGGGCGGCGTTGCGGTGATCAAAGTTGGTGGTGCGACCGAGATCGAAGTGAAAGAGCGCAAGGATCGAGTTGATGACGCCTTGAACGCGACACGTGCCGCCGTCCAGGAAGGCGTCGTACCAGGCGGTGGCGTCGCACTTGTCCATGCAGGCAAGGTTCTGGAAGGTCTCAAAGGAGATAATGCTGATCAGGATGCGGGTATCAAGATCATCCGCAAAGCCCTTCAGGCACCGTTGCGCCAGATCGCAGAAAACGCCGGAGTTGATGGCTCGGTCGTTGCTGGAAAAGTGCTTGAGAACACCAGCAAGACGTTCGGCTATGATGCGCAACTGGACCGGTACGGCGATATGTTGAAGGCCGGTGTCATTGATCCGACCAAGGTCGTTCGGATCGCGCTGGAATATGCCGCATCGGTTGCCGGCCTGCTGGTCACCACTGAAGCGATGGTGGCGGACAAACCCGCCAAGCCGAACCGCCACGGCATACCCGACATGGAGGGTATGGAAGGCATGATGTAAATCGCGAACCACTGGCCTGCAGGCAAATGCTTGTGGGCCAACCTGTGTTCTTCAATGCACGCGCGTTTTTGAAGTCATTCCTGCTCAGGAACAGACCCAAGTCTTACTAAAAATGTAGGGTCTCCGACTTCGCCGGAATCGCTATCTTCTATCACCATATAGGCGTCGGCACCGACGCAATCTTCCGCGCGAAATTCCCGTTCTGCCCGCTCTTCAGCTTCACGGGGCGTAGAATACTGCAACTGCTTGTCGATTTTCAGGGGGCCTTGCTGCCCCCGCGCAGTCGTCTTGGCGATGTATGTCTGGCAGACATAGTGAACCTTTGTGCTGGACTCTTCTTTTTCGCTCATCGGGTCTTCCAAATCTAAATCATAGACGTTTTGGGACATGTCTCGGACACCGCCCGTGCCAAGGTGCGCAGCTAGATCAAGCTGAAACCTCAGACGGACGAAATCCGAAACGTTCTGGCTACTTTACCTTTTTGCCGCCAATTGCGAGCGCGGGTTTTCCAGCCAGAGAATTGGCCGTCGCAGAAACCTTTGGTTTCTCTTGCTTGGGTTTTTTGGCTTCTTTGTTGCCGCGCTTGCTGTTGTTGCCTTTGGCCATGAGAGGTCCTTTCAAATGCAGCGATCCAGTGCCGGGATGGCAAGGGCATCACTGCGCTGTACACCGCGCGCCAGAATTATGGCGCAGGGCAGTAGATGCATCAGACGTGCGTCTGTATCGCCGCTTCTTCCGCAGCCTCGTCCAGCACCTTTTGCTGGCCACGGGATATGGTAGTGACAGGGCTGCTAAACTTCGCATTTGCAGCGGCAAAGTCTTTTGCTGTGTCAATCTCGGTCCAGTCCAGACCGCTGATATCAAGAGCATGGAACTGCGTACCTTTGCCGACCAATTGCGCGTAAGCCGCCTCGTAATACGCCTGAACGTTTCCACGGCTCTCCATCATTTCTGAAAGCTCTGCGGACAGCAGTGAACCCGTTCCAGCGCTAATCTTTTCAACGCCGATAGATTCACCCAACGCGCGCTTCGGATCGACGGACTTGCCAACTTCAAGGACCTGCATCTGATCGTTGGCGATGACCTTAACTTCTTCGTCCTCAAGCGCGATATTTCGATCAATGCACAAGACGTCTGCGTGGTCGCTGTCCAAGAGCTGGCGCAGGATTTTGACATCAAACACGACATCCGCATCGAATTTGACAAACTCAGCAGAGCCAACTGCTTTGGCCGCCAGCATCAGGGAGTAGCCTGTGTTCGTTTCGCGATATCGGTCGTTGATCACATAGGTCACACGGATGCCGCGAAATGCCTTGTTTACGAATTCCTTGATCTCATCAGCCCGATGACCCAGAACCAGAACGAATTGCGACATTCCGCAGCTCAGGCAATTGCGGATCATGCGTTCCAGTATGACAGACCCGCCCACAGTCAGAAGGCTTTTTGGGCAATTGTCGGTTAGGGGGCTGAGGCGCGAGCCAATGCCAGCGGCCAGAATGACGGCAACGGGTGCACGGTATTTTTCGTTTTTCATTATGCTTGAATCCTAAATGAGCCGCATTGAAGCAGGCTATTTTTGCGTTGGAACCTTCAGATTTTCGTTGATGTTTTTTCCGCGCAGCCACGATTTGTAGAGGCCCCAAAACACCTGGCTTGCCGCAAACACCCAAAGCATAGGTATGAGTTGATCAAAGATGAGTGCCGCAGAGAGCATGAAGATGAAGACGCCTTCATCAAAGGCGAGCATCTTGCTTTGTTCACGCCCGAACCAGGCTAGATTTGCCTTCAGACCAAATCCTAGCCCCGCAGTGGTCTGTACCTGTTTCATTTGCGCGATCTGAGCAGGATAATCAGGGTTGCGTCCCGTTTCGATCTCTAACGCCACGTATTTGGCGTAGCCGCGCAATCCATAGAACGCGATACCGAGTAGCGACAGAAAAACCGGCGCGACGCTATTTGTCTGTGCAAATGCAGCAAAGCCTGCAGCCCCGAACCATAACGTGACCTGCACTTGATCGGTGATACGGTCGTAATAGCTGCCGACGGGGGACGAAACCTTTCTGTAGCGTGCCATCTGACCGTCCATGCAATCGAGGACATGGCTGAGGTGGATCAGGATGGCCGCCGCGATGAAACACGCGGTGCCTCCGATCAGAATTGCAAGTGTTGCCGCGACAGCCACAAGGAACGATGCCGCTGTGATCCGGTTCGGTGTAATCCAGGGAATGTCGACAGCGCCATAGTTGGCAACGATAGCCAGCGGTGCCGTGACAAAGGACGACCACCATTCGTCATCACGGGTCTTGGTCGCCCAGAGGCGTTTCAGCTTATCGTTCATGACACCACCCGCAGATCTGCGGGCACAGGCAACACGGTGGGGGGTTCTTGCTTTGGCCTGACCGGAGTAACGAGGTCTGCCGCATCTGCCTGAAGCGTCAGCAACACGTCCTTGAGAGTGGCCAGAAAATACCGGATGTCGTCATCCGAGAGCTCTCCTATATTACCGACCTGAAAAACCTTGTCTGCAAAGCATCCCTTACCTTCGTAGATGATGATGGAATGATCACGCAGACCCGCACGCAGATCATGCACGGATACTGATGCCGGAATGTGGACCGTGGTCAGAACCGAACACATGTCCGCCTCATCAACCAGAAAGTCGAGGTTGAGCCTGCGCATGCCGTTCCGCAGCAGATCAGCCCGCGCCTTGATGCGAGCATGTCGCTTAAGGACGCCCTCGCTCAGTATGTCCGTTAGCGCTTGGTCCAGCGCGAAAAACAACGGTACGGCGGGTGTGTTTGGCGTCTGATTGTGGTTCTTGAGGAATGCATAGAACGTCGCGAGGTTCAGGTAAGTGGTTTTGGCTGCGTGGTGTTTGAGCCGTTTGAACTGTTTCTTTCGACCCACCACAAAAGATAGACCGGGATAGGAACCCAAGGCCTTGGAACTGGAACTGGACACAAATGCGATATTGCACGCCTCCATGTCGATCGCCTCGGCGCCAACCGAGCTGACCCCATCCACCACAAAGAGTGCGCCGCTGGCTTTTACCAAAGCTCCGATCTGTGCCAGCGGATTCAGCATGCCGGAACACGTCTCGTGGTGGACCATGGCCACCACATCGATCTTGTGTTTCGAAAGATACGTTGCGATCTGCGGTAAGTCGAAGGCGATGCCCCAGGGCATTTCGATCAGATGAGTCTTCTTGTTGTGGATCACCGATGTCTTGTGCAGTCGCCCGCCAAATTCTCCGTTCGACAGGATCAGAATGGCACCATCTCCGACAACTGAGGACAGTATCGCCTCATTCGCCGCTGTCCCGGAGCCGGTGATCACGACCGCGCGGTAGCGTTCTCTATTTCTTATCTGAAAAAGGGAGAGTATTTTGTGCTCAATACCTGCAAGCAGGGCATCAAAATCTGTTTCACGATGGCAGATATCCTCTTTGCAAATCGCGGTACGCAGGGTCTCGGCCACATTCACAGGGCCGGGGGTGAAAAGCAGGTGTTTGTCCAAATTCAGGTCATGCTCCAACGACGCTGCAACCCGTTGGTTCCAGCGCCGGTACGCCCATTATGTGCCCCTGAGCGCGAACCGCGCAGAGACGTCGAGAGGGCACAAATCGAGTTCGAAAACACAGCCCGATTAGGGGCCGTTGTTGTGTCGTCCGAAAATTGGACGGGTATGGAAAAATATGGGTTACTTGATCCTGCCAAGGTGAGCGGACCAGAAGCGCTTCAGGTGCTGCCAGGCAGCATCTTGGCGACGGTATCGTAGGGTCGAACAGAAATGGTCGTTAGCTATGCGGCCAATTGATCGTCATCTGACCAGCGTCGCCCGGGTGCAAATGCTTGGGTCAACGCAGGACGAGAAGGTGAGCGATCAAGATTGGCCGAAAAAATATTGTCGCACGGCGTATTTGCGCTCCAGAGATAAAGCCCTAGGGCTAAAGCCGCGCAAAAGCAACACGTATATCGGAACCCCAAGTGCAACACTTATCATGTGCACGTGTGTCTGATCACACTTGCAACGCACCCACCCACGGCAGATCCATCAGGAATTGGTTGCCCCCAATCCCCTAAGGTGACGTGATCGGCGGCGGCTTGCGTTGCTTGCCTGACAGAGCGTTTCCAGCTATGGCCGCAAGCAAAACTGCGCCTCCAGTCAATGTGTTCAGCGTGGCCGTTTCGCCGATAAACAACCAGACCCATAAAGGGCCAAGCAGAACTTCAGCCAGTGACAACAGCGCAAGTTCCGCGGCAGGAAGGCTGCGAGACCCCAGAGTATACAGGATCAACCCTGCGCCGACCTGAAACACCCCCATGCCCATTGCTATGCCGCCATCCCGGACTGACAGCACTAGAGACAATTCCAAAAACAAGCATATGCCGGATGTCACGATAATGCCGAATAATCCGGACAGAAAAACCGACGGCATCATTTCACCCGATTTTCCCCACCGAAGCGCCACAGTGAAGACCGCAAACCCAAAGGCGGACCCCAAAGCCGCAAGGTTGCCCGTCAAGGCAACGCCCCCGGATTTATCTGCGACCATGATCGCGATACCGGCAATGGCAACGGCGATCGCTACCCAGGTGGCAGGGCGTACAGGTTCACGCAGAACAATCCACCCTAGAACTGCCGCCATGAAGGGTGCTGTCGCAAACAAAAGCATGGCGTTTGCCACGGACGTCGACTGGATCGCGTATATCCCGCCGGAATAAGCAGCAACCAGCGACAGCCCCGCGATCACCGCTGGAAACCCGGTGCGGCGTATCTGGGCAAAGGGGCTTTCTGCGGACCGCATGCGAATGAACACGTAAAGCAGAAGTGACAGGCTGACCGAACGGTAAAGCAATATCTGCCACACAACCGCGTCTTCGATCAGCCGTATTCCAAGCCCGACGGTCGACCAAAGCACGCCAGCGGCAAAGACAAACAGGACACCGAACCGATGCCCTTCCGTGCTGTTTGACGGTTGGCTTGTGACAGTCATTTGGGCTCCGTAAGACATTTCTGTCTCATTGCTAGCGATACGGCCGTCGCATTAGCCTTCCGTTTGCGACACCGAAACTGTTCATGACACATAGATGCCAAGGAATGGCCTCAGACCAAGCATTTGCTGCCGATGCCTCTTCGGGCCAGTTGAAAAGGCCTACGGGTTTAGTGCTCGGAAAGCGATAGAGAATTTTACAGATTATCAATTTGAATCAGTGCTTTAATCGCTAGTTGTATGTGCCTCGTGTGCAATCCAAGGTGAAGGTCTGCGAAGCGCATGGAAGCAGCCTTCTGCGCAAACGCAGCGAACTCACCCTTTGTCCGCGACTTGATCCTTGCCGCTAAAATCCTCGCCGCGCCATGAATGAATGGCAGATATCGCCGCCGCCACGCAGCGGCATAGACCGAGCAGGCGCAGCGATTTTCACGCTGCGAGCGCGCGCAGCATGTATTTAAGACTTCCGCTGTGGGGCTCGAAGCGGTCGCTCGCCACATCTCGCGCCAGGGTCCGGTTTGGGCATTGACAGCAACTGCAGGGCATCAAATACAATTTGTCGGAGGACTTAATGGAAGTCGGTAAACGGCGCTTTGCAGGCGATACGACACGTGCCGCAAACACAGATGATGTGAGGCATCTGCACGGTGAGGAAAAGTATCTCTAAAGAGGCCATTGCAGAACAGATGCAGGAAGCGCGTCATTCATAGGGAAGTAAATGATCCCAGCGGAGTTGCTACCGCTAGAAGTGGATCAAAACTGGATCAAAACTGACGATCTGTTTTGATCCACCTTCCATCCGTCACGGTTCACCCATCACCAAATGATGGAGCATGAACGATGACAACCAGACCTCAACAAATCACACCAATTGCCGTGTCCCCAGACGAGGCTGCGCGCCTTGCAGGCATTGGACGGACAAGCCTTTACGCCGCCTTGGCCAAAGGGGATCTGAAAAGCATCAAGATTGGCACGCGCCGTTTGATTAAGATCGAGGCTATACACGAGTGGCTCGCATCCTACCAAACGGACGCGGAGTAAGCAGCTGTGCCAAAGCAAGCCCGCATCAATGGGATCAAATCTTACCGTTGCTATACAAAAGCGGAGGCGGCGGCACTTGTCGGCGTTTCCACCCGCACCATCAGCAATTGGACCAAGAATGGCCTGCCCCTGATGGATGCGAGCCATCCACCACTTGTTCGCGGAGATGACCTGCGCAACCACATTATTGCCCAGCGCGAAAGCCGTAAGGTCAAGACTGGTCTGAGCGAAATCTATTGCCTGCCCTGCAGGAAATCCCACCTGCCCGCTGGCCGCATGGCTGACTGCAAAATTGAGGGCAACAAAGCCATGCTGACGGCCCTTTGTGGCGTGTGCGAAGGGATCGTTTGCAAACCCATATCGCTAAGCGACCTGCCAGAGATCCGTTACAAACTGGACCTCACAATAACACGGCCAGAAGCGGCATTATAATGGTGGACATATCCCCCCGTGTATTTCCATCTGGGCCACTGCCGCGCCACGGCCCCAAAAACCACCCGCCCAGCGCAGTTTTGAACCTTCCATTCAGGCCCCCACCCATCGCGAGGGTATTGCGCGAAGGGCAAGCATTCCCAGATTTCCAAATTTCAGGAATTGCGCTGCTGACTGCTCCCCTTTCCCTATCAAATAACCTCACCCAATTCGTGTTCAAACCATAGGAGTTTACACATGACCAAACGCCCCAACGAGAAAAACGAACGCCTGAAACGCCGCTTTCTTGAGTATCGCAAATACGCCCGCCAGCTTTCCGACAAGACGCTGGATCGTGAGATCGCCGCCCTTGAACGGTTTGACGTCTGGAACGGGCGCAAGGACTTTGCCCGCTTTCATATCGAACAGGCGATGGGTTTCCGCACCCACTTGGAGCACAGCAAAACAAGCGCTGGCAAACCCTTGGGCAAATCGACAATGCGGTCTGTCTTGGCCACCTTGCGCGAATTTGTTCTTTGGCTTTCTCAGCAAGACGGGTTTCGCAGCCGCATCAAGGCGCAGGATTCTGATTACTTCAATCTGTCTCGTCGCGATGAAGCTGAAGCTCGCGCAGCCCCACCCCGCCCAGCGCCCAGCATAAACCAAGCCAAACGAGCTCTTGCCTTCATGCCAAGCGCCACACCGCAGCAAAAACGTGACAAAGCCATCTTTGCACTGCTGTGCCTAACGGGCGTTCGTGTCGCGGCTTTGGCATCGCTCAAGATCAAACACGTTGATTTGCAAGAACAATCGGTGACGCAAAACCCGCGCGAAGTAGCAACTAAGTTTGGTAAGGTTATCGACACCTTCTTCGCCAAAGGGTTTGATGATGCTGAGACCGCTCTTGCCGACTGGATGATTTACTGTGACGAAGTGGCTCTATATGGCCCCGATGACCCGCTTTTCCCCGCAACATCGATTACCGCCAAGTCAAATTCAGGCTTTGAGGCAGACGGCTTTACACGCGGTCACTGGAAAAGCACTGAACCTGTACGCAAGATTGTTCGCTTGGCATTTGAGGCGGCAGGGACTCCCAACTACGGCCCACACGCCTTTCGTCACATGCTGGCGCGTCATGCAGCCAAAAACGCGAAGTCTGTGGCTGAACTTGTTGCGGCATCGCAGAACCTTGGACACACAGATATTTTGACGACGTTGCGCAGCTACGGCCAAATCAGCCGCAAGGATCAACGCAAGCTAGTAACTGGAAAAACGTCCGATGAAGAGCAAAACTGCCCAATCTGAGTGAAAGCAATACGTGGGAACAAGTGTGGGAACGATTTAATTATCTTCAAGAAAAATCTTTTACATTCAAACCCTTAAATAGAAACGCTGGCGGAGGCTCAGGGATTCGAACCCTGGGGACGCTTTCACGCCCGCCGGTTTTCAAGACCGGTGCATTCGACCACTCTGCCAAACCTCCGCAGCCCGCCCCTCCTACTGGCCCAATCGCGATTCGGCAAATGCACTTTGCGCCGATCACACCATCAAATCGCACCGGCAAACGCGGAGGGGAAAATTGCTTATCTCGGCAGGCTTGTCTTTTCAGGCCTTCCTTCACAGGTTATGCTGCCGCCAAGATCCTCGTCAGGGGACAAACAGGCACGCTCAGACAGACGCATAAGCGTTGCTTTGGGCCAGCAGGCAAGGACAACCACAGATGAGCAGCACCTCGACCAGCACCATGGACGCGACACACCGCCCTTTCCTGCGGGCAAGGCTCTGTGCGCTTGGCCTGGCCACCGCAGCCCTTCTGGCGGGATGTGATGATGCGGGCAACTTCAGCCTGTCGATGCCCAGTTTCGGCGGCGGCAACAGCACCGAAAGCGCCTCAGGCAGTGCCGCCCCCTCCGGCCAGACGGTGGAGCGTGATGTTGAGGCACCCGATGTCTTCAACGTCTCCGATCAGGGGCTTTGGGACGGCCGGCCCTCTCTGGGCGGGGTCTGGGTCGCGCACCCGGATGTGAAAGAGCCTGAGCGGGTGATCATCCGCAACGAAGCAAACGGTAAATTCGTGATCGGCGCTTTGTTCCGGCGCGAGCGTGATCTGCCCGGCCCACGGTTGCAGATCTCTTCTGACGCGGCGGCGTCTCTTGATATCCTTGCTGGTGCACCTGCCCCGTTGAACGTGACGGCCCTGCGCCGGGAAGAGGCCGAAGTGCCTGCTGCCGAAACAGCGCCTGAGGACATCACCACCGTGGCCGGTGTCGATGCCCCGGCTGAGGTGGCTGAAACCACCCTCGACCCCATTGCCTCCGCAGGCGCCGCAATCGAAGCCGCAGAACCAACCACAACCGAAACGGCTGCCGCAGCGCCCGCCCCTGCGCCGAAGCCAGCGCCCAAGCCCTCCAGTCTGGCCAAACCCTTCATCCAGATTGGCATTTTCAGTGTGGAAGCCAACGCCAACCGCGCCGCCAAACAAATGCAGAGCGCGGGCCTGCTGCCAACCGTCAAACGGTCCGAGATCAACGGCAAGGCTTTCTGGCGTGTTGTCGTCGGTCCCGCCAACACCAAATCCGAGTTGAACACGATCCTCAAAACCATCAAGGGCGAAGGATTTTCCGACGCCTATGCGGTGTCCAGCTGACACACGCCCCTGTGAAAAGGAGCCTGCCCCAGATGATGATGCGCCTGCTTTCTGCCAGCTTTGCGTTGATCCTGCTGGCTGTGCCCGCCTCCGCGTTTGAAACCAATGCGACGGCGGCCTACGTGATTGACCAGACCACCGGCACGGTGCTGCTGGCCAAGGACGCCGACACCCCCCTGCCGCCTGCATCCATGTCCAAGCTGATGACGCTCTATATGGCGTTTGAAGCGGTGGAGCGCGGCAAGGCCGCTGGCGGGTTGGATCTGGTGGAGGAACTGCCCGTCTCCAAACACGCGATGTCCTACGGCGGCTCCACCATGTTTCTGGACACCACCGACCGGGTCAAGGTCGAGGACCTCCTGCGCGGGATCATCGTGCTCAGTGGCAATGACGCCTGCGCGGTGATTGCCGAAGCGCTGAGCCCTGACGGCACCGAGTATGGCTTTGCCCGGATGATGACCCAACGCGCGCAACAATTGGGCATGACCAATTCCACCTTCGCCAATTCCAACGGCTGGCCGCAGGCCGGACACCTGATGTCCGTGCGCGATCTGGCATTGATCGCGGACCGCATCATCTCCGATTACCCGCAATTCTATCCGCTGTTTGCGGAGACTGAATTCCTGTTTGATGGCCGCGCGCCCCAGAACAAGTCCAACCGCAACCCGCTGCTGACGCTTGGCATTGGCGCAGATGGCCTCAAGACCGGGCACACACAAGAGGCGGGCTACGGCCTTGTCGGATCAGCCAAACAGGGCGACCGGCGGGTGATCTTTGTCATCACCGGGCTCGAAACAGCCGCTGCCCGCGCGCAGGAAGCGGAATCGATCGTCAACTGGGCCTTCCGCCAGTTCACCCAGCGGGAACTGGGCCGCGCAGGCAAACAATTGGCAGAAGCACCCGTCGCCTTGGGGATGGTCCAGAGCGTTGGACTGGAACTGGCCGAAGACTTGTCTGTTCTCGCCCCTGTCACCGGTGACGGCGGCGTAAAGGGAGAGGTCATCTACAAAGGCCCCTTCCACGCCCCCATCACCAAGGGAGAGACCCTGGCCGAACTGGTGATCAACCGCGATGAACTGCCCGAGATCCGCGTGCCTCTTGTCGCCTCCGACAGCGTCGCACCCGGTGGGTTCATGGTCAAACTGACCGCCGCAGCCACACATCTGCTCGCGCGTCTGAACGCAGGGCCGCAGGACGCTTCGTGAGCGACAAAGGTCTCTTTATCAGCTTCGAAGGCATTGACGGATCGGGCAAGTCCACACAGGCCCGGCTGTTGGCCGATCACCTGCGCGACGCGGGCCGCGATGTGGTCCTGACCCGCGAACCCGGTGGTTCACCGGGGGCCGAGGAAATCCGCGCATTGGTCTTGCAGGGCGACCCCGACCGCTGGTCGGCAGAGACGGAGATTTTGCTCTTCACCGCTGCGCGCCGGGATCATCTGGAACGGACCATTCAGCCTGCTTTGAACGCCGGAAAAGTGGTGATCTGCGACCGTTTCGCCGACAGCACCCGCATGTACCAGGGCCTGTCGCGCGGCGATCTGCGCGGCACGGTGGACGCCCTGCATGATCTGATGATCGGGGTGGAGCCTGACCTGACCGTGCTCATCGACATGGACCCCAAGGAAGGGCTGAGCCGCGCCAAAGGCCGCCAGGGCAGCGAAGAACGGTTCGAGGATTTTGGCGAGAGCCTGCAAGCCGCCATGCGCGCAGGTTTTCTCAACCTGGCCGAAGAATTCGCTGCCCGCTACGTGACCATCAATGGCGCGCGCGACATCAACGACGTTGCCGCAGACGTATCCGCCGCCGTCATGCCCCACCTGCCCTGACCCGGATCTTCAGCCCGAAGATCGCGGGCACCCCTTCTCAACCGGTGCCCGCAGCCTCAGCCCCAACATGCAACAGCCGTTGCCCGACCACCGCCCTGGCCCCTCTTTTTGGCCAAAAATATCCCTGCACGCCATCTCCCCAATCACGACGTCCAAGATAGATCACGCAAACGCATTCATCCCCTATCTGCGCACAGGCACCTCATACCCGCGCTCTTCGGGTTCATCATCCACCAGCTCGGTCGGAAACCCCGGCGCCGTAATGCTCAACCCCGTGGCCTCCTCCAGCCGTTCAATCATCCGGTCCGACTGTGCCCGCACCCCATAACGCTCTTGCCCGTCACCCAGCATCTCGATCATCTTGGGTGACAGCTCCAGCGGCACCCCGTGATCATCGGCAAGCTTCTGAAACAGCCCCACATCCTTTTGCACCAGATCAAGCGTGAAATTCACATCCCGCGCGCCTGACAGGATCAGCTGGCTTTCCGTCTCATGCACAAAGGAATTGCCCGAGGAAGCCGCAATCGCCTCATAGGTCACGCCCAGATCCATACCTGCCGCTTTCATCACCGTCAGCGCCTCACACAGGGACAGCAGATTGATCGTCGCCAGATAGTTGGTCATCACCTTCAACGTCGATGATGTCCCCACCTCCCCCACATGCAGGATCCGCCGCCCCATATGCGTCAGGATCGGCAGGACCCGCTCAAAGGTCGGCCGCGTGCAGCCTGCGTAGATGGATATATTACCCGTATCCGCCCGGTGGCACCCCCCCGACACCGGACAATCCACCGCTTCCCCGCCTGCGGCGATCACCGCTTCGGCGTGGCTCTTGATCTGGTCGGCATCGGTCGTCGACATCTCCATCCAGATCTTGCCGGGACCCACATGGGGCAACATCTCGGCCACCACCGCCGCACAGGCCGCAGGGCTGGGCAGGCAGGTGATCACCGCATCACAGCTTTGCATCAACTCTGCCGCCGATCCGCCCGCCCGCGCGCCGCGTGCTGCGAAATCCGCAACAAAATCAGCGTTCAGATCATAGACGCTCAGATCAACCCCATTGCGCAGCAATGACCCCGCCAGCTTGCCGCCCACATTGCCCAAGCCAATGAACCCAACTCTCATACCGCTCTCCTGTTTCGCGTTTTGCCCATCAGCCCCGCCCGCTTGCGACCTGTCGCGCTTGATTGCGACCCTTTGACAAATCAGGGCGGACGCGGCCAGATACGCCCATGAACATACGCAATGATCCCACCCATCCCGATGATGCCGCCGCAGGCATTGAAGTCACCCCCGAGTTTGAGCGTTTCACCCAACGCAATGACATCTTCACCCGCGCTTTCTGGGACGACAGTATCCGCAGCGCCAAAACCGATGCCTTCTTCGCCTCCTACCGCATGGAGGCCACCCCCCGCCGTGGCGATGGGTTCGGTCAGCGCGATTTTGCCCTGCGCAACGCCAGCTGGCTGATCAGTGATGTGATCACCAACCGGGGCGCCGAGGACGGCAAACGGGAGGGCTTTCAGGCCCCCATCACCAATGACACCCCCGTGGCCCCCGAACAGGTCCCCGTCGACGATCCCACCGCCATGAGCGCGGAAGTCAAACGGATCGCTCAATTCTTCGGCGCGGATCTCTGCGGCATCACCGATCTCGACACCCGCTGGCTCTACGAATCCCGCGTGGACACCCGCGACCTCTCCGCCGCCCCCAATGATCTACCCGAAGGGCTGACCCATGTGATCGTCTTGGGCCATGAAATGGAAGAAGATCTGGTTGCCACCTACCCCTCTGCCCTTGCCGGTGCCGCCACAGGCCGCGAATACAGCCATGAAGCCGCTGTAGTGATGCAACTGGCCGCCTATATCCGCAATCTCGGCTATGAAGCGACAGCTTCGATGAACGACACCGGCCTTGTGATCCCCTTCGCGGTCAAGGCAGGCCTTGGCGAATACGCGCGCAACCAGATGGTGATCACGCCCGAATTCGGCCCCCGCCTGCGATTCTCCAAGATTTTCACCAACCTGCCCCTGACGCATGACGCGCCCAAACCCCAAGGCGTGCGCGCCTTTTGCGACATCTGCACAAAATGCGCCGACGCCTGCCCGGTCAAAGCCCTGCCCTTTGGCCCGCCTGATGTCACCAACGACAACCCGTCGTCGATCAAAGGCGTGCGCAAATGGACATCGGATGCCGCGAAGTGCTTCGGCTTCTGGGCCAAACTCTCCTCTGACTGCGCGATCTGCATGCGCGTCTGCCCCTTCAACCGCGATTTTCGCAAATGGCAGCACCGGGTGTGGCTGAAACTGGCCCTGTCGCCTGCCCGCAAGATCGCCCTCTGGATGGACCGCAAACGCGGCGGACGGGTGAAACCCGCGGCATGGTGGGCGCGCCAGGGCTGAGACCTGCGCATGCACGCACAGCCCCCGTTCGCGCGTGGTGCTTGCAGCGCAATACGTTCCGCCCCATCTCAGCGGCACCCCGATTGAAGGAGAACACAGATGTCCCTCAGACCCACACTCGAAACCCGCCGCGCCACCCCCACCATGGAAGGCGCCGGCGTCAAACTGCACCGCGCCTTCGGCTTTCAGGACCCCAGTGAGCTGGACCCGTTCCTGCTGTTTGACGACTTCCGCAACGACCACCCCGAAGATTTTGAGAAAGGCTTCCCCTGGCACCCCCACCGGGGGATTGAGACGATCACCTATGTGCTGGAAGGCACGGTGGATCATGGCGACAGCCTCGGGAACACCGGAACATTGGGCGCAGGCGATGTGCAATGGATGACCGCAGGGTCGGGCATTCTGCATCAGGAAATGCCCGCCGGAAACACCCGTGGCCAGATGCACGGGTTCCAGCTCTGGGGCAACCTGCCCTCGGCAGAAAAGATGTGCGCGCCGCGCTATCAGGATGTGACCGCTGCCGACATTCCCGTGGTGACGGATGACGATGGCACCCGCGTCAAAGTCATCACCGGGGAATTCTGGGGCAAGACAGGCCCGGTAGACGGCATCGCCGCCGATCCGCAATACCTCGACATCTTTGTGCCCGCTGGCCTGAAAAAGACCTTCCGCATCGACACCTACCGCCGCGCCTTTGCCTATGTCTTTGAGGGTGCCGGCGCCTTCGCCGATGCCTCCGACCCCACCGGTGTCCTGCTGGAAAAGGAAGTCGCGGGCGAAGAACTCAACATCCGCGACCTGTCAGGCGACCGCACGCTGATCCGTTTCGGCACCGGGGATGAAGTAACCGTTCAGGCAGGCGAGGGCGGCATCCGCTTCCTGCTGATCTCCGGCGCGCCCATCGAGGAACCCGTCGCCTGGCACGGGCCCATCGTGATGAACACCCAGGCCGAACTGCAACAGGCCTTTGCCGACCTGCGCAACGGCCAGTTCATCAAACCCGCGCATTGAGACACAAGACGGTGATTCTCTTCGGGGTCAAGGATGCGGCACGCACCGCGCTTGCGCGGCTTGTCCTTGAGGCCGAAGAGAATCGCCACCCACCCTCGCACAGGTGACTTGAGGATCATCCTGATCCCTCAAGCACCTCTCAGCAAAACGGGCCACCATCCTCACAACACCCACCGGCAAATGACAGATGGGCTCACCCCCGCCCCAAACACCCGGAATGGAAATCGCGCTTTAGCGCGGCAATTCACCTGCACCCACAGCATTGCGCACCATATCCCAATACTGCGCAACCACCTCATCCAGCGACAGCCGCCCGCCCGCGCGGAACCAGGTGTTCACCCCGGTCAGCATCGCGATGATCGCCAGCGCCACGATCTTGGTATCGTGAATGCGAAACAGACCCGCCGCCCTGCCCGCCTGCAGGATATGCTCCAGCCGATCCTCATAGCTCCGGCGCAGCGCCTCGATCCGGGCGAAATTCTCATCCGACAGATTGCGCAATTCCATATAGGCGATGAACACCTCATCGGGACGCCCGGCATGGTATTGCAGGTGAAAGGTCACAAAAGCCTTGAGCGCCTCCAGCGGTTCCTGCCCATCCCCCTGGGGCATCTGGGCCAGCAGCGCATCCATATGGCCTTGCATCAGATCAAAGAGCAGCGTCTGCTTGTCCGGCGTATAATTATAGAGCGCCCCCGCCTGCACGCCGACTTCCGCTGCAATCGCGCGCATCGACACCGCCGCATAGCCGTCTTGCGCAAAAAGCTTGAGCGCCGCCGCCCGCACCCGCGGGCCGGTAATGTCTGAATGGGATCCCGTTGTTCGTGCCATGTCACAGTGGTTAATGAACAATTTTTCAAAAGCAAAGCCCGCTTGCGCGAAACCAGATCGTGGTGCAGGAAGGGAGCATGATGCGGCTTGCCCTTTCAGCCCTTGCGCTCTGCGCACTCACCGCCTGCACCCAGTTCCCCGAACTGGACCAGACAGTATCGCCTGATCTGGAAAACGCGGATTTTCCTGCCCTCATACCGCTTGACCCGATCCTCGCAGGCACCCGCACCGCAACGCGCGACAACACCCAGACACAAGCCGTGCTGGAAGCCCGCGTTGCCAATCTGCGCGCCCGTGCCGCGCGGATCAGGGGATCGGTGCTGACAGGCCGCGAACGCCAGCGGCTGGCCGAAGGCCTGCAATAACCGCACCGCCGGTTCCTGACACAGTGTTTCCACGTCAAAGCTGCGTTGCGCAAACGGGCCGAACCCGCTACATCGCGGCGCAACACCTCAGGTCAAAAGGAAGATGCCATGACACCGACGAATACCGGCCCGCTGCGCCTTGGAATTGCCGGTCTGGGCACCGTGGGTGTGGGCGTGGTGCGCATCATCCGCCAGCAAGCCGCCCTGTTGAGCGCGCGCACAGGGCGGGAGATCACCATCTCCGCGGTCTCTGCCCGCTCCAGAGGCCGCGACCGGGGGGTGAACATCGACAGTTACGCCTGGGAAGACGATCCTGTGGCGCTCGCCACCCGCGACGATGTGGATGTCTTTGTCGAACTGATGGGCGGTGAAGACGGCCCCGCCAAAGCCGCGACAGAGGCCGCGATTGCCGCTGGCAAAGCCGTGATCACCGCCAACAAGGCGATGCTCGCCATCCACGGCCAAGCGCTGGCCGAAGCGGCGGAGGCCAAAGGCATCCCGCTGCGGTTTGAAGCGGCGGTTGCGGGCGGTATCCCGGTGATCAAGACCCTCATGGAGGGGCTGGCAGGCAATGAAATCACCCGCGTGATGGGCGTGATGAACGGTTCGTGCAACTACATCCTCACCCGGATGGAGAACGCCGGCGCCACCTATCAGGAGATTTTCGCCGAAGCCGATGGTTTGGGATACCTCGAAGCGGATCCGCAGTTGGACGTGGGCGGCATTGATGCGGCGCATAAACTCGCGCTGATCAGTTCGATCGCTTTCGGCACGAAGGTGGATTTCGACGGGATCGACCTTGAAGGGATTGAACACATCACCATCGAGGACATCCGCGCCGCCGCCGACATGGGCTACAAGATCAAACTGCTGGGCGTCACCCAGATGACCGGCCGCGGGCTGGAGCAGCGCATGCAGCCCTGCCTTGTGCCGCAGACCTCCCCACTCGGCCAGCTTGAAGGTGGCACCAACATGGTCGTGCTCGAAGGCGATGCCGTGGGTCAGATCGTGCTGCGCGGTGCCGGTGCGGGCGAAGGCCCCACGGCCAGTGCCGTGATGGCCGATGTCTGCGACATCGCGCGCGGGTTGAATGGCCCGGTCTTCGGCCAGCCCGCCACCACGTTGAAAACGTCCAAAGCCGCGCAGTCGCAATTGCCCGCGCCCTATTACCTCCGCATGGCGCTGGTCGACAAACCCGGCGCATTGGCCAAGATCGCCACCGTGCTGGGTGAGGCAGGCGTCAGCATCAACCGCATGCGCCAGTATGAACATGCCGATGCCTCGGCCCCGGTGCTGATCGTGACGCATAAAACCACGCAAGCTGCCCTTTCCACCGCATTGGCGGCGATGGACAGCACCGGCGTCATGGCAGGCGCGCCCGTTGCACTGCGCATCGAAGAGGTCTGACCCCACCGATGGACTGGCACGCGCCCGTTGACATCTATTGCGAACGCACCGACCCGTCGTTCTGGGCCGAGCCGCTGAACGCCGTCTCCAACCTGTCCTTTGTCCTTGCAGCCCTTTGGGCGGGGGTGGAGGCGCGGCGACGCGCGCTCTATTGGCCGTCGATCTGGCTGCTGATCTGCCTTGCCGCGATGATCGGGACTGGATCGTTCCTGTTTCACACCCATGCGACCCGGTGGGCTGCCTTGACCGATGTTGTGCCGATCTGGCTCTTTGTGCTGTGCTACGCGCTGATCTCCATCGCGCATCTGGGCGGCGTTGCGCCCCGGCGCATTGCGGCTGGGCTGGCGGGGCTCATCGCTTTGGGTGTCGCGTTGTGGCTCATCTGGCCTGCCGCGGATCCCGCCGCGTCCGCACCTGCCGACAGCCCCAGCCGTTTCAACGGGTCAGAGCAATATCTGCCAGCCGTCATCGCCATGCTGATCTGGAGCGCGGTTGCCCTGTGGATGCGCCACCGGGTGCGCTGGTGGTTTGTTGCGGCAACCGCAACCTTTATTCTGTCGCTCACCCTACGCACCACTGACATGGCGCTCTGCGATGTCTGGCCCTATGGTACGCATCTGTTTTGGCATCTGCTGAACGGTACCATGATTGCCCTGCTGTTGCAGGCACTGATTAGAAATACCAACAAGGAAGTTGAACCATGACTGCCACCGCTGATTTTCAGGACCGTATGTTGTCGCTGGGCCTTGCCCGCGTGTCGGAGGCGGCAGCGCTCGCCTCTGCCCGGCTGGTGGGGCACGGCGATGAGAAAGCCGCAGATCAGGTCGCGGTCAACGCCATGCGCGAGCAGCTCAACATGCTGGACATTGCAGGCGTGGTGGTGATCGGTGAAGGCGAACGGGACGAAGCGCCGATGCTGTTCATTGGCGAAGAGGTCGGCACCGGCAATGGGCCGGGCGTGGACATCGCACTCGACCCGCTTGAAGGCACCACGCTCACCGCCAAGGACATGCCCAATGCGCTCACGGTGATTGCAATGGGCCCACGCGGCTCCATGTTGCACGCGCCGGATGTCTACATGGACAAGCTGGCGATTGGACCGGGGTTTGAAGCTGATGTGGTGACGCTGGATATGTCCCCCGGCGAACGGGTGACCGCGCTGGCCAAGGCGCGCGGCTGTGCGCCTGCGGACATCACGGTCTGTATTCTGGAACGCCCCCGCCATGAGGCGATGATTGCGGAAGTGCGCGCGACGGGCGCTGCCATCCGCCTGATCACCGATGGCGATGTCGCAGGCGTCATGCACTGCGCGGAACCCGGTACCGGCATCGACATGTATATGGGCGAAGGCGGCGCACCCGAAGGCGTGCTGGCGGCAGCAGCGCTCAAGTGCATGGGCGGGCAGATGTACGGGCGGCTCCTGTTCCGTAACGACGATGAGAAGAGCCGCGCGCGCAAAGCGGGTATTGAGGATCTCAACCGGATCTATTCCCGCGATGAAATGGTCACTGAGGATGTGATCTTTGCCGCCACCGGTGTGACCGGCGGCACGCTTTTGCCCGGTGTGCAGCGTGAACCCGGCTGGATGACCACGGAGACGCTGATCATGCGGTCCAAGACGGGTTCCGTGCGGCGGATCAACTACCGCACCCCGGTCGATTCCGAGTAACGACAGCGCAGGCTGCGGGTACGGGACGCGCCGCGGGGGTTTTTTGAACCATTTGGAAGGGGCGGGATGTGAGCTTTCTCAATGTCGAGGCATCCTTGACCGGGCGGCGCTGGGTTGGTCCCGGTGTTGACGTGGCGCGCGCCACAGAGGTCCTGGTGCAGCGCGCGGGCCTGCCGCAACCGGTATGTCAGATCCTGGCGCGGCGTGGTGTGACAGCGCAGGAGGCAGAGGGATTTCTGGCCCCTGCCCTGCGGGATCTCCTGCCTGATCCGCGATCCCTCAAAGACATGGAAGCGGCAGCGGCGCGGTTTCTGGCGGCCTGGAAGGCGCGTCAGAAGATTGCAGTCTTTGCGGATTATGATGTGGATGGCGGGTCTTCTGCCGCATTGTTGCTCACGTGGTTGCGCGACATGGGGCATGGGGCGACGCTCTATGTACCGGACCGGATTGATGAGGGCTATGGGCCCAACGATGAAGCGATGGCCGCATTGGCGCGGGATCATGATCTGATCATCTGCGTGGATTGCGGGACGCTGTCGCATGGGCCGATTGCAGCAGCCGTGGGGGCGGATGTGGTGGTGCTGGACCATCACCTTGGTGGGGAAACGCTGCCTGATGCCCTGGCGGTGGTGAACCCCAACCGTCAGGATGAAGATGGCACATCTGCGCATCTTTGCGCTGCTGCGGTGGTGTTTCTGATGCTGGTGGAAGCCGGACGGCAGTTGCGCGAGGCGGGCAGCGCGGGGCCGGACCTGATGGCAATGCTGGATCTGGTGGCCCTTGCCACAGTCGCGGATGTGGCCCCCCTGACCGGGGTGAACCGCGCCTTTGTGCGGCAAGGGCTGAAGGTGATGGCCCGGCGCGCCCGCGCGGGGCTGACGGCACTGGCAGATGTGGCGCGGTTGGAGACAGCGCCAACCGCCTATCATCTGGGATATGTTCTTGGGCCGCGCATCAATGCGGGCGGACGGATCGGTCAGGCTGATCTGGGTGCGCGGCTGTTATCAACCGCAGATCCCCATGAGGCCGCAGCGCTGGCAGAGCGGCTTGATACACTCAACACCGAACGGCGGGAGGTTGAAGCCAGCGTGCGCGCGTCCGCCATGGCACAGGCCGAAGAGCGTGGCTTTGACGCACCATTGGCATGGGCCGCTGGCCCCGGTTGGCATCCGGGTGTTGTGGGGATCGTTGCGTCGCGCCTCAAAGAAGCCTCGAACCGGCCCTCCATCGTGATCGGATTGGAAAACGGCATCGGCAAGGGATCGGGCCGGTCCGTGAGCGGCATTGATCTGGGCGCGCCCATTCAACGGCTTGCCGCAGAGGGGCTGTTGATCAAGGGCGGCGGACACAAGATGGCCGCTGGGCTGACCGTGGCAGAGGACAAGCTGGACGCGGCGATGGCGCGGCTAGGGGAGCTGCTGGAGAAACAGGGCGCGCATCTGGCCGGGCCTTCAGATCTGCAGGTGACAGGTGTGTTGATGCCCGGTGCCGCAACGGTAGAGCTGACAGAGCAGATCGAACACGCAGGCCCCTTCGGTGCCGCAGCCCCTGCCCCACGATTTGTGTTTGCCGACATGCAGATCAGCTTTGCCAAGCGTGTGGGCGAAAACCACCTCAAGGTCAGTTTCGGCGACGGGCTGGGCGCGCGGATGGATGCGATTGCTTTTGGCGCCTATGACACCGCCCTTGGTCCCGCCCTTGAGCAGCATGGCGGTGCGCGGTTCCACCTGGCAGGGCGATTGGACCTGAATGATTGGCAAGGCCGACGCCGGGTTCAGCTGCGATTGGAAGATGCAGCACCCGCCTAGCAACTGTATCTTCAGGTTGCCGGAACGACCTGATGCGCTTTTTGGCAAGGGGGCTGCAATTTTCACTTGCGCCCCATGGTGCGATTGCCTAATGAACCGCTCACGACCTTAGTGTCCCGTTCGTCTATCGGTTAGGACGCCAGGTTTTCAACCTGGAAAGAGGGGTTCGATTCCCCTACGGGATGCCATTTTCCATTTTCATTGATGAAAGCTGTCGCCCACCGGAAATCGGTGGCATCGGCCTGTTTTTCAACAATGTACGACCCATCCAGCGATTGTTTCGCAATCGTGGTCAATAAACACCCATTTCCAGAAACAATCCCAAGGCAATTCTGACATTGGACCAGAGGTCCAGGAAACAGAGTGTTTCGCATAAATAAGGCGAAAAATGGCCGAAAACTGGTATGGTGTGAACACAATCCACGACATGCCAAGGGCTTCTCCTGCAGCCTGCGGCGGAAATAGGGTTAAATTGTGACGAATTGATTGGTATAAGGGGTGCCGTGGGTTTCGTTTGGGGGTCGCAGCCTTGGGTATTGGCCAAGGCTGCGGGTCTCATTGCGCGGCGTATGTGAGTGACCGGACCGGCGATTTCAAGCCGGGATGGTGCGTTAAATGTAAAGTGACCCTTGGGGGGTTGTGATGAAGAAATTTTCAACGAATAGGCCGGGTTACGGTCTGTTCGATTTGCCTGTAGCCAGTGATACACTGAAAGCTGCCGTACCCTACGAAGATCTGTCTGGCACAGGTCCGGAAGCGCGGGAATACGTATGGGAAGCCGCACGGGCTGAGCGGGAATCGCCGTTCCGGCTATACCGCGATGCAGGCAAGCGCCTGATGGACATGACACTTGTCCTTCTGAGTCTGCCGATCGCCCTGCCCCTGATCGGGCTATGTGCGCTGGCGCTCTATCTGGAAGGCGGCTCGCCTTTCTACACGCAAGGCCGGCTCGGCCGTCGCGGACGCCGCTTCTCCATCCTGAAGCTCCGCACGATGGTCAGGAACGCCGACGAAGTTCTGGAAAACTACCTCGCGTCTGATCCGAAGCTCCGCACGGAATGGGATCATCTGCAAAAACTGCGGGTCGATCCAAGGGTTACGCGCATTGGCCGCATCCTGCGCGCAACTTCCCTTGATGAACTGCCACAGCTTTTCAATGTCCTGCGCGGCGATATGAGCATTGTCGGTCCCCGCCCCATGATGCCCGATCAGCTGCCGATGTATGGCGATCCGGTATCCTACTTTGCATTGCGTCCCGGCATCACCGGCCTCTGGCAGGTGTCCGCCCGCAACAGCAACGGGTTTTCCCACCGCAACGAAGTAGATGCGACGTACAACACCACGTTGAGCCTTGGCACCGATGTGAAGGTCCTTGTCAAAACCGTTGGTGTGGTATTGCGCCGCACAGGCTGCTGATCGCGTGACGGCGCTGTCGGACCGCCGCATAATTGCACATAAACGCCGTCGCTGCTGAAAGGAGGACGCAATGAGAGATACATATCAGAACAGCGACCTCGACGCAGGTCTGGACGCGGGACAGCACCTCAAGTCGCTGATCCTCGGCCACAGCATCCGCCCCCGCAGCACAGTCCTGGCGCGCGCCAAGCAGCGTGGCCTGACCCACGATGCGGCCCTCGTCGACAAGCAGATGCTCAGCGTCGATCTGCGAACCCCGCGCTGGCAGGACCTGTCGCTTGCCCTGCCCGGCCCCAAGAGCCGGTCAGCCTCGACGATGCAGAAATCACTGGCCAAGGCAGACCGGGATCCGACGACCCGGCGCGCGTTTGACCAACTGCGCACCCGTCTGCGCCAGACGACACTGAAGCACGGCTGGACCAATATCGGTGTGATGGCGCCCACCTCCGGGTGCGGCACGACCTTCACGGCTGTAAACCTCGCGCTCAGCCTTGCGCGGGTTCCCGGCTCACGCACCCTGCTGATGGACATGAACATGCGCAGCCCTGCGTTGGGGGATGCCTTCGATGTGGCCGTCGACGGGCCGATTGCCGGTTTCCTCAGCGGTCAAACCTCCATCGGCGCACATCTTGTGCGGCCCAGCGAAACGCTGGCGCTGGGGCTGAACGACGAAGTCGAAGACAACCCCGCCGAGATCCTTCAGGATCCTGCAACCGCGACCACGCTGGAACGGATGCGGGCGGCGATCCGGCCCGAGATGGTGCTCTATGACCTGCCGGGCATGTTGACCTATGATGATGCCACGGCCTTTCTGCCGCAACTGGATGCGGTACTGCTGGTATCAGATGGAACACAGACCATGGGGCGTGAGCTGAAGGAATGTGAGCGTTTGATCGACGGCAAGGCCCCGTTGCTGGGTGTTGTTCTGAACCGGGCGCGGGCCAATTCCATCACGCGGTACAGCTGAACGGCGGCTGCCGCATGCGGCCCCTGTCCGCTTGCCCGTGATCGCCCTATAATTGCCCGATTACTCTGATTAATGACCAGCCTGAACGCGCGGCCTGCCCGCAAACTGACCTGTGTGAGAAAGACCTGAACGATGGGTACGATCTATTCCCTCGCTGATTTTGTCGACATGCTACGTCGTCGCGCATGGATGATCAGCATGATCACCATGCTGGGCTGTCTGGCGTCGGTGCTTTGGGCGCTGAGCACGCCGCATCTGTATAGCGCGTCCGAAGTCATCCAGATCGAACAGCCCAAGATTGACGATGACCTCGCCCCCAGCACGGTTGCGGGGTCTTCCGCGCGCCGTTTGCAACTGATTGAACAGCAGTTGATGGCCCGCAACAGCCTACAGGAGATCATTGAGAAATACGGCCTCTATGCAGATGCCGCTGATCTTGCCATGTGGGAAAAGGTCGATGTGCTGCGGCGGTCCGTCTTTATCAACGGGGTCGCTGCGGTGCGCGAAGGCTTTGCAGATGACGGCACAATTGCGGTGCTGACCATCAGCGCAGAGATGGAGACGCCCGAGCTTGCGCAGGCCGTCGCCCATGAATTTGCCGACCGCACCCGGTCCCTGTCACGCGACCGCCGAAAGGAACAGGCCCGCGAAACGCTGGAGTTCTTTCAGCGGCAGGAAGACAACCTGATCCGCGACATCGCTGCCCTTGAGGAAGAACTCACGGCATTTCGGGGCGAGAATGACCTCTCCATCGCAGGCAGCCTTGAGTTTCGCCGCGAAGAAATCGGCAGCCTGAACGCCTCTCTCCTGACGATTGACCGGGAGATCATCGACGTGGAACTGGCGCTCAGCCGGATTGACACGTCCAACCGCGCGCCGACCGTCCAGCGCCAGCAAGCAGATCTGGAGACGGAGCTGACCAGCCTGCAAACCCAGCGCCGATTGCTGGATGAACGCCGCGACACACTGGCCGACAGCCTGAAGACGACACCCGAAGTTGAACGTGCACTGGCCAATTATGACCGTCGGCTGGATCAGTTGCAGGGGCAGCTTGATGTGATTTCGACCCGCCGCAATGAAGCCGAAGTGGGCTTTACGCTGGAATCAGCTGCGCGCGGTGAGCGTCTGATCCCCCTCGAAGAAGCGCAGATCCCTGACTATCCCGTCACCGCCAGTCGCAAGCGTCTTGCTGCGATGGGGGGTGTTGCTTCGGTCGGCATTGCGCTGATCCTGGCTTTTCTTCTGGACCTGGGCCGCCCCATCATCCGCACCGCGCGGCAGATGGAGCGGGAAACTGGTCTGATGCCTGTCGCCTCCGTCCCCCAGGCACCGGGCACAAACGCCCGGCGTGACAAATCCGTGGCACGCAAACGCCGCCGGGATGCAGGCAAACGCGGCCGTGCTGCGCGGATGGCGCGCAAAGCAGAGATTGGCAAAGCCTGAACGCTCTTAACCCGCCGGGGTGGCTGCCATCAGCTCCATGATCCGCGGCCAATGCAGGCGGATCGCCACCGCAGTTGCAGCACTGCCTGCCACCATGAAAATGAGGTCATGGGCGGGGTCCCAGACCCGATGGGCCCGCGCGAGCCAGATCAGCACCAGATGCGCCAGCGCCATGGCCACACCCAGCCCTATGATCCCGCCGATCAAGCCTGCCTGCGTAACACCCAGCAAAAGCAGTGCCACCTGCAAGGCCGAGCGCGCGGCTGAATAGACAAAGAACCGCCGCGAATCTCCGGCTGCGAGTGCTGCCTGATCATAGGTCATGCCAACCGCCTGCGGGATCAGCGCCAGCGCCACCAGCACCAGTATCGCACCCGACGCATAGTAGCGGTCATCATAAAGCAGATCGACCACCCAGGGTCCCAGCAATGCCGCCAGCGTCAGCAACCCGATCACCCCCGTCGACAACCCATAGCGCATCCGTGAAATCCGCGCCGGTGCAGCCCCTTCGCGGTAAACCGGGATCATCACCCGCGCCGTCACACTGAGCCCCAGCAGCAAGGGAAAGCTCGCCAGAAAATAACCGATATTGTAGATGCCCAGCGTCTCCATCGACAGGAATTTGCCCAGCACCGCCCTGTCACCCTGACTGGCAAAGAAGTAGCAAATGGTGGACAGGAAAATCCACTTTCCAAACGTCACAAGCTCCCGCGCGGCGGCCCATTCCCAGCGAAAGCGGTTCGCGTCGCCCGGCAGGAAGCGCCATGTCAGCAGCAGCTTGAGCGTCACACCGATCACCCCGCCAATCACCAGCGCCATCACGGAATTCAACCACAGCGCCAGCCCAATCAGCAGCGCGATTTCCAGCACCTGGCTCAGCAAATCCAGCGCCGTCAGACGCCCCATCAGCAAATGCCGGTGCGCCGTTTCAATCCGCGTGGGGTTGAACCCTGCCACCAGCAGCGAGAGTGCTGCAATCGGCAGATAGACCGCCAGATCAGGCTGGTCATAGAAAGCCGCAAGTGGATAGGCCAGAACGCTCGCCACGAGCCACAGGATAAAGCCGCGCATGACCTGTATCGTCCAGGCGGTGTTCAGAAAATCCGGGTCATCGCCCCGTTTGCTCTGCGCGATGGAAGGGGAAATGCCGACATCGGAAAACAGCGACAACCCGACCACCACAACTGTGATCAACGCCATCAGGCCAAAAGCCTCGGGAAACAACAACCGCGTCAGGATCAGGTTCGACGCCAACCGCAGCGCCTGTGACGCACCGTATCCCATCAGGATCCACGATGTGGACCGCAGCACGCGCGCCATCAGCCCACCGCCACTGAAAATATGTTTGGCCCGCGCCAGCACTCGTTCACGCCTCACTTTTGCCAAGCCCCAGGGGTAGAGCCTGCAAATCTCGTGTACCATTAGCCTATGCTAAGTTAAAAGTTCCAAAATTGCGGCGCTCAAGGACGGATCAGACGTGAAGATTGCCTACGTTCTCAACACCTACCCCCAACCCTCGCAGAGCTTCATCCGCCGCGAAATCCACGCGCTGGAGGCGCAGGGGCATGAGGTCACGCGGCTGGCGATGCGGGCGGGGGATGCGCCGCTGGTTGATCCCTTGGATCAGGGCGAAGCGACGCGAACTGCATACATCCTCAAATCAGGTGGTATGGGACTGGCGCGCGCCTGCCTGAAACAGTTTGCCAGCAGCCCCTCGCGGTTCCGGACCGCGTTCCGGCAAGCCATGGCGCTTGGTAAGGTGTCTGAGGTCGGGCGTCTGCGCCATCTGATCTACCTTGCCGAAGCCGCAGAAGTTGCCGCGCGCTGTCATGCTGCCGGAGTGGCCCATGTCCACGCGCATTTCGGCACCAACGCCGCCGCCGTTGCCCTCATGTCCCATACGCTGGGCGGCCCGAAGTTCAGCTTCACCGTACACGGTCCCGAAGAATTCGACGCCCCCCGCGCGCTGGCGCTTGGGGCCAAGATTGCGGCCTCGGATTTCACCGTTGCCATCAGCAGCTTTGGCCGCAGCCAGCTGTGCCGCTGGGCGGATGGCGCGGACTGGGACCGTATCAAGGTGGTGCATTGCGGCATTGAGCCCGCCCGTTTCGACGCCCCCGCCCCGCTTGCAGATGGCCCCCGCCGCGTGGTCGCCATTGGCCGCTTGGTGGAACAGAAAGGCCAGCTTGCGCTTGTCCAGGCGCTGGCAAAGACGCAGTCCGGCATCCACCTCACTCTTATCGGGGATGGTGAGATGCGCAGCCAGATCGAAGCCGCCATTGCCACCCACGGCCTCCAAGACCGCATCACCCTCACCGGCTGGGTGGGCGAAGAGCGTATCCGCGATGAGTTGGCCCGCGCGCATGCGCTGGTCATGCCCAGCTTTGCCGAAGGCTTGCCGATGGTGGTCATGGAAGCCATGGCCGCCGCCCGCCCCGTGATCGCGACCTATATCGCAGGCACGCCGGAGCTGGTGCAGCAGGACGTCACCGGATGGCTTGTCCCGGCAGGCGACACCGATGCACTGACGCAGGCCATGGATCATCTCGCCCAAGCGCCGCTTGCCTATCTGCAAAAGATGGGCACACAAGGCCGCGCGCGGGTGCTGGAGCGGCACGATGTGGCAAACGAAGCCGCGAAACTCGCCCGCTACATGGGCGCAGATTAGCGCCCCCGCACCCAGCGATCCGCGGATCGCAACACCGGCAACCGGATTGTCACGCGCACCGCCGCGAAAGCCATAAAGGCCACCGGGTCCCGCAGGGCGCGTTTCCACACCGGCGCTGTCTGATCATGCGGATCGTCGTTCTGCATCAGCGCCGGGAACAGCGTCTCGACCTCAGCCACGCCGATGTCCTGCCGTCGCCGGACGCGCACCAGATTGGCAAAGCCTTCGATCATCGGCCAGTCATATGTCGCCGGAAGGGAATGGCGTTCCGCAGGCACAAAGTTCAGCCGCGCAAAGGTATCGTCGGAAATGATATCCGGCCATGCGCCCCAGCGCGCCCGCCCCGCCCGGTTCATCGCAAAAACGCCAAAACCCGGCACGCCATGCACCATGAAAGGCGTCGTCAGCCAAAAGCGCGTATAGGCGCGGGTCAGCGGGTCGGGGCCCACAGTGACATTCGGCCTGCCGCTGGCATAGGCAGGCGCATCCGTTGCCAGCACCCCGGCGATCTGCGCCACCAAAGGGGGGCTGACATGCACATCCGCATCAAGATAGAGCAGCGCCGCCCCTTGGGCTGCGGCCTCCCCCCTGTTCAGCGCGTTCAGTTTCCCGCCTTGGGCGATGTCCAGCACCGTCAACGCCCAACCCTTCGCCTCCGCCGCTGGCCGGAACCCTTCGGCAACTGCGGCAGTGTCATCGCTGCACCCATTGGCCATCACGACAACGTCGACCCCGCCCGGCACATCGTCAGAGCCCAAAAGCGCGGTCAGGCAAGCAGGCAGATAGGCCGCCTCATCATGCGCAGGGATCAGGACCGAGATCGCCGTCATTGAAACGCCCTGAGCGCATCCCAGCGCGGGTTTTCATCCCCCGGATGCCGCAACGCGCCCCAGGACCCCCATTTGGTCGGGGCATAGACATCCAGATAGGCGTTGAACAACTGCCCACCCTGCGCCTTCCACCCCTCCAGCATGGTCGCATAGAGCGCGCCCATCTCAGGGGTGTAGTTGAAATGCTGAAAGAAGGCTGTCAGCGCTGCGTCATCCACCAACGCGCCCAGCCCCACCACATGGCTGCCGCCTTCGTACATGATCAGATCAAGACCGTATTCCTCGGCTTTGGCGGCATGGTAGGGCCAGACCTTGGTGATCAACCCCGCAACCGTATCCGTAGGATCGCCCGTCACGCCACCATCGCGCAACTCGCGCCCCGCAAGCGCACTGGCATAGTCAAAGCGGTGCTTGGCCACATAGGCCGCAGCCGGCTCTCCGCTCAACCCTTCAGCGGCAGCGGCTTCTTCCGCCTTGGCCAGACTGTCCGCCAACCACTTGGTCACCATCGACCTGCGTCCCTCGCTGCCCAGAATACCACCAAAATATCCGGTGATCGCATAGGCATCAAAGGCTGTATGCGGCGCCGCACCACCCTCGGCCACAACCAGCGGCGCGGTGAAAATGTCCTGCTCCAACCCCAGCCAACCGGTCTGGGAGGAGATCACATTGACCAGCCGTGCCTCCGCCGCCGCCCCGAACACATCCGTCCAGATCCGCGCCACCTCAGCCGCGCGCAGGGCGTAGAATTGCACCCCGCTGTCCTTACGCCCCCACCGCGCCGTCGCCTGCGCATCGGCCCAGACGGTCTGTTCGAACTGCCAGTTCCAGACCTCATTGGAATACTCCACATGCGCTTTCAGCCCCGGATCAAGCCTGTCCCGCACCATGGTGGCAAAGCGGCGCACGAAGGCATCATCGGCCAGATGCGGCAGCGTGAACCACGGGTCTGCCTGTAGCTCATTCGCAAGCTCTATCATC
>Ga0160419_100252_pt1 | contig 37439 bp, 23 predicted proteins | sample CelAP2metagpilot_2_FD_108196 | JGI IMG/M metagenome (GOLD analysis project Ga0160419, IMG submission 108196) | Phycosphere-associated microbial communities from Cellana algal ponds in Kailua-Kona, Hawaii, USA - Cellana AP2-4-25 metagenome pilot ... | reverse complement strand
CCCTCCCCCCCCCCCCCCCCCCCCCTGCTCCTGCCCTACCCTTCTCAGGTTTTCCCCTTCCAACCCCCACAACTCCACCCCCCCCCCCCCCCCCCCCCCCCCCCACCCCCCCCCCCTCCCTCCCTCCCTCCATCCCTCCCCCCACCTCCCCACCCAGTCCTCGTCACTGAAAAATCGCGTCACCCTCCTCTTATTCACTAGCCCTACGTACAAATCATCCTTCTTTACTGCACATGCCTTTTCTAGCTCCTCCTTCAGCTCGCCAATCACAGCCCTCCTCCCCAACTCCACCCTTACCATCCGGGGCCTCTCCCCCCTCCCTCCCCCTACCTTCACGGTAGGCCACACCAAAACCTCCACCCACCTCCTCCCTCCCTCCCTCCCTCCCTCCCTCCTCGGCATCTCAAGCATGACGCAATGGAAGGGGTCGAAGGCCACAGACACATGTCCACACCCGTCCTCCGGGCAGACCAGCGTACTTTTCAACAAGCCCCACATCAGATCCACCACCACGGAGTCGTCCCTCCCCCTCACCCTCCCCCAGGCCTCGGCCGCCTGCTCCGCGTCCGACCGGGCGCAATCATAGTCCTTCATGTGGATGTAGGGCTTGACCTTGACCCTATTCAGGTCCTCGTGCAATTTGTCCAACACAAAGACGAGTAATTCGTGGGCATCATGCTGTCCATAGCCGGCAAAGAGGGGGGAAGACCTGACGATAGCCCGCTTGAGCTCCCAGGGCGAGAAAACAGCGTCCTTCCCGAACCACATGTGCTTCATCATCTTGTCGTATTCCCGTGCCAGTGCCCCACCCGTCCCGAGGGGCGCGGTGACGTTAAGGTCGGGGAGGAAGGCGTTGGTGAGGAAGTGGAGGGTGAGGGGGAGGACGTGAGCGAGGCACTGAAGAGCGGAATTCATGTAGCAGGTGTTACCCAGATTGAGGAGGCCCACCCGACCACGACGGGAATAATCAAGGAGGGGGAGGAGGGAGGGCTCGGCGCCTCCTACTCCTTGTCCCGTGGTCGCCGCTGCTGCTGGTGGCGTGCACTGTTTGTGGGCCTTGTGAAAGGGAAAATGTGATCTTTGGCAACCCTTGGAGCAGTAGTAGACTGTCTTGCATCGGCCGCAACGCTGAGAGGTGGGAGTGTGACAGACCAGGCACGGTTGGCGAGGAAGGGGAGGAGGGAGGGAGATGTTGGATAGGGAGGAGGAGGAGGAGGAGGAGGAGGAGGAGGAGGAAGAAGAAGAGGAGGAACAGGCCGTAGTTTTTCCATCTTCGTCGTCGTCGTCGTCCTCCTCCTCCTCCTCCTCCTCCTCCTCCTCCTCCTTCTTCTTCTTCTTCTTCATCCCTTCCCCGTGGCACCCATTTCCATTTGCGTTAGCCATACCACCATCACTCTTCCTCACCCCGCTCTCCCTCTCTCCCTCCGCCGCGATCTCCTCCTCTCCTGCCCCCTGAGTCTGGTCCGCCTTCGGATGCAGCAGCAACTCCACCCTCCCCCCCTTCCTTCCCTCCCCCCCTACAGCGACGGGTTTTAAGATTGCAGGTCCGCCACCATACCAGCTGGAGATAGCGTGCCATACCTCTACAGGAACGGCCTCCCAGTCCTCCCCTCGCTTCAAGCCCTGCTTCAACACCTGCCTTCTTCTTCGGCTGTTGCTACTGGTGCTGCTACTGCTGCTGTTGTTCTTGACAAGGAGGCTGGTGGTGTCAATAACTGACGGACCCGTCCGTTCACCCTCAACCTCCTCCCCCTCCCCCTCCTCTTCCTCCTCCCCTTCCTCTTCCTCCCTCCCCTCCTTTTCCTCCTCATCCTCCTCATGCCAGCCTACATGTTTCTTCCATCCATCCCACCATCGACAGGGTACCATCGCCCATACATCGTCAGCATCAGAACCTGCCTCTCTCGTTTGCATTAAGAGGCGCCGTACATCGCGTCGTTGCTGCTTCCGAGAAGGCCTGGGTCTGGATGGAGGAATCGCTCCTCCTGGTGGGTGTACATTGGTGGTGGTGCGGCTGCTGCTGCCGTCGGTGAAAAGGGAGAAGGGGGAAGATGAAGAGGAGGAAGAGGAGAAAGAGGAAAAGGAGCTGATGATTGCCCCGCTGCTGTTATCTTGCATTTTGACCTGTGACGAAGACAAAGACGAATCTGCTGCTCCAGCTGCTGCTTTAGCTGCCTTGGTCATGAAGGCCCGTAACTCCTTGGCACTTGTCTCGCACTCCCGCAAGGCGCTCGCCAAGTCAGTTCCTGTCATCATCATCGTCGCGCTACCACTAGCGCCACCCTTCTCATCACCAGCCTGACAATTTGGAAATCCTCGTCCTTGCTTTAGACACTCCTCATAATCCGCCAAAGCCTCAGCATGCCGCCCGGCGCCTCGCAATGCACATGCCCGTCGATAGCGTGCCTTGAAATGGTTCGGGGACAGAGCCAGTACCTGCGTGCAGTCACTTACTGATTCCTTGTAATTTTTCATTTTGAAATGCACTTGTGCCCGGTTCGTGAGAGATTTGACCAGGTCTGTCAGGATGGAAGGATGAAGCGAGGAGGAGGAGGGGGAGTACTTCTCTTCCAAGAGCTTGATGGCTTGGCCATAGGCAAAAAGGGCCCCTTTGTACTCTTTTTTGGCAAATTTGTCATTGCCTGCTTCACGCATTCGCGTCGCAAAGTTGGTAGGAGAGGCTGGCATTGTCGTCGTATGGTAAGGCACTTATTTCTTAATATTGAGTCCAATGTGCTGCTGATGCTGCTTCTACTGAAGTTTGCTGGCCGTTTCGTTTCGTCGGAAGTGGGCTAGGCCATGGTGTATGGTGCGTTGGTATCCTCCTAAGATTGCATGTGGGCCGGCAATTGTGCATGGGGGTCATGTAGGTGGACGTAAGGAATGTACGGAATGATGTGTAAAAAGGATGAAGGGTGGAGAGGCACACTCTCGAGAGCACCGGCAGTGGCAGCTGATCGTCGCCAGTGCCGTTGTGCACCGCAACACACGACCCCGCCCTGACCACGCAAGCACACCCGCATTGTCGAACCATCACCACCTCAGCGAAAAAAACTACAGCATCGACGGCGTGCTGTGGGTGAAAGTGGACGTCTGCGGCCAGCATTGGCGGAGAAAATACGCACTTCATCCTCATCAGCATCACCAAGCTCATCCACGTCATGCCTATCACCCAAACACAGGCAAGCGCAACGCGAGAGCACAAAATCCAGCAAACCCAACCCACGACCTCACGTGCAACGCCAATCCCTGCAAGGCCACGTTAATTCCCAGATCAGCAAGGACTCGCAGCTTTTCCTGTTTCATTTGCTCAGCCAATGCCGTGGCCTAGCGTATGCACGGGAGCCGCTTCCGCTGGCGCTCGGACGGGTGCAGTGGCCTCCATCTTCATCTTTTGTGCGCTGGGGGGCTTGCTTTTCGGGTGGGATATTGGTGAGTAAATGAAGACGAGAAGAAAGGTAGTGGTTTGAGAGCAAGGTGGACTGCGACAGGCTGACCCAAACGTTACTCTGCAACCTTCCCGGCCCCTTTCGTGCACCACAGGGGCGACCGCCTATGTCCTAACTCAGGTCCAGTCCGCCGACAAGGCAGGCGTCGCATGGGGAGAGCGTATTGAGGCTAATTCTGCCCTGCGTGGTTTCTTCACAGCTTCAGCAGTTGGTGGCGCCTTAGTGGGCACAATGATCGTCCTGCAGGTCGAAAGCTGGCTGGGCCGGCGGCGGGAGTTGCTGCTGGCATCGTGCTTGTACATGCTCGGAGGAATGACGGAGTTTGGCTCAAGCTTTGTATCTAATGATGTGGGATTGGCCATATGTTTGCTAGGTCGGTGGGTGTATGGAGGAGGAATCGCCTTTGCCATGCACGCTGCTCCAGCGTACCTTGCCGAGATGTCCCCTCCGTCCATACGTGGGCTTCTCGTTGCCGCAAAGGAGGGTATGATTGTCTTGGGAATTTTGTTCGCCCAAATCGCTGGATTTCACTTCCAGGACGCAGAAGGGGGTTGGCGGTGGACCTTTTTTTTGTCCGTGCCTCTGGCTGCGCTGATGGGGGCGGGCATGCTGAGACTGCCACCGTCGGCTCGCTGGTTGGCATTGCAGGGACGGTGGGAGGAGGCAGAGGCGAGTCTGAGATTTTTCATGAAGTGTGGCGTGGGGCTTGCGATGGAGGAGATTAAGGCCAGCATGGTGCTGGAAGACGTGCGGCTTCATGAGGGAGGGGAGGAAGAAGGACGAGAGGAGGGAGGGTCTGGGGCCCGTAACCAGAGCAGTAGCAGTAGCAGCAGCAGTAATGAGAAAAAGTTCACACGACACGCGGATAAGAAAGACGCGACGCACAAACCCACTATTTGGCAAGTCATCCGAAACCCCCGCTATCGCCGCGCCCTCATCGTCGGCATCGGCGTCGTGACCCTCCAACAAATCTCCGGTCAGCCTTCCGTCCTGTATTTTTGTAATGAGATACTGCGTGATTTCGGCCTTTCGGATTCTGCTACTCTCCTAGTGGGGCTTTTTAAGCTGATTGCGACCATGGGGGCCGTGTTTACTGTCGATAGGTACGGACGACGCACCCTGTTGCTGACAGGCATTGCTGTTATGTTGGTGGCCCTCGCATTGCTCACCACGGCCTTTGCCTTCGATAAAGAGGACGAAGTAGAGGCGACTGGACAAGCGTTAGATATCCTCTTAATCGGCGCGCTCTTCCTTTATATCGCCGGCTACCAAATCGGCTTTGGACCCATTTCTTGGATTCTCGTATCAGAAATCTACCCAACGGAAGTACGGGGAGAGACCGTGGCCTTGGCTGTGATGGCAAATTTTGCGTTTAATCTCGTAGTGACATTTGCGTTTGATTCCCTCAGGGAGTCTTTGGGGACGAGTGCGACTTTTGGGTTGTTTCTGGGGATAGCAGCGGGGGGATGGGCTTTTGTTTATGTATTGTTGCCGGAAACAAATGGATTAAGTCTAGAGATGATTGAGGCAAAGTTCGCTGCGTCTGCTTTGTCCCCTTTCTCCTGGTGGTCTCGTGGTGGCCGTGTGGATGAGGTAGGGGGGAGGGGAGATGAGAGAGAGGGTCTGTTGGCTTGGTTTCACCGGAGGGTGTGCGCCACGTCGGGGCCGGAACAGCAGCAACAGCAGCAGCAGCCAGCAGCGATGGTGGCAGCAGCCGCAGGAGCTGGAGGAGGGGCTACGCAGATGTTTATTGAGAGCTTGCTGCCGGTGGAGAAGCTACAACAACAACAACAACAACAACAACAACAACAACAACAACAACAACAACAACAACAACAACAACAGCAGTAGCAGCAGTAGCAGCAGCAGTAGCAGCAGGGGTTCAGTCGCAACTCACCCTGTCTTCTGTTGTCATTGAAGGAGCGATCGTAGACGCCGTCTTGTCCAGATCTCCATGGTGGGGAAAACGCTGACGTCGACGACAGCAGATGCGATTTGGTGTAAATTTAGAAGTGAACGTTTGTTGATTAAGAAGGGGAAAGAATAATTGTTGGGGGGCGTGCACAGGGCGTGCACAGGGAGAAAAAAACAAAGATATTTAAAAGGCCAGGGATGTGAAGAGAGAGAGACTCGTAAGAAAGTGTACAGAAATGATTGAATGAGCTGAAGGCGCAACGGCCAAAAAGCAAGCCTCAAATCGGCCAGCAAATTACACATGCATGTGCCGAGAGAAATCACCGTAATTGTTGATTTAATCTTCTGTTACTTGCTCTTTCGATTGCTTTGCTTTCATTTATTTTGCACGAGCCACCATTGCTCTATCTACACAACTTCATCCCTTTCTCCCTCATCATCAACCCCCATCCCCTCCCTCAATCCATCCCCCCCTTCCTCCCCCGGCCGACTTAATAACCGCCGCCTCGTCTCATCCTCACTCTCTTTCCTACGCCCCCACTGGCCCTTCTCCTCCTCCATCTTCCCCCTCCCCCTCCCTCCCTCCCTCCTTCCCTCCCCAACCCAAACAATCCTTGAAAAATCTCTCGGCAACATGCTGGGACCCACCTTCTCCTTCCACATCCCAAGAAAATTCCCCCACCAACCCCCTCGCTCCCTCCCTCCTCCTTCTCCTCCTCCTCCTCCACGTCGTCTCAGCATCTCATTTGTCGTCTGTCCCGTCGCGATCAAAAAACAATGGTAGGAACATAAAGACGCCAAGGACCAGGACATTAAGAAGCAAAATACGCCCACTCCGGCAGCGGCTGGGAACTCTCCCGCCACTTTCCAAAGGGCATCCGCCGGCTCTGGGGCATGCAACAGATGACGCAGAACGACTGTGAGACAGGCGGCGAAAACGAGCACAGAGAGAGTGGAGGTCATAAGGAGGAAGAGGATAAAGGAGCGATAGTTCCGCTTCGCCACACATGTACCCACCCACACGCAGTGATGGTCCATCTTTTCCACGCAGCAATTGCACGAGCGACAATGCTTCGCCCGAGGAGGACGGTAGATGTTGCACGTTTCGCAGTATCGCCAACCGTTAAGATTCAAACCTTGTCCTTCCCCTCTCTCCCCTTCTCTCTCTCTTCCCCCTTCCTCCCTTCCCCCTCCTTCTCCTTGAGAGAACCTTGTCGTCGGCGTGGGAGCGGGGGAGGGAGGACTACCCCCCCTCCCACCAACAGCACCAACGCCACCATCAGCATCAGCACCAGCACCAGTACTAAGGCGAGCGCTCGGCCCCCCAGAATTTGAGGGAGGGAGAGAGGGCTTGATATGCGCAGGCAAGGCTGGAATGACGCCAGGGTCTAGCAAAGCCGTGCGCCACAGGTAGAAGATCGACGCAAGCAGCAACAACCCCACTGTTGCTTCTACAGCTATACTCGACTGCAAAGTAGGGAGAGAGGGCCCCACAAACAGGAGGAAGACCACAGCCGGCACGAGAATCATTAGATTGCTTACGAAAAAAATTGTGGAATCCGGCCCGAGCATCACTTTTCCTCGACACCAAAAGGTGTGCGCCCCCCTCCAGCTCTCATACAAACGATATGATTTCACCGGCTCGAGACAAGGCCAGGGACAGCCTTTCATGGGGTCTTCCCCTTGCAGCCACCCCTCCTTGTTGTGCCATTCTACTCGCCACCACACTCCATAAGGCGATTGCAGAGATAACTGTGGCTGCTGCTGCTGCTGCTGCTGCTGCTGCTGGTCGTCGTCGCCATGGTAGTAATACTGGCCCTGGTGGTGGTAGGGATGGTGAAGACTACCCCTGCTAGTGCTGCTGCTGTTGCCACTGCTGCTACTACTGCCTGCCTCGGCAGCAGCTGCTGCGTGTGCGGCCGCAGCGGAGGCGTCGTTGAGGACTTGTCGAATTGTTAGGAGGGTGGGGGTGCGAAGGACGGCTGTGATTGGGGCCATGGGGTCGGGCAGGGTGTGGATGAGGAGGCTGAGAAAGTCTCCGCCGGGCTATTCAGAAGGTGGGGTGGAAGGAGTGGAAGAGGGAGAGCGAGAGCAGCGTATGAGAAGAGTGAGCGCGATTTTGAAATTGCTAGGCGCGTGGGCGCGTGCAACGTTTTTGGTATGAACGGAGTGGGCCGACGCATTTAAAAAAAAAAAAAATCTCACTTAGGGCGGCAGACACACTCCACTCGTCGCTATAGATAGATGATCTTCTTGTAACGCACCTTGAATCGATAGACACCAAAGGTGCTGTTCTGCTGCTCGTGCTGCACGGCGGGCAGTGATGATAGGTGGAGGGAAGATGTCGGTAAGAAAGCAGAAGCAGAAGCCCCCTGCCCAAACGACCTGCGCTCCTCCTCCTTGGTCTCAAATGATGATGCGGTGCTGGCCATGACTTGCCTTGGTATATGTATGTCGTGTTGGTCGGACGCTTGGTCAGACCAGGAGGGCGGCTGGGCCAGGAGGGCTTGGTGATGATGATGCCAGAGGGGCTGGCGGCATGCACTTGAGTGGTAGCGGTTAAATGCCTTGTTATGTGTGAAGAAAGGAAATTGTTAGGATTGACTGGGTTAGATGTGTTTGGGGCCGGCAAGATACAGTCATCCCTCGTAAATGAATGGTGTGTGAAATTGTCATGACTTGTTGCATCTATTTCCGAGGCTCATCGGCAAACAGCAGGCCCATCTGGCTGTTCGCAGTCCTCCACATAGGGGAAACGCCTGAGGCTTCCCTCTGCTGCGACTGATACGACCGGGCAAGACCAGGCAAGCTCCAGGCTTTATATTACTCACACATCAAATATCCCTCTTCATCTTGTCGACTTATCCCACCAACGAAGCCCCCTCAAAACCATACGACATACAGGGACTCGCCACCTCGGCTCGCGCGTTCCACAAGGGAGGACCCCTCCGTCTTCATACTGTCAGTACCCCTGGGGCAGAGAAATCCTAGACCTCGCATATACCTACCACCCAGCCAGCGGGGACACAATTATGGTGCGGCCGCTTGTCCCTCCCATCCCCTTAGCTGCCCCTACTTCTGCCCCCAGTGGCGACCCTCCAGACGATGCGCGATGCCGAAGCCCCATGTCTAATTCCAGGTCCTCCGCGCCTGTTTTCCTTAGTCCCGCGGGTAAACCCTGCGTGATCTGTTTCGACATGGAGCGGGATGGCGTAGTGTGCAGTGGTACCGAGAATCACTTCGTTTGCCGCGGATGTCTGCAGGTACGTTGTCTGGGGTCGGATGGTCTGAGGGGGGTGGATGGAACAACTGGAATCGAATGGACGCATTTATACATATAATTTGCATCGTCAAGTCTATAGCTTGTATATTTGATTATGATGATGCCCTAACAGTGTGCACTCCGGTTTTCTTCCTTTTGGGAGGCAAGAAAATATACCCGACTCTATTACCCACCTGCACACCCTATTCCGCCACACGAATGAACGTCTCCAAGTACAACCGCTCCACCATCAAAATCCGCCTTCTGACCCTGTCCATCCCTGCATCTATCCCACCGTACATATATGTAGGGCTTCATCCGCAACCTCGAGCCCATTACCATCCGTCGTTCGGGCGGTTGTGTCAGCTGTCCTGCCATTGAAGAAAGCACAGGCCACGCTTGTGACGCGGACCCCTGGAGTTACGATGACCTCGTCAACCTTCTCGATCCAAGTACCCAGCGCATGTACGTCCAGCGACTCGAGGGATTATTAGCTAGTGTTTTATCAGCCGAGACGGCCATCACGGGGAAGGCTCCCCGTTCCCCCTATCGAGGCAGTATTGGGGGTGGGCGACGTTCCCGGTCCGTGAGTCCCCTCCCCCTCTCCTCCTCCTCCGATCATGATAAAATACAAGGATATCGCCAATACATTGCTGAAGAAATTTTGACACTGAAGTGCCCCAGAGAAGGGTGTCGTCGAGCTTTCTTGGATTTTGATGGATGTTTTGCGTTGACCTGCCCTGGGTGTGGGTGTGCTTTTTGTGCGGCCTGCATAGAGGATTGTGGGGACGATGCCCACGAACACTGCAACGTGGTCCACCAGGGGTTATTTGGGACTTTGGACAAATTTAATGAGATACAGGGGCACAGGCGATTGGTGGCCGTGACGAGATACTTGACGGAGGTGGTGTGTGTGCACGAGTCGAGGGGATGGGTGGAGGAAAGGTTGCTTGGGCCAGGGGGGGCGTTGGAGAAGGATTTGGGGGAGGTGGGTATAAGGGTACAGGAGGTAAAGCGCTCACTTGCGGGGGAGTATTTTTTGCCTTTCGGTGCGGGAGAAGATAAAGGCGGCGGTGGTGTTGGCAAGGCTCTCCCTGTTCGGTTGGGGGCGGCTGATGATGGCGAGCAGGAGCAGCAGCAGGAGCAGGAGCAGGAAGAGGGTTTAGCTGCTCGACAGCGGCGGCGGCTCGGGGAGCTGTTCTTGAAAAGACAAGGGTATGTAGCGACAGAGAAAGATGCAGTCTCCCGATTCTTGGGTACGGTAGTGACGGCCTCCCTGATCGTGGTGGGTGTGTGGCGGTTGACTGATGTGGCCGACAGCACCAGCAGTACCCGCGACCGCAGCAGCAGTGATAATGAGGAATGGGGAGTGGAGAGCACGCGATTGATTGGGGGAGCGATGCTGGGACCAGCAATGGTGTTACTGCTGACGGGGAGGGGAAATCAGCTTATACAATCGTTGAGAATTGCCTTGCTCACGGCTTTGATAGTTATCCCTCTTTTCTATTTCTCCGAGCCTTTGATTACGTTTGTAGTGATGATTTTGGTGAATGTCCTATCGGTGACAGCGCATATTCTGGGGATGCTTCTAGATCTTTGTGTGGAGGGAGCGCGGCTCTCCAAAATTATGCTGTCGAATTTATCTATTGAGGTTGCAGCATTGTACGGGCTGCCAGGAGTGAAGGAGACGTTGAGTACTGTGGGTCTGCTGCCACCGGTTGAACTGGGGTTGGAGACAGCCACGTCTTGATGAAAAGAAGGAGAGGACGGGAAATAGGGGGAGGGTGATAAAAAGTGTGGCATAAGGGAAGGGTAAATGTGTCTTTGTTTAAGTGCATGCATGCCTGCAGGCCCGCACGGGCTGTAAAAAGAGTGAGATGTAGATTATTTATTGGATGACGGCATCACATGCGAAGGCCGGTTAAATGTAGCTTTATAATATTGAAGAACTATAAGCAATTTTTGACTTTTCGAAAACCAGAAGATGCGACTATGGATGGAAAATTCGTCAGAAACAAGTTTGCTTATTTCTTCTCTTCATTTTCCTCTGGTATCCACACCTGATTTGTCGCAATGATGAAAAAAGAAAAAGGCAAGGCACAACAAGAAGTCATCCTTCGCGTCTTAAACGTCCTGCCATTTGTCTTTATTTTTCTCCTCTCCAGCTGCAGACCGGTAGCTATCACTCTATCTCTATCTTACATGCCGTCCCATCCATCTCTTGCCGTCTCTTCTATCACATCCCTGCTACCTCCTCTCAAACCTACAACCTGTTCCCCGGTCCGTCCAACTCATCAGCCAGACGATTCAAGATCCTCCCCGTTAGCTGGCTCAAGAATCTCCTCCCTATCGCTGCAACCCCCGGAGCTATCTCAGGCAGCACTTGTCTTGACACTCCCAACGCATTCTCCACAAACGCCGCGCTGTTGGCAGGAGAGCCGAAAGGAGGAGGCAGGGGAAAGGGGAATGGAAATGTACCGCTGCTACTGCTGCGGCCGGGACGGGGGAAGAAAAAAGGCGGGAGAGGGGGAAAGGGGAATGGGAAAGGGCTATTATTGCTGCTGCTACTGTTGCTGTCATCCAAGGTGGGTCGCACTGCTACCACCCCCAGGAGAAGCCGCAAGGTCTTAAGGCTCTCTCGATCCTCCTCTGTCAACTGCGACAAGGTCTCGGCCCGTTCGGCCAAGGCCGTAAGTATGCCTAACAACGTCATCAAAGGAAAAAAGGGAAGCAGCGCCAAAGTCCCCAAGGGGCCACCAGCTGTCGGTCGACGAATAAAATTAGAAATCGCCAATGGAGTGCTCTTGGCGCGGCGAGCCACCAAGCCAGTGACTTCCTTGATAGCCGCATCTGCCATCCGCACGAGCTCGTCGGTCACGAGTTCTTGCACAAAATTCCCGTCTTTGTTGAACAGAATTTGCAACACCTCCATCGTCGGCTTGTCAAACTCTAAGTAACCTTTCCCTCCACCTTCTCGACGTGCCGCGCTGCTGGCCAGAGTTAAAAGGCCCTCTCTGGTGTTGGGTAAGGGCGCCAAGGACGACGAGGAGGAGGGAGAAGAGAAAGAGGAGGCAGAGATCGAAGTCAAAGGAGCCCCACCCACCGTCACTGCCATTTCGTCAAAAGAATTAGTAAAGTTTCTGTAGCCTTCGATCATGTCATTCACCCTTTCGACCTTCAGCTGCTGCTCGCTGCCGTAAAGGAAGGATTTGAGCGCCGCTCGCACCCGGGGAGAGTCGTCGGTGAGCAAGCGCCGGGCGAGGAAAGGGAAGCATTGGTTGACGATGGAGTAGCTGGGATCGAGCCCTAGACCGAGACCCTCTGTGCATGAGGGGAATGGACACGGTGGGGGAAGGGAGGCGGTAGAGAGGATGTGAGTAAAAATTGGTTTGTACTCGTCAAAATAAGACCTCATCTTCCCTCTTTCACCTCGTCCCCACATAATCAATATATACCAATAGCCGAGAAAGCTCGCACGATTAAGCCAAACCAAGGCGGGATCGTCAAGGGGTATTGCTCTGCAAGACTCTCCACCTGATCGCCAATCTCATCCACATTGACGGCTTTGGCCCCTCCGCCATTGCTCAACTGCTCCAGAACTGACCCGAGGATAGGTGCAACGATGCCGAGTTTCTTTTTGTCATCGGCAATTTCTTGAGGGATAAAGCCGAGCCGGACCAGGTCGCAGACAGTCGCCTACGGGGGAGAGACAAGGAGAGGGAGGAAGGTATGTAATAGGCTAAGATGCAGCGCCAGCATGCCATCTAGCTCTCGCAAGAAAACCCAATGGGGAGTTGAGAGAAGGGAGGAAGAGAAATAGGAAGGGGAGCGGGGGGGATGGGGACTAAAAGAAAAGAGAACAAATGACTCGGCACAAACAAACTCACCTCCCAGTCTTGCGCCGTCAAGTGCGCCACATACTCAATCAGCGCCAAGCGTCGGTCGGCTTCAATCTCCGTCACAAGGCCGTGGTCCAAGATGGCGAGGCGCCCATCCGGGGTAACGAGAAAATTGCCTGCATGCGGATCCTGTGTTCCGGGGAAGAGGGTAAGTGGGAGTGATAACAGAAACAAAGAGGTGCGTACGAGAGTCTCACGCGAAGAAAATAAATGGACATATATAAAGGCCCCTTCCAAAACCTACCGCGTGCAGGATTCCCGTATCCAGCAACTGGACCAGGTACGAGTTCAGCATGACCGCCAGGATCTTCTGCAGCTGCAGATTCTCCGCCGGATCATCCTTATTGAAAGAATTGATCTTCCGCCCCTCAATCCACGTCGTCACTAACACATCGCGAGTGGACAGGGAATCGAAAACCTCCGGGACGACGATCGCGTCCTTGACAAGCTCACACGCCCCCATGGCCTCAGCAAACTTCCGGGTATTTTCCTTCTCTTGCACGTAATCAATCTCCTGCTGGAACCGCCCGCCCCAGTTATTCAACACTTCAATAAAGCTGGCGCAGCTTGCCGCGATCTTGGGAACTCTCTTGCCAATGTTGCATAACAATCGAACGGTGTACAGATCCAGGGTAATGTTCTCCAGCATATTCGGCCGCTGTACCTTGACCGCAACTTCAGTCCCGTCCACCAGCTCGGCCTTATACACCTGCCCTAAGCTTGCTGCAGCCACTGGCTCCTTGAAAGCCATAGCTGGGTCTTTGTACACGTCGGTGAGCTGGGTGCCTTTCGGAAGGTTGGACGCAATTATCTCCGTGGCCTCGGCGGAAGAAAACGGCTTCACTTGATCTTGCAGTAGCTGCAGCTGCTTCAGATAGACAGGGCCAAGGATATCGGGTCTGACAGAAATGAGCTGCGCGACTTTAATGAACACAGGCCCCAGCTCTGTGATGAGATTTTTTACTTGAATAGCCCTCTTTTCAGCGTTCTCCTCCTTGGTTCCAAGGACATAATCCATCAACAGGCCCGACAAAAAGCCACTGCTCGCACTCAACCCACTAACGAGCCTCGCCAGGACCTTCCCCGGGCGCGCCCCAAAATACGCGTCAATTAACGCAGGGTCATACACAAGAGGAGGGCCCGTCATCAAGGCCCCCGCGCTCGGCTTAGCGAAAAACAATGCCTTGGCAGCTGTCAACCCCAAGCCCGACACGAGGATGGCGGCCAGTGTCTCCTCCGTCTGCAACCGAATCGTGGGATTAATCGCTGCCTGCTTTAAAAATGATGCAACGTATCGCACAACATCCTGCGACGCCAACCCAGGGGGCAACACCCCTGCACCGCTTCCCCCCAACAAGTCCCCTAGTCCCTGCGCTGCCTCCTCCACCCGACCGTCGAACGCGGTTAGCCACTCAGCGCCCTTCGCTTGCAGCGCAACGTTCGTTGCCGAGGCATCAATCCCTGTCGCCTGATTCAAGGCCTGTAACATGTCCCCGGACTTGATCAGCTCCGTCACGGCACCCACGTCCACCTCCCCTGCACGTGCCAAGGACGCTTGCACAGAGGCCAAGAACTCACCGGCTTTGGCGGACAGCGCGCTTAAAGTCGATTCATAACCCCCATCCTCCCAATTCCGCAAGACCCCCCCTGCTCCGTCACGCATGGTCGCCCCAACATCCATGGTCTGAAGCTGCTGCAAGGCTGCCTCGGGGTCCGCCAGCGTATCCTCCACCGTTTGCCGCGGCAGTGGGGCCACCGCCAAACCAATGGCGGCACTTAATGTACCGAGAGTCCGCAACAAGAAGCGGCCTAGGAAGCTCCCACGAGGTTTGCGGGATGTGCTACTGGCCTTGTTGTTTGTGACCATCATCACAGTGCTGGAGGTTGGGGTGGTGGCAGCGGCACTCCTTGAGGCGAGTGGTGGAGAGGCGCCTGTGAAGGGTGCTCCAAATGGCCGCACCACAAAGGCATTGATCGTATCCAACAGTATGATTAAAGAAAACAGGAGTGGCATTGCACGGGCTACGGTGCTGGGCCGTCGCCTCCGCCGACGCGGGCAGAACGTGGCTTGTGCTGCCATGTTAGTTTGGTTGATTGGACACCGTCCAAGGCCAACAAAATGGAGACCTAAAGCGTGTGGCATATGTGTTACATGAGGGAGGATGAGTTCATATTAAAGCCAAACAGAAGAAGTAGAGAGAAAGAGATTTGGTTTATGAGTAGGAGCAGGAATTGCACGCCAGGTCAGCCATCTTGTTCTCTTCCAAAGAAAAGAGCCACGTCCCTCCGATCTCGGAAAGGACCGGGGGCAGCGGTCAAAACCGGGTACCTTGATATGTCAGATGGAATCTTGTGAGATCGCTTGCTACTTCCAATTATCCCCATTTGCAAAGCTTATTTTCATCGTAGCGGGCAAGGAAAGACGCCACACAACAATGTAGGTTTCAGGTGTGTCATCATCACCTCAACTGATGAGGTTGCTCCTAAAATAATGTTACGAAGTGCACGGGAGGATCTTGGTGCCGTGTGTGGGCGGGTGGAGGAAAAGAGTGAAAATGTTATGCTTTTGCAAGTGAGTATCGGTTTGTGTGAACAAGTGGACCTCGATGCGGACAGATTGATTAAATCATTCCTTGTTGTTTTTTAGAGTCTCTCTCTTCCTTTTCTTTGACATCTTGCTGTATTATGCTTTATTGTTGGCCATGTCATACATCTACCATTCGCTATCTTAAGAGACGCACTCGTGATATCGGCTTTGCTCTCTTGTCCACATTTCCTTGCCATATAACATTTCCCTTTCTCGTCTATTTCATGCTCACGAATTCAATCCACACTACTTGGAAACGTCCGGCAAGGCCAACACTGGCTTGTGGCGCTCGTCACGAACAAACTCGTCTTTGTACTTGGTCCGCTCCAGGTACATCGCCACAAAGTAGCCTCCGGTTATACCAGCCAGCCCGGTCTTGTGTGGATGTTGGGCCATGAGATTCGTCGACGTAACCTGGGGCTACGGAGAAGGGATGGGGGAGAGGATCGCAAAAATGATGAGCAGGGCACACGGAACGAAAGAAGATTGATGTGCGACAAAAAAGTGCCCATTGAACAGCAGAAATGGCCTAAAATAAGGCAAATGGTACTGCCATTTTCCGCACATGCAATTTACGTACCGGCTCAAGGCGGGTGGAAAAGGCACGGCGGCGCAGGACAGTGGTTGTGGGGCCGTATCTGTGGAAGAACACGCGCAGGTGCATGACTGTTGTAGGTAGGGGCATTGCGAATTTTTCACCGAAAATGAGGTGGTGTTGTGCTTGTGATTGAGAGCATTTGGTGGCGGCCTGTCAAGCACGACACGTCGTGCCGTGCTTGCCTGCATGATGGAGTGGAGGCTTGCAGTGCTACACAAGACGCCAAAATAAATGAATGATCGAGGAACGGCAGTGTTCTGCTCGGAGCTTAGAACAAGGCGGTTTTGACACGACGGGAAGGAAAAAGGCAGGCAAGTGATGAACACGGAGACCTCTCCACGCCAAAGGCGACTCACGCGCCACGACTAGGAGAAAGGAGGTTAAAGAAATGCTTTCGGGAAAAAGTGGAAGGAAAAAAACTGTCATCCTGCTAGCCACCAAGACCTATTCCGGCACATCAGCTTAATAATAGTAGTCCGCGGGCATGCGTTAGCTTGTGATATGGGTCATGCACTCGTTGACAAAAAACGGGCGGGCAAAAATGGGCCAACAAAAAAACGACATGTGTTTTGCTTTTATGTGTCTATATTTGTGTACCGTTACCTATACATTACAATCCAACATTCAATCACGCCGATTTATATTTTCCATGCCTCCCTCCTCAATCCTTAATCCGTCTCATCTGCTTCCAACACGACCTTGGCCGCATCGCGGACGTGCAACCACAGCTTTTCGTCCCTCCGACCTTGCTGCCCCTCGTCCTCGTCTTCAGCCTGCTCCCCATAGTAGTACGTCCGAGAAAACAACGTTGTCCAGAGCACGGACATGACACCTTCTACTGTTCTCAATGCCGGGTGCAGCTGCCGGTCCTCGGCTAACAGCGCTCCCGCCTGCAAATATGCTCTTCCCGCCACCAATCGCGCTGCCACAAATGCCACACTGGCAGGCAAGGGAAGGGGTTGCGAGGCCTTGGGGTGGGAGGGGAGAAGGAGCAATGCATCGGCAAGGACACGCCATGCAGGAGAGACAAGGAAGGGCAGCGGGTCTTGCGCGGGGGGTGGCGGAAAAAACGCAGCTGTAATGAGTGCTAGCAGAATCTCATCCGAAGCCAATATGGGTGGAGAAAAGGTGCGTGGGAGGGTGACAATGGATGTGCAATGTACGGCCCTCCCTGCAGCTCCTTCTCCCCCTTCTTCACCACTACCACCATCACCACCCAACAAGGCAGGTAAGGCGGCTATTGCTTCAGCCCGTAAAGACGCGTGAGGAGAAGACAGCATCACTTTGAGTTTCAAACCAAAGGGCGCACCCAAGATATCAAGCTTGGCCACCAACGCCTCCTCCTCTTCCTCCTTGTTCAATGTTCCCGTGGTCCTTACCCGATACCGCCACGGACTCCACAGTAACAATGACGCTGCGCCATTCCATTTCCTTCCTTCCAGTGCTCGTTCCGTCAGCCTTCGGTAAATAACATCGTATTCCGGGGCGCTAGTTGCTGCTGCTCCTTTCCCTTCCTCTTCCTCCCCCACCACCCAGCGTGACCAGTCAATATTCAATCCCAACGGGCCACCACCCGCCAGAATCCCTCCCCCCCACATCCTCACCAAAGCCAGCGCTGTCTCCGCCCCCGTTTTCTCCAAGGCCTTATCTCCCTCCAGTGCATTTAATAGCGCCTGAACCCTCCCTTCCACAGTACTTGCCTCCTCCCTCGATAGCTTCCTGCCCAACCCCTCCCACATCATTTCAGCTGCTCGATGATATTCGAGCATTGCCTCTCCCCCACCCTCCATCCCTAGATCCCTCCCTAGCCCTAACACCATCTCAATCACATCTGCCCGTACCCCGCCACGACGACTTTGGGCAGCAGCAGCAGCAGTTGGTGCACTTACTCCCTCTCCCCTTTCCTCCGACCCTCCCCCCTCCTCCTCCTCCTCCTTTGTCACAAACTCTCGTAAAAGAGGCAACACAAGGGCCCACCTTGCTTCCACTCCTTCATCACCACTGCTACTGGTGTTGGACGTTGCTACGCTCGCCCGGAGCAATGCCTCCAGCTTCTTCAAGTGCAATTTCGAGAATGGTAGAGGTGCCGAAAGTAAGTGCTTTACCGCAGCCACTAAAACGCCCACCGCTCCCTCCACAGGAAGAATAATGCAGGAATACAAAGAGGACGAACCAGCGGTCGTAGCTGCTGTTGTTGTAGCGGTCTTAAGGGATGCTATCAATGCCCCAATTCCGACCCATCCTCCCCCTCGTCCTTCCACCAGCATAGATTCTAGGAGGGAAGTCACGTCCGCCCCTTGTACCCAAGCACTCTCAAGTGCACGACCATCCGCGCTTTTCTCCCCGCCACACAGCATTAGAGCCTCCAACAGGCCCGTCACCTGGTGCAAAAATGCCTCAGCTGCACTGCTGCTGCTGCTACTGCTCTTCCCTTGCTGGAGTAAAGAAGCTGCCTTGTGCACAACCGCCAAACGATCCACCACAGAAGGCAAACATGGTCCCACTGCCAAGAGCACCCCCCCACCGTATCCTGCTGCCACTGCTGATGCTCCTTCTCCTTTCTGCCGCCGTGGCACACACAACCCCTCCACCAAGCCAATCAGATCCGTGGGCGTCATCCTTTCAAGATACGGTTCCGCAAGAAATAAGCGATGTGCGAATCTCTCTGGTGGCGTTGCACGTGCCAGGGGGAGACTATTCTCTTCTTCGGCAAGGAGGGGATCAAGGCCTCGAAGGAGGGCGTCTGCATAGGCGCGATTGATGGTCGAAGCGGAGAGAGGGAAGGCAGTGCCAGGCAGGAGGATGCGAGGGGCGAGCTTCCCCAGCGCACCAACATTGTCTCGACGCACGACGCGGACGAGTTCGTGGTAGGCAGTTTGGAGCACTTGCCCTGCTCCTGCTCCTCCTGCTCCTCCTCCTATTGCTGCTGTTTCGACTTCTGTTTCGCAATGCTGCGATGATGGAAAGAGAAAGGGGTGCGTGTTTCCAGTCAAAGCCTTGTAATCCAACAGGGGCACCAAGCCTGGCACCCGCACGAGCCTCCGAAGCAACTGCGCATGATCTTTCAACCGCTTCGACACCCCTCCTCCTCCTCCTCCTCCTCCTCCTTGGCCCCCCTCCCTTCCTTCCTCGGCCATGGCTGCTACTTCTACCATAATCCGACCCAAGAGCTCTAGCAAAGGCAGGGCCCGTCCGTCGACTCCCTCCCACAAGGCAGCCAAACGCGGCAACACTTTCTGAGCCCTTGCCTCGGAAGCAATCAAAAGAGCACCGGCACTCCCCGGAGAACCTAACAAAGAGGAAGAAGCAGGCAAGTTTGGCTCTCCTGTTACCACGGAACTGTTGTTGGCTTTCTTGCCCAATGCAACGCTCTCAAACCGAGCAATCGCCTCCATCGCCCCCGCAGCACCGAATCTCACCCATCCTTCCTTCAAAGGCCCCCGGAACCAATACTCGACATGTGCCAGCCCCATCTCCTCCTTGTCGACATGCCACCCCTCCGCTGCCACCATCGCGGCATTCCAGGCCCCGGCAACATCCTGCTGCGCAGCCGCCAACACAGCCGAAGTCCGATACTCATCATCAGATCGCAGGCGCCCTTTTTCCAATTTCCAAGGGACGAATGCTTGTAATTTGGTGACCAACCCGGCCCAGCCCGCCTCTTGGGAATAGGCCGCTACCTCCCGTCTACAAAGGATGGCCAGGCTCTCCTCCCTCACTCCCTCCCCCTCCTCAAGCAAAGGAGGGGGCCCGGGCATGGCCATTGTGTGCTTAAGCAGTTCCTCAGCCGTTGCACAATAGAGGCGGGCAGCACCTGCCGCATTTGCCGTCACCAAGGCCTCCAAACACAAATAACGTATGGCCAGATTCTTGGTCAATTCCAGCATCTGTCCATCCACCCTCCCTCCCTCCCTCCCTCCTCCAACTCCATCCTCCTTCTCCTCCCTCCAAGGGGAATGGGGCCGTGGAAAAGCAAAGGTATTGCCGAGCCCCCCCAGAGGAGACGAAGGGGAGGTAAACGAGGACGAGGACGAGGATGAGGAAGGCGGCAACGGGTCATCAAATCCCAGATCATGGGAATGCGCAATCGCCCATTGAATCGCGGCGTCTACTGACTTATTTCCTACTGCCCTCGCTGTTCGCACGGCCCCATTTCTTGAATATCCTTTTGCTAGCAACTGCTTCACGATCCACCCCTCATCCCCTCCCTCCCTTCCGCCATCCCGTCCCCCCCCTCCACCCTGAGCCAAGCGCGTATCTCCCTCCATCTGGGCACGCCTTCCTGCCTCTGCTGCTTCCTCTTGTGCTTTCATCTCGGCCTGTGCTACAGCTTCTCTTGCCCAAGCCACCCCTCTTCGACCATCCCCTAGACCCAACAAAAAAACAAGAGCTCGTTCCAACCATTCCTGAGCTGTTCGTGCTGCTGTTGAAGCCGGCATTGCTTGACCGGCGTTTCCACCAAATATCGGTGAGGAAGATGGACTTTTGTACAATTTTTGACTCGTCCGAGAGGCGAGAATCAACCTCTCGCGTGCCTTCCCCATTGCTTCTTCCACCAGGCCGAGCAAAGCATCATCACGCTGCTTCTCCCTCCCTTCCTCCCCTTCCTTCCCCGATTCTCCTGGAAGCTGGAGCGAGCGCTTGTAATCTTCCAAGGCCAGCTTTTGCAAGGATCGTTCATGCAAGGACGAGGAGGAAAATGGGAGAGAGGAAGAAGACCAAGCTGTACTCAACAAGTCCTCCGTTGCCACTTGGACGAAGCGCGGAAGTTGATGAGGAGGCGCGGTCAACAAAGCACGATGCAGCAATCGATTCATAAGCTCCACTGGCAGCTTTTTGCTGTTGCTGCTATTGCTGCTGCCGCTGCTCGCAGAGATCAACAATGAGAACACCAACTCCCACACCTCCTCCCCATCAATCTCTCCTTCATCTCCTCCTCCTCCCTCTCCTCCTACCACCGCGCCAAGCAACTTCGGCACCGGCATGACATCCAACAGGGACATCGCGGCCACCTCATACTCGCCCAAGCCTATCGCCACCCTCATCATTTCCCCCTTTAACATACCTACAGTCCCCTTTTCCAAGTCAAGCAATTCTGCAAGCCGCAACAAATCCCTCTCCCCATCCTCCGTCAACACCAGCTTTGGCCTCGTCTCCAAGACTGCTCTCAGGACCACCATCCCATATCCCCCATTCGCCGCTCCCCTCACCTCCACAGGCGTCAAATCTGCCTTACCCCATCCCCGGTCGCCAGCCAGCTTACTTGCCAACACCACCCCTTCCAACCACCTCGCCTCCCTCTCACACACCGACGACGAGAAAGGCAACGCCGCCAGGAGCGTTCTCGCCCTCCCTACCCCTGCATCGAGGCCTGAATCGGCCTCTTGGAGCCAGTCTTCCACTAGCTGCAGTACTACTGCTTCTACGGCAGTGGCAGGAAGCTGCAGGCCAGCCATTGCGCTCGCTAGGAGGGCTTTGGTTGGAGGGGGCGGGGGGGGGGGGGGGCGACGGGAAGGAGAAGTAGCACCACTGTGGTGGCTGCTGAAACCGCTGCTGGTACCCTTGAGGGCGGCATAGAGGAGGCCTTGAGCCCAGGGAAGGAGGGGGAGGAGGTGGAAGATCCCTCCCGATTGTAGTGTTCGTATATCTTCACCGATTTCAGCCCAGAAGGTGCCGTGTTGCTGGTGCTGATGCTGTTGTCGCTGCTGCTGTTCGTCCAACCCCTGCAGGCTGATCGCGAGATGATTAGCCATTCTTGCGACCACTTGCAGGTCAAGCCGAGTCTTGCTGCTACTGCTGCTACTGTCGTCTTCAATAATAGCAGCACGTCCCCTTTTCAAGGAGAACGGCATTACGCTCTCCCAGGCAGCCAACGCCCGGAAATCCGTTTGCCAGCCTTCCAGAGGCAAAAGAGCCCCTGAATGTATCTCAATTTGAAACCGCTCGTAGATAGACAGGGGGAGAGTAATCGAATAATTACTCAGATACTGCGCTGCTGTCAAGCGCGCTTCTAAACGATCCACGTCGATCTGTACGGACTGCAGCTCAGGAGCTGCTTCTTCTGACGCGACCGGCAAACACTCAATCAAGCTCCACAATAGATCCGCTGCTCCGGGAGGTTCCATACAGGTGTCATGCGCGCGGCAGACCTTCAAGACTAACCGGAATAAATCCGCGTCGCATCGGAAAAGACGACGATCACTCGGTAAATTAGGTTTGGAGGCTCGTGCTACTGCTATTGCTGCCCGTAACATGATCTCTGCTCGGATCTCCGCGGCATGCCAGGCCTCTATAATATTGTGGGCTGCCACATATTGATCGGCGTATACCTCCTTCTGTCGTGCCGTCCGCTCACGGCGCGCATTCAAAACAGCAGCCACTAGTAAATCGGTCACTTCTTCCGCAAGTGCTCTTTCCACATCGTCACCACCCACCCCCAAATGCTGTTGCTGCTGCTCCGCGCGGGTCAAAGCCAGTGGGCCTCGCACCATAGGCAAGAGATAGGATTCGATGGTTTGAACGAGGAGCGGAGGGTCTTCCATGTACACCAGCGGAACCTGCTCCAGCACCCGTCGCATTACCAAACGCAAAGGCAAGGCGCGCCAGGCCTGCAGTGTCAAGGCATTCCCTCCCTCCGCCTCTCCTTCCATCCGTCCTCCTCCCAGAAAGCCCGCGTACAACAATTTGGTCAAATGCCACACTTCGGCTCTGAACTTGGATAGCGGCCCTCTTTCCGGGCACCCCCTTGCCAAGCCTATATTCATAAGTTCTATCACATTTCCACCTAATGCCCCCCCCTTTCTCTCCACCTCCTCTGCCCTAGTCAGATACCATCTTTCAAGAGTTGAAGGTGTCCAAAAATCTTCCCATTCCTTCGGCAGTCTCCCTTCCTCCACCCAATCTAAAGGCCGTCGGCCTCCAAGCTGCAAGTGTGAAGCACCTCTGTTGCTGCTTCCACTCCAGCCGCTTTTCATCAAGCCCGGGAGAAGCTGCTGGTAGGATGAAGGAGGGAGGGCCTCAGGGAGGAGGCGGAGGAGGTCTGCGACGTCTGCAGGACCCAGGGTTAGAGGATGCTGATGTATAATGTGAAGGAGTCCTCTCACGTTGCCTTCTGAGGCGACATCTTCAGCCACCTCTCGTAGAGGCCGGCGATAGAACGCCGCCCATGCGGCAGCAACAGCAGGTGCAGGAGCCGAAGCGGAAGCAGCTGTGCTGAGATTACACGCAGCAGCAGTAGCAGAAGTGCCACCCTGGAAAAGGACTTGGAATGTCTTCACACGATCATAGAGCTCCAGGACCTTGCATCGAAGCAAGCAAAGCGAAGCACCTCCTGCCATTTTGGCCCTTTCCTCTCCCGCCGACTCCGTCCTCTCCAATGCCAACTTACACCCTACCTCTAATACCGCACAATCCACCCCCTCTTCTCTCCCGCCCTCATCCAACACCTGCTGTACCACCCAGCTCGTATCTCGCACATGCGTCAAAACCTCCTGCACCTCCCTCACCCCATTCCCCCCTCCCTCCCTCAACCAAACCGCCTTGAACATCGGGTCTGTATCTAGTCCATATTGCGTCGCTACCTCCAGAGCGTCGATCACTTGTCCTGCTTTCCCAAAACTCAACATGGCCTCCTCCGGGCTCTGTCTCTCCACCCTCACTAGTTTCCCGCGCAGTCGTCCGTTTAACCCTACATAGCATTGAAGAGCCAACAGATGGCAATTATCCCCAGCGGAGGCCAAAGATGCCCCTCGTCCAACGGGGAGATCAGTCGACAACAAGGGACGGAAGCGCAATTCCTGCTCACCTGTTGTTGTTGCTGCTGCTGCTGCTGCTGCTGCTGCCGCAACCTTGAACACCTGTGCATGTCCCTTTTTGTCGAGTACGGCGAGGGCAGAAGGTGACCACCATGCTACCGCTGCAATGCTGAAGTTTTTGCCGGCAGCTGGATCGCCTATAGGCAAAGAAGTCATGCGCGACCCCAAAGGTCCCCACGCTCCACCGTCACTGCTGCTGCTGCTGCTGGTCTTACTCCTGCTCCCACCGCCACGGAAGGCAAAAAGACTCAGGCCCCCTTCCACGTCCAGGGCTGCGAGCAACTTGCCACCTCGAGGGGAGAGGGAGAGGTGGAGGATGGGACATTGCACAGGCACCTTCGCATCTAGAGCAGAGGCGAGTCCGGCTCCCCCAAACCAGCGACGGAAAAATCCAGCTTGCTGATGACGGACTGTGGTCGGTTTGAGCAGTAGCGGATTACCAACGGGTATGGAAAATTGGTGTTCAATAATAAGCGGAGGGCTGCATCCCTCAGGGGCGCATCGCCACACTGTCACGCTGCTGCCACTGCTGCTGCTGCTGCTGCTGCCACTGCTGCTCCTGGGTTGCTGTCGGAGGGATCCTCCAGCTACCACAACTCGACCGGAGGAGTGGTCGTAGGTCATGGCACTACACCCTCCGCGATGCCAGGGCTTGAGATCCATCATATAACTGCTCCTGCTGCTGCTGCCGCTGCTTCCTTCTCCTTGCCCCACCACTTGCAAGGTCTCTGGTGCGTTTGCCGGTGGCCGTAAAGTCAAACGCTGGAACGAGCCCGAATAGCGAAGAATCAATAGATCCGTACTCCCTCGCCAGGATAAGTCAGCAACTAATCCTTCTTCCTCAGGTGGCATCTGGTGCGTGTCCTTGTGCAACGCAGGGATGGTCAAGGCCGGCGACAAGAAGGAAGAAGCTGTTGCTGCTCCTGCAACCGCCATCGTCGTCGAAAACACGTGAATCGCGCCTGACCAGCCAGCCACGGCCACCCTACCGTCCGTTGCCTTTCCTTTCTCCTTTTTTATGCTGGGGGCAAAGGCCACCACCCAACATCCCGGCAGGAACAAAGGCTCCTCCGCCGGCAGCTTCAACTGGACCTGTGAAGCCCGTGAGTAGTCAGGCCCACGCCGCAACACCAAAGCCCGCTCCTGTGCGACGACAATCGAAGGAGGCCCTGCAGCAATGCCGTCAATTCCGCTGATATCGCTCTTTTCCACGAATAAAGTCCAGGGCGGGCGGCGACTGGCACACAGCAAGGCCAAGTCAAGGGGGCCGGCTTCCCGGTTGGTATTAATCTTCAACGCGCTCAACAAGCCTGTGGAATCGTCCAACACGGTCATGAGGAGTTGAAGCAATGGTGGGGCTGGGCGTCCAACAATGCTGGCGTCTCCGTCATCCTTGCTTGCCATCTCCGCCGCGTCGGATGGTGCCTGGTCATCCTGTTGCTGCTGCTGCAACGAGTCCTCGTCTCCCCTCTCTGTTGTTGCCACCAAAACCTCTTCAATCGCATCCTCCGTGTCCCGCACGCAGTGCAACATGGTCTCCTCATTTTCCTCGGTTTCAACATTTGACTGCTGTTGCATTGCAGGGGTCGATGGTGATGGTGATGATGGTGGTGCTGCCTCCTCTCCCGGCTCCGCTTCATGTAGTTTTTGGGGAGGATCTCCATGCTCGCCTTTGTCATCCGCCATGGCTGTGTGGTGTGGGAGGTGAGAAAGGAGGATGAAATAAGTTAAAGACTAGCAAGGTCGTAGTGGGCGGGTCTAGGTGCAAGCCAGGGCGTAGCTTTGCCTAGTCCCCGTGTGCCAGGGTTTGGAGAACTCCAGCCGTTGCCGCTTTGCTTGGCGAAGGGTCAGCGAGCCCGCCGCGTCTAACGTGCCAATTTTAACTGTGTATTAGCAAGTGAGATGAAACAGCAAAATGGGGAAGCTGGGGCTGGGGTTGATCAAGCAAAGCTCCTCACTTCATGCCTGTACTTGTGTTCCAGATGACTGTTCATCATCATCCTGACCTCCTCCCCCACCGCTCCCTGTCCCCCACGACGCACAAACCATGGAGACAGCCTCCACAGCAATGGCCAAGACCAAGAAGCGGGTTGCGTTCGTCACGGTGGGTACTACGCAGTTTGATGCCCTTATTCAGGTGAGGCCCTTAGTGCGTCTACCGAGGAAGTCTGGCCATTTCCCCCTCCCACTCCTCCCCCTTTCCCTCCCCCTTCCCTCCCGTTTTCAATAGGCCATGACGACCACAGACGCACTGACCTCATTGGCCCTCCAAGGTTTCACCCACTTGCAACTCCAGATTGGAGCTAGTCCCAAGCCGGCAGTAGGGATACCAGCCGGAGTCGATGGTATGGAGGACGTAGGAGGAGAGGCTGAGCAGAAGGGCACCGGCACATCCCACCTTCGGAGACGACCAAAACGGAGTAGCGGCAGCAGCAGCAGCAGCAGCAGTAGCAGCAGCAACAACAAAGGAGGCGTAAGTGCAGATGATGACCCTGGTGTAACTGTAGCGGTTTCATGGTACCGATACAAGGATAGCTTACGCGCAGACATGGAGGCGGCGGACCTTATTATCAGCCATGCGGGTACGTGAATGAGTTGGTTTTCATGCGTCAGGTGTACGTGAGTCTCTGTATCGCATTTAAAACAAACATACTGATGCTCGTATGAGCTATTATGATTTTATCCCTTCACCCATCCGACCACGGCACAGGCGCTGGCTCAGTAATGGAGGCCTTGGACCTTGGGAAGGCTTTGCTGGTGGTGGTCAACACGGGTCTCATGGATGATCACCAGCAGGAGCTGGCACGGGCGATGGAGGAGCAGGTGAGGGGCAGGACCGCGAGAATTTCCCCCAAGGACTCCATGGCTCATATTATTCTTTTCTTCTTTTTTTGGGTCTTGACATAAATAGGGACACTTGGTAGCCACTGAACCGCGCCATCTGCTGAAATCGTTAGAAAGCTACCATCAATGGCATGTGCATATCAAGCCTCGACCTCCACCTACCCTCAATTTGCTTCCTGCGTTGCTTGATCAAGAGATGGGCTTTGTGAGAAGCGGGGGCGGGGTAGAGGAAACAAATGAAGGTCAATATGAGCGGTTAAGGGAGAGTGGTGGTGGTGATGATGATGGTAGTGGTAAGGTAAAGTAATAAACATACCTGTATGATTGAAGACTTCATGGGTCTATTCGCTACATTTCGTTCTCAGGCAACACGGCGAGACAAGGGCAGCGAGCGTAGACGGACTTGCGGGCAGACCGACGGGCTTTTCTTCTGCTGCGGTCAGGAGCGAGGAGTGCCTCACCCACCACCATCCTCGTCTACAACACCCTCTTTTGTAGGGTTTACCTTTCAGACTTGATGCGTCTGTAAGCCTGTTCTAGTTATCCTCCCGCTATCCTCCATGCAGTCGAAAAGCTTTTTCCCATCGCTGCCTCCCCCCCCTCCCTCAATGCACCCTTTTATCACGCCCTTTAAGGCCCTTTGGCCTCGTCCTCCCGCTCACAGTTGTCCTTATTTTGATGTAACTTGCGCCATTATGGTAGCAGCACGTGCATCTTTTTTCTGGTTTCGGTCTCATTCAAGGCGCAGGGAGGAGCGGTGGGCATGACTGAGATGCAGACTTGCCCCATGCGGGGGTGAATGGGAAGCCCCTAATACAAAACGCAAACGAAATAGGTAGAGAGCAACATGGGGAGGTGTTTTGGCCAACAATTACGGCTCGGATCGGTTGTTACGAAGAGCCACATACGAAAAAAGGGACAAATGCTGATATGCTGGTCCGTAGGAATAAATCAATGCATGACCTCACTCGACTCAAAGCCACAAAAAAAGATGTAACACCACCATTTCTTGTTACTTTCTGATGAAAAGAGAGTGTCCCAAGCTTTCAATAAATGATGCGGTCGTTTCGCCCACTCTCTCGTCATCATGGGTGTCTCTCCCGCTTGTTTGAGTGTTGTCGGACCCTTCTTCTCCTTGTGCATACAATCCTGCGTACTTCTCCCTTTCGACCTGTGCATCGATTACCCTTGTTGAGATTCTGGATTCTGCCCGAGCCGCGGGGCTCGTGCTCGTCGCCCACAAAACAAACGAGGCCCCTTAGTTGGCGAAGGGCATCAGGGTAAAAGGAAAAAGACCAGGGCGGAGGAGGGTAACAACCGCACAAACCCACACATGAACAGGCGCACCTACGACCACGCTACCGACAGGTCCCACCGCACTCATCGTTGCTTTCTGAAAGGCCTGAGACGTATGGCGGCGGCGCTTGGGGCGTGTGTCTGGAGCATGGCCGGTCCGTTGCGATGGTGCTTGGCGATGAGGAAAGGAGACAGGAGCGTCTCCCGTCTCCACTTCTATGGCCGCCCGGGCAGCTGCTTGGGCCATAACACCATGCTGGCATAACCTCTGTAGCGAAGGATTATGGCAAGCGGGCCAGGCGCAGAGAGTGTGGCTTGCGCCCTGGGTTGCGGGGGTGTTTGTGGGAGGCAGCAGAACGGGCACTGACGAAGACGTTCGTGTTCGTGGCGTGGTCCATATCGATCGACATGCCCGTACTTCGGGAGGCGCGCGTTGTCTGAACCAGCTTCCCACTTCTGTTCTAACGCACCTTTTTGTGCTTGTAGTTGTGGTGCTCCTGGTTGTCTTGGCGCATGTATTTCAAACAGGAGCGTTTCCCCTCCACTCTCACCCTCCCCTCTCCCTTCTTCTCATCCCAATTCACAAAACACAACAAAGGCAAGCATGGGGTTAACATTCTCCCGGATTTGGGAGCGCATGTTTGGGAAGAAGGAGATGCGCATTTTGATGGTCGGTCTCGATGCAGCAGGGAAGACAACTATTCTCTACAAGCTTAAGCTGGGCGAGGTCGTCACCACCATCCCTACCATTGGGTAAGTCCCCTGAATGCTTTGAGTCGTACATTGGAAGATGTGGCATTAGACGTGCAAAAAAAGGACTCCGGTACAATCATAGGCATCTCTTTCCTGCTTGAATTTTGGTCTTGGCCACGCTTGAGCCATTCCCTCACAACACCCGTCCTTCCTCCCTCCCCTCCCCGTTTTAGGTTCAACGTTGAGACGGTAGAGTACAAGAACATTTCCTTCACTGTTTGGGACGTCGGGGGACAAGACAAGATCCGCCCCTTGTGGAGGCACTACTACCAAAACACCCAAGGCTTGATTTTTGTGGTGGACTCGAATGATAGGGACCGTGTCGATGCGGGTACGTAGCGGGGGAAATGAGGAAGAGCGGGGGAGAGAACTTTTGTGATTGTTTTTTTCGCGATGGCACTTTCACTAGTATCAGAGAGCCCATAATTTTGGTCAGGCAATCTTTCTCGTATCTCATCAATCCCCCCCTCCCTCTATTCCCTACAGCGCGCGACGAACTGCACCGCATGCTGAACGAGGACGAGCTTCGGGACTCCATCCTCCTGGTGTTTGCCAATAAGCAAGACTTGCCCCAGGCCATGAATGCCGCAGAGATGACGGATAAATTGGGCCTGTCTTCCTTGCGTCACCGACAGTGGTACATCCAGGTACGTCAATTGTCTTTGCACAGTGAGCAAAGGCAAGAGTGTAATGGGAAAAAGAAGGGGAGATGTTTAGATGAACGGAGATAAATAAGTAAATATGTGTGAGACGCGTCTTGATACAGAGACGCGCTGATTTCACACTGTCCTCTAATTAATCCCTCCCCCCCATCCCTCTTACTCTTTTTTCTACCCTTCTCTCCACACGCAGGCCTGCTGCGCCACGAGCGGGGATGGCTTGTATGAAGGCTTGGACTGGCTTTCAGCGGCCTTGCAGAAACGGAAGTAGAGGATGGCATTAGTGAGGAGGAAGGGAAGTGATGAATGAGGGCCAGGTCATTCACCGGTTTTAATCACACCTGTTGGGGGTTAGGTGGGTTGATGGATGGGTGGGGTCGTCGATTTTTCGATTGTACCTTATTTCACCGCACGGCCCTCCATGTTCTCCTTGCCTTTCCTTTCTTCATTCACACAACATATACCGTGCAACAACAAAAAAGAAACGGAGGCAATTGGCGCTACTTTCAAAAAATCAAAAAACAAACATTCGTTTTATTTTATTTTAGTTCTCCCCTCCCGTGAGTCCAACAAATTGGAGGCGACGCCTGCGCATATATCGAAACACAAAGAAAGGTGGAGAAGTGGGACGGAGGAGAGGAGTGGTGTACGGAAGCCGAAAGTCTAGCGAGAAAAGAGCGAAGGGAAGAAACGACGAAGAAGAATGGGTCCCTTTATTTTGTGGATGATGAAAAGAAAAAAAGACGAAGGAGAATTAAAGAAGGAAGCGGGGAGGTGGAGAAAGTGCACTATTGTGCCCCTCTGTAGTTTAATCATTTTTTATCGTAAGATTGTGGGCTAAGAGGCTAGAAAAAGGGGCCTAGGGGAGGCGCGTATGTGCGCGGGGGAAAGGAAAAAAAGTCACCGAGAGTAGGACACGTGAGATACTCATCCCAGGATGCTCTTTATCATATTCATTTTGATGCTCCGACGTTACGGTAGGGCATCCAAGACGAAAAAACAGCAGGAGGAGATGAAAGAGCCGTCTGTGAAGCACGGTGTTGTCGTCCATGCTGAGATGTGGCACGAGAGCCAACAGATCTCCACAAAAGATGCATGGCTACTCATTTCTGAGTCAATCGCGAATTTTTTTGTCTTTTACAGGGTTGATGGAGGAATGGTGCTGTTTCTCTCGTGAAAACCTCGTATTTTTGCGCATCACATACTGTTTTGACTGTCTGGAGATGAACGATGGTAGATTTAGTTATCGAGTTCATTCAATGTGGATAATCAGGTGAGGACAAAAGGAGGGACAGACAAAAATAGTGACAGGGACAAACCACAGCGACTACATGAACTGGGCGTGGTAGTCTTGAGGTGTGCATACTCGCTATAGCAGGGCTACTTCGCCAACATTCAAAAAAAAATCAAAAAAAAGAAAAAAAAGGATGAGGCCTTCAAAGTGTGGCTGCCTTGCTTGTCGAAGAGGCCTGCAATCAACCCAAACCCCTCTAAGACTGCTGCTCATTTGATTAGAATGTCTACAGCAGAGTTTTCTCACATTAAACATTTTCGACGCCTGCCGCAACCAAGAACAACAAAATCCAAAATGTCTTAACGGCTGAACCAACCGAGCGGGTTTGCATATGCGCCATAGGGTTCCTCGCCCGACGGGACGAGACTGCTTTCCTGCTCAATGCCCAGTGCAATCTATCCTGTCGCACTACTTTTTCATGTTCCCTCATTTTACCTTTCCAGAGACATCAATGCTCTTTGTTTTCTTACCGTCCCCGTATTTCATTCTCATAACCATAGTATGACGATGGTCCTCCAGCGACAGCGTCCAGCCCGGCGGGGGACGCCCTCCTATCTGCTCGTGGTCATGACCTTGATTGGAGGCCTAGCAGTTACCCAAGGCGCTTTTTGGGACAATTGGATAGGAAATGGCAAGAAGGTGAACGACGAAGCGTCTCCAGCTGCACCATCCGAGGTGGTGAAGCCTTCTGTGACTAGCGCGCCGGCAGGCCTGGACATGAAGGGGGTGGACGTTCATTCCTTGATCAATCCGGCTGCAGTAGGACATGATATCACGGGCGGACAGTGCGGTGTTTACACGCGTGGTCTCGATGGTGCGGAGCTGACATTGTGCGTGGAGAGCGTGGTGGAATACGGCACGGACATCAAGCAGATAAATGGATTTCTTATCAACTCGGGGACGACAGCGTTGTGTGACTTGCTGATTCAGCCTGTGGTACCTGAAGGGTCTACGTTGGTTTCTTTTTGGCCTGATTGGATCTTGGAAAGCGTGAGCGATATTTTCCTCGAGCCAGGGCAAAAGACGGCTATCGGCTTGACCCTCCGCCCAGGCCCGCAGACGAATCCCACCGAGCTCCCACGTATCGATATTCGGGCGTTCAAGGATTGCTCACACAGTGCCTTTGACCAAGCGACGGGTGACGTGACATTTCATCTTGTCTCTCTCCAAAAGATCATGCCTCAGACAATCGAATTTCTGGCCAGCGGGCAGGAAGCCGACCGTGCGATGTCGCAGCAGCCGCCCATACTTAAAGGACAAGACATCCTAATCCCGCAAGAGGGGCAGTGCGCAATCTACACCAAGCCTGCCACTGGAACGGATCGGGCTCAAGCAACCCTGTGCGTGGATTCGGTGCTTCGATGGGGTACGGACATCGTGCAAGTGAATGGGTTGCTGCTGAACACCGGCAAGGCCCCCCTCTGTACTGTGCGTATGGCCGCCGAGCACGACGCGCAGTACCTGTCCTTATGGCCCCGCTGGGTGCTTCAAGGGCACCACAAGGACAACTTCCGGCCCGGGGACTCAATCGCCGTAGGACTCACTTCTCCTGCGCGTCCGGACGGTTCCAGGCCTGCATTGGCATTGGAGAATTTTGATATTTGTGGGCATCCGAGCACAGCGGACGTGGTCCGTGATCCTACTACGGGTGAGATTGTGAGGCCGTCGCCTTTAGAAGTAGTGATTGTGAGCATGGACGATTTGTTTGGAAAGGTGGAGGCCAAGACCGTTGCCAAGCAGCTGCTGCAGCAGGAGCAGAAACAGGAGCAGCAGACAGAGACGGTGCCGGCAGCAGTGGAGGAGGAACGACAGGTATCTGATACTTCAGCGGGCACGAAGCTGGACGCTTCGGGAGCAGTTCCGGAGCAAATGGCCATCCCTGTGGGTGTTTGTGGGATTTACCGCAAGGGCGAGGCAGAACTGGCTCTGTGTTCTGACAGCCTGGTGACCTGGGGGAGGGACGTGCAGCAATTGAATGGCTTTATGATGAATACAGGCAATATCACCGTCTGTGATATTCGGCTGAAGCCTGTCTTGCCGTCCGCAACTGAAGCCGTCTATGCCTTGTGGCCTGACTGGGCAAGCGAGAGCTCCTACGAAGTGTACTTCAATCCCAAACAAATGACAGCCGCGGGAATGACTGGCCCGCTGACCGAAACGACGCCTTACCTCGAGATCGTCTCCTTCCGTGATTGTAAGGACCCCCCCATAATGGCTGTTGCTAACCTGAGCTCCTTCAGTACCGTGGCGATTGAGAATGTTCAGCCGCCTCCCCCCTCCGAGGAGATCACCTCCATGCCCGTTGCTGTGCCTATCCCTGATCACGAGGGTGCGAAGGGGGACTCTCGTCGCCGCACGCAGACAAATGGAAACCTCCGAGGGGTAGAAAAAGCGGTCGAGGTTATTCCTGAAGGGTACTGTGCGCTGCACACAACTCATAAAGGTGTTTTGGCTTTATGTGTGGAGTCCATCTTGCATTGGGGCAGCAATTTGGTGCAAATAAATACTTTCTTGAAAAATCTCAGCGATGAACCAGAGGTAGATTTGTGCGATATTGAGGTGGCTGCCTCGGGAGGACCGCAGGGTGTGGATTCCGTGTGGCCTAAGTGGGTGCAGGAGGGGATTTATGCTGGGCCCGTTCGTCCTGCAGAGGTCTTGCCTGTCGGGGTGGTGGCTCCTTTTAACGCATCGAACCCCGGGAATGACCCTGCTGTTGCTGTGGTGGGCTTCAGAGCGTGCAGCGAGAAGAAGGCACTACCTGTTGAAGATGTCGTCATTCTGCCGATTGGGTTTGTAAGGCGCGAGGAGGATGGTCCTTTCCGCTCGGTGGAGCCTGTCATCAGGGCCGAAAAGGAACAGCAGCACCAGCAGCACCAGCAGCAGCCCGAGGGGCCAGTGCCAGTTGAGGTGGGCCCTGGTCGGTGCGGGCAGGCTTCGGGCTTGGCAGGTTTTTTCAAAATGAAGCTATGCGTGGACCGGGCGAATATGTGGAGCAATGACATCGTTCAGCTGGCAGGCCGGGTGGAGAACACGGGTAATGAGCCCATCTGTGATTTAATGGTCGGGCATAACTTCGAGAAGTCTTCGATTGCGTCCTCGTGGCCGACAGCGTTGGCGACGGGGGAGCAGAGCAAGGCACTCCTCCCTGGGGACATTCACGACTTTGGATTTACTGCTTCTCCACGAGGATTAGCTGAAAACGTGCTTCCTATGCTATCTGTTATTTCCTTCCGCCCCTGCGGTTCGGGAGGGGTGGCTGTGCCGGCTCCACCACAAGGGTTGGAACTGATGTGGGAGGGACCGCTGACCGAGAAAGTGACGGATTTGTTGAGCTCTCGGGGTGTAGAGAATGAGGATTTGGGAGAGGCTCCGCAGACGGAGGAGGGCCGACGACGCTTGGCGGTGAAAAAAGCGGCCCCGACGACGATGGATACGATTGATTGGGATTTGTGTGGGTACTACACGGGGTTAGATGGACAGTCGGAATTGGCATTGTGCTGGAAGGATGCCAAGAGCTGGAAGGATCGCGATGCTGGGCGCGTAGTGCAAACAAATTTGATTCTCGTAAACACGGGCAAGCTTGGTGTGTGTAACGTGACGATTGAGATCGAAAATTTCGACCTGGAACTAGGCGATCATTACCCAACCAATTGGTTGGATGAAGATGGGGATGACATGTTTCCTTCTTTTCCCGGCTACTTCGCACCTGAGCAAATCGTGAACTTCGGTGCTGCTGTTCCCGTCGCCAGCGGCTTCCCCGAGGTGGGTATCGACGCCAAGTTTTCCGCTTGCAGTCCTCCTCCCCCCAAGGCAGTGGCGCCCCGCAATGCAACATGCACACCGGTTTCAGGCACAGATGCGGCTGCGGGCGTGATATTGAATTTTTGTGTGTATGATACGCCGAAGATTTGGACGGAGTATGGTGGCCCGAGGGTGGTGATGGTGGAAGGATACATCGAAAATATTGGCAAGGAGACAGCGTGTAATATTACGGTCGACATTGAGAATTTCGAGGAGAATCAGGCGATGTGGGGGGAATGGATGCCGACCTACCCTTATAAGCTTTCACCACGAGTGACTCTCAAATTTGGGGCCAATATTCCGTTTGTGAAGGGAATTCCTAAGAGCACGTTGACAGGCTTCGATAAGTGCGACCCATTGTAGGGGCGGCGGCTGTGAAGAGAAGGGAACATCTTGCAAATGTGATTGTGTTTGCATCAGAGGAACAGAGAAAAAGATAGCATTAAAATGGATCGATAGAGAGAGGACTTTCGCCGTATTGCGTGTATGTGTATGTGTGGATGTGATTATGTGTGAATGTGTGATCCATGTCCGTGTGTGCCAGTGTGTGTGTTTGATACAAAGGGTGGGAATTTTGTGCTGGTGAAAAGACGTATGCGCGTATGAATCTGACGGTCATTTGAAGTAAGATCTGCAGACTTGCAGACACGCTTGTGTAGCAGCGGCACCCTCAATTAAAGGAAAGAGCTCGTGATTTTCACTCAAGTCTTAGGGTTCAGTAGTGGGAACAGTAAGAGATGAAGAGGCACGATCTTACAATTGAGAATCAAATGACCTAAAATGAAGGGAAAACAATCAAAAGAAGACTCCACCCCCCCCAAAAAGAAAAGATGACGAAGCGAAAGATCAAGAAGAAGAACATGAAGAATAAGGAGGAGAAGGGGAAAATAATATATGGGAATGGGCCATACGTCTTCCTTCGCGCCATGTATAAGAGAAAACCCGGCAGAGTCCGGCAGCACTTTAAGGAGCGGCAAAGAGCCCAACCAACACCATGCCCATAATCACCCCACACACCTGTACAGTCAGTCGACCGTCTCAAAGCGCTGCGCCTGGTCGACCATCGCCCTTAATATGTGGCCTTCCTCGTGGTGGTCTCGACGCGATGAGAACAACGCAGCCTCAGCTGCTTCTTCGTCGGGCGCAGCAGCAGCAGGAGCCATGACTGCAGATCCTCTGAAGTCTCGCTCCGTAGGCTTTGGCGTTAATGTGGGGAGCAAACGGGAGGCTCTGGGGGTCTTGCAGCCCTCTTCGTTGCCGTCGATTCCTCACGGTGCTGCGATTAGTGAGGAAGGAGGTGGGGGAGACAGTATGCTCCCGTCCTCCCGCCCGTGGAAGATGGCCCGTGTGCAGCTTAGCCAACCGCCTTCGCAATATATAGGGCAGGTGCAAGAGCCGTTGATATGTGTGACTACCATTGGACCGCCGGTGGTGGGGATGGAGGAGGAAGCGATGGAAAAAAACTACCACAACACCACCAGGCAGCAGCCGCAGCAGCCGCAGGGCCCCGCGCAGCATTCACCCCCTACACTCGCAGGTCAATCACGGCGACAGACGGCAGCGTACGGTGGTGTCACTAATGCCCTTCTTCAGTTGCGCTCGCCATCCACGGCCGCGGCTTCAAAGGCAGGGACGATGCGCCAACAGCAGCAGCAGCTGCAGCAGAAGACTTTGCAGAAAGACTGCGATATTTGCTTGCTCTCATCCTCCTCGAGCCAGAGCAGCAACGGCAGTCAAAGCAGCAGGGACGGTAGCAATCAGCAGCATGGCATGATGAGGACGAGCCGCCACCCTCAAGAAATAGCGGCGATGGCTCTCTGGGCCAGAGGACCACAACGGGCAATGACGATGTCACAATCACCACCACACGCGCAGCAGCAGCAGCAGCAGCAGCAGGGCAGCGGGCATTCAGATTGTTGGATTTCGATTGGGCGCTGTCGGCATTGTGAGAGAGGGGTCTGTAAGACTTGCCTAAGGGACTGTGAGGCGTGTCGTGAGACGTTTTGCTCGTTGTGCTCGACAGTGGATTATGGTGGGGCCTTTGAAAAGGTGGTGTGTATCGATTGTGGTAAGAGGCTGGCGATCACAGCAGCAGCAGCCGCCGCAGCAGCAGTACCAAGGGGAGGGCAAGAAATGGATTTGTCTTAAGAAACTGGAGGGGGAATTGAGCATAGAGTTACATATACACATAGACACATACACATCATAGACATACACAAACGTTCAAGTAAGGTCAATTTGGAGGTAGAACTGAAGGGGGGAAAGGGACATGTAAGCTGTTGTGGTTTTGCGGTTTACTGCGGATAGTAGCAGGAAAGTCAGAATGAGCGATGGGCATTGGTGTCCAACGGGTGACAGTGTGAAGGAAAATACCTCTTGAGATGGAGCAGCAGCGTGTTTACAGCTGCGTATCATATGATTGACAGCCTAGAGTAAGACGAAAAGGAAGAAGAAGAAAAAAGAAGGGCAGAGAGGGAGCAGCCAACAAGAGAACTTGGTGACACCTAACAACAGCTCGTCGACAGATCGACAACGCACTGGATAAAGAGACTAAACGAATGGCAGATACAACAGGAAAGACACATGCAGGACGACAATGACAAGTAAAACAGCAACAGCAGTAACAGCAGAAGTAGCGAAAGAAGAAGAAAAAACTTCTGTACGAATACAAATGCAACCATATCCCCTCTACTCCTGTCCTCGTCTATTTTGTGGTTATTCCTTTTTCTTCTTTCCTCCTCGTCTGTAATTCATATCTTACAGTATTCCAAACGTCCGAAAGAAGACTTCACTCTCCTTGCTTCCTTGCCCACACCCCCACGCAGACACACACACCCCTCTGTGTCCTTAAGTGGAGATCGAGAACACCTTGGGATCTCGCTTTTCCCAGAGGTAGTATAACTTGGACCGTCGCACACGCTTCTTTCCCTTGTGGATGTAGGCGGCTTGCAGCACCTGAGTGTATAGGTTTTGATTTGGGTGAAAGAGGTGGAGTGGGGTGCGTGGGAGCAGTGGGAGTTTGACGGTGAGTACCGGAAGATGCTTTCAATCTGTGTTTTCTCCCTCAGATACACACCCACCACACCCACACCCCGGCACGAAAACCCGAACTAACCTTAAGACTCTTGATAAACGGGCTGTAGAGTGGGATGCTGCTCAAAATGGGCGTGCCCAGGAACACCTGTCAATTCGTAGGTTATTTAACGTATGTGTGTGTGTGTGTGTGTGTGTGTGTGTGTGTGTGTGTGTGTGTGTGTGTGTGTGTGTGT
>Ga0160419_100251_pt1 | contig 37729 bp, 63 predicted proteins | sample CelAP2metagpilot_2_FD_108196 | JGI IMG/M metagenome (GOLD analysis project Ga0160419, IMG submission 108196) | Phycosphere-associated microbial communities from Cellana algal ponds in Kailua-Kona, Hawaii, USA - Cellana AP2-4-25 metagenome pilot ... | reverse complement strand
ATCAATTTCATCCATCATGGCCTGGTCGATGTTGCTGAGGTCATCATCAGACCTAAAAGAAAGGGGAGGGGGCTCCAATCCTTCTCCTTCTCCTTCTTCTTCTCCATCTCCTCCATCTCCTCCTTCTCCCTCCTCCTCCTCATCAGAGCCAAATAGCATTAGTACGACAAGCTAGCAGGAGAGCATATGGAGGAGGACCCCAAATAGGTGCAGGAGAGACAGCACCGGTGTGTGCCATCGGTAAACACTCCATCTCTCCCTCCCCTTCCTCTCCCCCCTCTCTTCCCATTCCCTCCCTTTCCCATTAATACCAAACAAGGTGAACCAAGACGCAGGAATGTTGGGAGGAAGGCAAGGGTAGAACTCTCTTTTGAAGACTCATGGGGCGCAGGGCGCGCGGCTGGTCGCTGTTCCTGCTCCTCCCTCTTACATCTTCCTACGACTCGATCCTAGACGGCTGAGTCACACACCACCAGGGCAAGAAGCCGAAGGAGGTACAGAAAGTAGGTGCTCAATACCGTATCATGCTGTTACCATAGCTGCTGTTTCGACGACGAGGATCAATACTAGACATTTATACCGTAAAGGCCTCTCGCGCTAGTCCTCCTTCCTGCCCTGTGGTGGCCTTGACTTTGAATTTTGGGCCTCAACGTCCTCGCTAGGACAGCCCGGAAGGGGACGGAGAGAGGGACAACGAGAATAAGGGATGACAGTTATCATGACTCCCTCTGGTGTGCACTCGCCTTCTTCGCACTCTCTGTCCACTATCCCTCCGAGAGAGTTTCAGGAGGAGGAGGGGGGGAGGAAGGGAGTGGAGGGAAAGGAAGATGGGGGGGATAAGGAGTAGTGGCTGTCTCCAACCTAGTATCTCTAGCATATTTTTTTATTTGTCGTGTGTGTATCCGCTGTCTCGATTGAGACGGTGGTATTGATGCTTGTGGCTTTGGCTAATGGTGCCGGCTGACTTACTCTCGACGATGAGGGTGCATGCCGGGGACAGTTGGTAAATTTGTATATGTTGAAAAGCATGCGAGAAAGCGTCGTTAGTGGTATTTTGCTGCATCATCGTCTTTTTGCCTCGATACCAGTTACCTATAGAGCACAGTGCACACGGTCATGCGGAGAGTCGCTATGGAGCCTGTCAGACCAAAGGAAAGGGGACGTCGTAGGTACTCCAAAGAAAGACTTGGAAAAATAATAAGGGCTTCGACGAGCCTACGTAATTTTCCTACAAGACCATCTTTTAAATCGTGTGTAAAATAAAAATAAAAATAAAATATGGTCCCTCGGCAGTCGTCGTGAGAAATCGCGCTGTACGGCGGGACACAGGATTTCGACCCCTCAGGACACATGGACCCCACCGGTGATATGTATATTGCAATGCTATGACCTACTGTCTTTTTTGGGCCTGCTTGCCGTGTCAGGGCTAAGTCATCGCAGTCTGGTGCTGCCAAACTTGATCATCCATCATCCTGGCTGGTGTCTCGGCTCTCCTGCAGTGCTACGTGAGGAGACAGACTCCTAGCTGTCAAGCCGTCTTCTCACTTCTACCCTATTTGTGACCCACCCCCACAGTCGCACAATTAGGTGAAGGCAAGCAGCCTTCTGTCACCCACAAGCCTGTTGCCAGCACCTCAAATGCGGATGGGAAGTCTCTAAACTGGCTACAGCGCTTCAGCGCGCTTTCTTGAATCTCCCCAATCCTACCTCCATCTTAATAGCGGTACGTACAGTGGTGATCCTTTTACATATGTCAATTGCCGCCACAAAATAGTGGTTCCAGCATCCAAGGTTTTAGTTGGAAGGCGTCGATCGAAAGTGCTTTGCGCTTCCTCCCCCTCTTTCCCTCATCCCCCTCGCTCCTCCTGTCCTCGCCGCTCCACCTACAGTCCTTATAACATTTGACGGAAACCGCCTTCGTGCCGAGTGGCATCGTTTGCCAATGAATTACAGACACTTACCATAGTATACCCTTTCTCTTTCTTCTTTCCATTCGTCAACAGGACACCATGGCTCCCCCCGTCGCCACCGTCGCCGCCACCCCGCTGCTTCCACACGACAAAGACGCCTTCCCTCCCTCCCTCCCTCCCTCTCCTGTCACTGCTGAAGAAGCTTCCCTCTTCATGCCGATCGCCGGCAGCAGCAGCTGCAGCAGCACACCCAGCAGCAGCGGCACAGCGAGCCTCCTCCTCCCAGCCACTATCAATTCCTTCCCCTCGCTCATGGAGCAAGCGAGCACCGTCGAGGGAAGGCCAGAAGGCGGAAGGGAGGGAAAAGTAGGCGGGCCGCACTTGCAGGCCTATCCGCGCCTCGATCCCGCGCTTCCGCACAAAGACTTGGGGGACTCTCCTTCCCGTCTAGCCGCCTCCAAAATTCCCAACCATCAAGGGCCCAAGCTTGCCCTCCCTCCCTCCCTCCCTCCCCTGACTTTTTCGCCGAGCACGGGAGGGGGGGGGAGGGAGGGAGGGAGGGAGGGAGGGAGGGGAATTGGGCTGCATGATGTATTGGAGGCAGTCATGCGTGGAGGAGGCAATCTTCCTCCAGAGGCCCCACGAGTGGAGCCACTGGTGAGCAAAAGCAAGGGGGTTGAGAGCAAATGAGGGAAGGAGGGAGGGAGGGACGTGAAGAGGCTGCTTTCTTTCCAATCACTCACCTACCTATCTCTCCTCTGCTACCTCCTTCCCTCCATCCCTCCTCCCCTCAGCCAGTTGCCATTCACGTGCTCGCGTGCCTCCTCTTCTCCCTCTCCCTCCTCGTCGCCCTTGTCTGGCTGCGTTTCGAGAAGGACATTTTGGACAGCCTCGATCTTCCGGGGAGGACGGGAGGGAGGGAGGCAAGCAGGCAGAAGAGGAGGAGAAGGAAGGGGTCGATGGGTGGGGAGGGGGACGGGGGGGAAGAGAAAGAGGGGGAGTGTGAGTGGTGTGTACTTTGTCAAAAGGAGAGGGAGGGCGAGAAAGAGGAGGGGATGAGGAGGGGAAGGGGCGAGGGGGGAGGGATAAATGGGGTATGTGCGCTGGAGAAAGTGAGGGAGGGAGGGCTTGGGGAGGGGGAGACTCCATCTCGAGGTCCACGTGGCTGGGGCACGGAGGCAGGCGGCGGCAGTAGGGAGAAGGCAATAGGTGCGGCATGCGTCGAGGAGGAGGACGAGGGCACGGGTGAAGAAAAGGGTCAGCACCAGCACCAGCACCACCAGCACCACCAGCACCACCAGCACCACCAGCACCAGCATGAGTACCAGCACCAGCAGCACCACCAGCACCAGCACCACCAGCACCACCAGCACCAGCACCAGCACCGGCAGCAACTCACTAACCCCCCTCCCTCTCACCCGTCCTCCACCTTCCAAACGCCCTCCAAAAATAAAGAAGCCCTCAGCGGCAATGTCTCGCCCTCCCTCCCTCCTTCCCTCCCTCCTTCCCTCCCTCCCATGACTCCGTCTTTCTCGGCCTCGGCATCGCTGCCTGACCTGGCGTCCCCTCCCATGCACCTGCAGCATGCGGCAAGGACCAAGGGAGGGGGGAAGGGAGGGAGTGAAGGGGCGGGGGGGAGGATCAAGAGTGGGCTGCTTTTGAGTTCCGTGCCCGCTGTGGTGGGAGGAGGAGGAGGAGGAGGAGGAGGAGGAGGAGGAGGGGGAGGAGACGGAGGCGGAGGAGGAGGAGGAGGGCGGGGGGACGCAGACAGGGCAGAAGGAGGGGACGTAGACGGCAAGAAAGCACTTTGAAAGACTGGAGGAGGAGGGGGAGGAACGGAGGGAGGGGGAGATGGAGAGATGAATGTGCATACCCAGTTTGATCGAGAATGTAACAGATGCGGCACGAGAAACACCATGTGTGATGAATGACAAGAAGGAAGCAAAGGCCAAGACAAGCGGGAAAGTAAGCCGACAACCACCACTAATGTCAGTGGCACACTACGCAGTAGCTTAGTGTAACGGTAGCATCAGTCGCAGCGACCGCAGAACAATCGGAAAAAGAGATGAAAAAGAAGGAAAAACTCGTGTTCTCAGATTAGAGAGAAAGCAGGATATTTCATTCATCTCATTCTTCTTATTCTTACCACTATTCTTAAGTCTATCTACTCTTCCATCCCTCCTTTTCCCTCAATCCAATTGATTTTTCTTCATCCATTTCTCTCTCATACTATCACTGTGCATCTCCCCTCCTTCCCTCCCTCCATGGTCGCCATTAACGTCTTTCCTTCCTGTCTTGCTGGCTGGCCAAATAATGTGTGTGTGCATGTGTATACGTGTCCCCCTCTCCACCCCTCCCTCCCTCCATCCATCTCTACTTCATCTCGCTCCCTCCCTCCCTCCCTCCCCTCCCTACTTTAGCTCCTCGAATTCGCCGTCACTCCAACAGCAGACCAAGCCCAGCTTGAAGTCGACGAGAGGCAGATCCAGGTGTGTCTGCAGGGAGGGAGAGAGGAAGGAAGGGAAGCAGAATGTCGATGCACTGGCTCGGACTTTTAATTTCCTTTCTCGCCGCCCTCCCTTCCTCACTTTCTCCTCCCTCCTCCCTCCGTCCTTCCTCCCTTTCTCCTTTCTCCCCTCCCTCCCTCCCTACCATCAGCTTGGCCTGCTCCGGCGTGATGGGCTTCCCCTTAGTGCAGACGACGAAGGCCTCGAGTAGGACGAGCTTCCCGTCCTTGATCTCCAGATTGAGTCCGAGCCTGGGGGAAGAGAGAGGGAAGGAGGAAGGACGTGAGGGAGGAAATTTTGAGTGTGAGGTATATGCCTGTCGCTCTGATTGGCTTGGAGGTATGTCGAAATAGACAGGGTCCACAAGAAAGGAAGGGGAGGGAGGGAGGGAGGAAGGAAGGGGCATGCGTACTTGCGGAAAAGTTGAAACATGGAGGCTGGGAAGTAGTGGAGAGGGTCGTCGGCCACCTGCAGCGTCAGGTCCTTGTCGGCCACTGCGCCCGATTTGGCGAAGTCTTGCACCTGAGTGCATCAGGGGGGTAGAGGGAAGGAGGGAGGGAGGGAGGCTAAGCATGAGGGCATCTTTGGTCTTTGATGGTGGTCCTCTCGCAAGAAGAGGGAGGGAGGGAGGGAGGGAGGGAGGGAGGGAGCGAGGGAGGGCACAGGCATACTTTGAAGTCACGGAAGTAGGCCAGAACGTCTTTCCGGGAGCGGTTGGTGGCCAGGAGGCCGACTTGGCCGGAGAGACGCTGTGGGAAGGAGGAGAGAGGGAGGGATGGACGGAGGGAGGGGTAGGTGAGTTGGATGAATGGCAAGTAATGCGCATGCAGGGAGCCTCGACTCTTCCTTTTCCTTCCTCCTTCCTTCCCTCCCTCTCTCCCTCGCTCACCTTGCTCAGGAAGCGAAGGTTGTCTCTGAACTCGTCCTCGGGGTGCATCCCCAGGGCCTTCTGCATCACCTTGTTCTTGCCCATGAAGAAGCTGAGGAAGGGAAGGGCGGGAGAGAAGAGAGGTAAGGGTAAGTGGAACGACTCGGAGCGCCTTTCGTCCAACCCTTTCCTTTCTCGTAGAGAAGCTGGAGGAGAAAGGGATACAGGGAAGAGGAAGTGGAAAGTAGAATGGAAGAGAGGGGGGCGTACCGGCTATCCCGCCACTCAATCCGCACATCCTTGAACTTAGCACTGCGCATGTGCTCGAACGAAAACACATATAGGGAGGAGAACGAATCAAGGGCCTCGCGGAGCTTGGCGATGGTGCCGGCTTTTTGCTCGCGGCCTTTGCTGGTGGTCTTGGTGAGGGAGACTGTAAGGAGTGAGGACGAGGAGAGAGGAGGGGGAAAGGGCCGTCAGAGGAGGTACTCCGAGGGTTCGCGGCTTCCAAATCATGATATAATACAAACAGTCTCTGGATTGTGCTCCCGGAGACTGTGAAGGAATGAGGGAGAGACCAGGGGAAGAAGGGAGGGCCGGAGGATGGGGAGGTAGTAGCCTCCAGTCGATGGACCCCATTTCCTTTATACCTTTCTTGTCGCGTCTTGACTTGGGCATGGCTGCTGACTGGCTGCTATTGTGGCGACGATGACGATGGATCGCTTTTCGTGTAGTGGTTTGTCTTCCTGAAGCTGAATAGGGGCGCTGGTACAAGAGTTGGTAGAGAGGTAGTAAAGAGATGGGGTTAGGGGGAGGTCGCCTTCAGATAGCGTGAGGTTTTCGTGGGGCCGACACCAAGGCGTTTCCAGAGTCGCCCCTGATTGTTAAGTCTTGTCATCTACCTGACTACAGGCACTTTTATTCCTGTTTACGCCCAAGGCACCCATGAGAATGGGGAACAAGAGAGGGAAATGCGGGTAGCCACCCGGCATGGCCCACGGGCGCGCCTCGGCTTGGGCCGCCGTTGTGTTGCTTCTTTGCCTTCTCCCCATCGGTGTCCTCGTTTCACATATCTTCTCCTACGACACACGAAATAAGACATCGTAATTACCAATAGCAGGATGACAAGTAGGACAAAACCCAGAAGAAGATCATTCCTGCTCCTTTTCCTTCCTGTCTTTCTCCTGCTCCTCCGTCCCCTCCTTCCCCTCGCCTTCCTTCCTTCCCCACCCCCCGTCCAGCACCACCGCGTCGTATCCCTCAACCTCTACGCTACGCCTTCGGCTCCAACTCCTTCCACGCCATTGCTCCCTCGAGCCTTGTACGTGCACCTGCCCTTTTGTCGTCGTCGTTGCTTTTATTGCGACTTTCCTATCAAAGTCGTAGGGGACGGCGCGACGGCTGCTGATAAATACAGCCGTGAGTACGTCCAGCTGGTGCTACGAGAAATGAAGGCCGCCTTTGGAAGGACGGTGAGGGAGGGAGGGAGAGAGGAGAGGGGGGGACATTGGGTAGAAGGCGTGCCATGGTCGTTGTCGGAGCTTGGCGGGTTGACCTCTTCTGCCTCCTCTTCCACCTCCTCTTCCACGTCCTCCTCCTCCTCCTCCTCCTCCTCATCATCATCATCATCATCACCATCATCATCTCCCTCCTCCTCCTCCTCCTCCTCCCCAAGCACCACCACTGCGGGCGTCATCAAAGCCAGTGGGGGCCTGACCAGTATCTTCTTCGGTGGCGGCACTCCCTCCCTCACCCCGCCCCACCTCCTTCGCCTTCTCCTGAAAGAGATCGAGGACTTGTTCGGGGTGAGCGATGAGGCGGAAGTGTCCATGGAGATGGACCCGGGCACTTTCGACGAGGAGAGGCTGGAGGCCTTCCTGGCCTGTGGTGGGTGAGGAGGGGTAGCGGGAGGGAGGGGGAAGTACTACAACAAGCATTGTTGCAGGGAGGGAAAGAAGAAAGGAGGAGGAATGAAGGGAGAGAGCGAGCGAGGAAGGAATGGAAGAAAAATGCTCCTCTGACTGACTGCCTCTATGTGCTTGCTGATTTACGACGACGACAGGGATCAACCGGGTGAGCGTGGGTGTACAATCCTTCAACCAAACTCTCCTCTCCGCCGCTGGGCGCGCGCACAAGTAAGTACGCTACGCTTCCTCCCCCCTAGCACTCTTCCCTCCCTACCTTATTTTCCTCTCCGCCTACCCTTCCTTACCCTCACCCTTAACCTCACCGTCATCCTCACCCCCTCCCTCCACTATCCACCCCCCCCTCTCCCCAGCCGTGACGAGGTCCGCGCTGCCCTCGATCTCCTGAGAAAGCCGAGGAAGAGGGCCCGCCTCAACTTCAGCCTCGATCTGATCAGCGGTCTCCCTTTTCAGGTAGGGGGGTGGGGAGGGAGAGGAGGAGGGAGAAATGGAAAAAGGGTACATTTGAACACGACAAAAACGCGTTTTTCTGACGAGGACACTCCCTCCCTCCCTCCCTCCCTCCCTCTCTCAGTCCCTGGAGCAGTGGGAAGAATCTCTCCGCGAGGCCATCGCTGTCTGTCCTCCTCACATCTCTCTCTACGACCTCCAAGTCGAGCCAGGAACGGTGGGGAGGGAGGGAGAGAGTGAGGGAGGGAGGTCAGGGGATCCTGCTGGCCGACTCAGGTGGTGTTTAACAAGTCTCCTCCCTCCTCTCCCTCCTTCCTCCTTCCCCCCCCCTCCTTTCTCTTGCAGGCCTTTGGTCGCTGGTACGGGAAGGGAGAAGGCGAGGGCAACAGTACGCACGAAGCTTCCTCCTCTTTTTCTTCCACTTCCACTTCTTCCTCCTCCTCTTCCTCCCTCCCTCCTTCTCTTTCCTCTCCCTCTCCTCTGCCTCCTGAGGAGTCTACCGCGTCCATGTATGTCCGAGCCTCGGCCTTGCTTCAAGAGGCGGGCTATGACCATTATGAGGTGGGGAAAGAGGGGGGAGGGTGGAGGCGATTGTACTTCGCTTTAACCATTTTCAGATCGAGCAATCAATGAACCCCCCCCCCGTCCCTCCCTCTCTCCCTTCCCAAGGTCTCCAACTACGCCAAGCCCGGCTTTCAATGTCGTCACAATAGGGTATATTGGGAAGGCGTGCCTTTCCTGGCCCTGGGCATGGGAGCGGCGAGCTACCTAGGTAAAAAGGGGGGAAGGGAGGGAGGGAGGGAATGGGGAAGGAAGAGACAGCACAGCTCATCGATCGAAGCCTTCTCAACGCTCTGCCTTTCTCCCTCCAAGACTGGCACCGCTTCAGCCGCCCTCGGTCTCTATTCAATTACACCATGTGGGTGCACGAGCTAGAGCAAGAAGGGTGGAGGAAAGCCAGCGGCCTGGAGGAGGCGCAGAAGGAGACGTCGAAATTGCAATGGCAGTTGGACAGGTAGGCTTGCTCCCATCCCTCCCTTCTTCCAAGCCATCTTATCCTCATCGCGGTCGGTGGTACACGGATAGGACTCGTGAGTGGTTGTCAACTTCTTTCTCCTTTCCCTCCCTCCCTCCCTCCCTTCTTTTGCAGACTGGAGGACCTGCTTATGGTGGGCCTCCGTCTCAAGGAAGGAGTGGAGCTTTATACCCTCGCACAGCAGACAGGGATGGAGGGAGGTTGGGAGAGGGGGAGAGCCGCACAAGTCGTTTTGGCATGCGAACAGGCCGTGGAACGATTTATCTCCATGGGCGCTGTTGTACTGGAGAAAGGAGGGGGAGGGGGAGGAAGCAGAAGGACAAGGGTAGTGTTGACGGATCCGATGGGATTTTTGCTGTCAAACGAGATTATTGCCGAGATCTTCGCAGCGGTTGAGATATTGTTTGAGGGATGGGAGGAGGGGGATAAAGGAGGAACGGAAGGAGGGAGGAAAGAAAGTACAACAACCACCAGGTAAAGTAAATACAATGACAATGACACGACAAGAGCTGCACCTGTAAATTTGTAGATGAAAGAGTCAGATGGTAACGAAAGGCTGAATTGATCAAGAAAGGGGGACAGAGAGCAATGCCACTGCGTTGGATTGCATCCGATTCTCTTCTTATCTTCTGCGTTTATTTGTAATGTCCAAAATAATATCAAAAAATATTTCCAAAAGAAACAATTTAATTCCCCCCCTATTCGTGTCTTTTAACAAGTCGCATGCATTTCTTTCCCTTTTCCACTTCATTTGCTTGTCAGCGGCCGAAAGCCCTGCCAGTCCGCGGGACACTTGAAGTCCCTCTCCTGCATGTACCGCAAGAGGGTACGCGATGGCCCGTCTCCTCCCACTTGTTCCATCATCGCATCACACGCCCGAAAGCACTCTGCGGCTTGGACCCAAAGGCCATTTATGTAGTTTGTGAGGCCTACCTCGAAAGTAGAGCGGAAATGATCCGCTCCGGCAGCGCTCTCTTGTAAGTAAAGAATGTCCTGGGAGGAAGGGATCCAGGGTGGGGGGCAGCGAGATTGTTGGGGGGCTAAGTATAGAGCGAGTATTCTTAAAAAGTATTCCCCGGCCCGTGTCATGCACTCCTCCCTTTCTAAGTACCTTGTCTTTCTTCCAAATATCCGCCGAGTAAGTCTTGAAGGCACTTCGAGAGGGGAAATCCGATAGGGGGCCAGGGTGAGCGTCGAATGTATAGATGGAGCGGGGGGTTGCCGAACCCTTAACTGTTATCACATCTAACTTTCGGCACCGCTTTCGTGGATGTGTGGAGAGGATCTGATAAAAGCTATCAGTCATCAAGACAGGTACTCCATATTGTGTCGCAGCTGTCTCCATACGTGCGGCCATATTGACGTGTGGGGAAAGATAGGTGGCATCAACCTTGTGTCTGCTCCCAACGGCGCCTTCGATGGCCCAGCCAGCGTGTAAACCGAATCGCATGTGCAATTCAAATGGTTCGCCGTCTTTGCCATGAAGGCGTGGGTCATTGCAAAGGGACTGGAGTTTCTTATCCCTCTTCAAGGCGACGAGAATTTTGAGGAAGCCAAGGAGTGCTATGGACGAGCAAAAGAAGCGAGAGAGAAAGAAATGTTTGGCATTGTATGGAAACGGAAGAATAAAGAAGAAGGGAGGGAAATGCTTACCTTGGTCTGCAAGGGCTTCCACGCCCGGGATTCGCCGGACGTCGAGATGGGTGAGGTTGCTGCCGCCACCGGCAGTGGCAGGGCCAAGTTTGGAGGAAGAACCGCTGCCAGCAGAAGAGAGAAAAGAGCGGGACACGCTCAGAAGTTTCTCTTCGTCACCAATGCGCCACATAAGGAGGAATGAGTTACCTGGAAAAGATTAGAATGACGGTTCACATGAATGAGAAAGGTAGATCTCATATTGTATAATTCACACGCACAAAAAGAGCGTGCGTACCTAAATTCTTATTGCAAACTCCTTTCCACAGCGACACGTTTTCATGCACGATAGCAGCAACTTGATTCACAAAAGTCATGGCTTCGGCCTCGAGGTGCTTAACGATGGAGTCAAAATGGTGAATGTCGCAGAAGCCCATGATTGCCATTACACTGAGAAAATGGAGAGGAAAGGATGAGTGCAGAAAAGAGAGGAAAATAGGGATTCTCTCTAAAAACAGAAAAAGATGGCTCTGACTAAGATTTTGTCAGGACAAGCTTAGTTTCGTAAAAGATCAATCAATTCCATCTCCCGAGCTCTGACCGTTTTCCTGGCAGCAAAGGGTTCAAAATCGCTTGCGGCTTGTTCATATCTAAATTGTGAGAGATGATATCAGCGCCAGCGATACCAAAGCCCACTCGAAGGAGCCGGGTTATCTTTTTGAGAGATGCAGCGATGAGAGCAGTCTCGTATTGAGCGTGTCTGATGGTATTAGCTTGGCTGCTGTTCGGGGCTTCCAGCTGGACGGGGAAAGAGGATTGGAATTGGATTGTAAAGCGATCTGAAACCTCCGACAGATCTCAACGCTCCTAAATCAGAATTATAAACCAAGGAGACAGAGGCAAGGGAAAGCTTACCTCAAATTCTCCCAAGGGATCTTCTGCTAATTTTTGAACCAGTTGGATGATCCAATCGATGGGCGACACAATTAGACGTCGCGTGTCCTTGCTAAATGCATGGGCACCGAGAACTAGGAGGGCAGCAAGAAAAACAGGGAGGTAAAATTCCTCAAGGAGAATGCGCTGCCGGTACGCTAAACTGACGTCGAAAACGGCGGCAGTGAAAGCGATGGGCTGGGTGGCATTGTTAGAGGCCAAGTTCCGTTGTTGGTTCAGTTGCCGCTGCTCATGCCATTGTCTATTCTCGCCTTCCTCCACCCAGCTCCCTCCCCAAGGCGGGACATCATCCAGTTCAGGGCCTTCTACTCCTACTTCTCCACCGCCTGCCACCGGCAAGGTATGTAAAGGCTCGAGGGAGGGCACTGGGGATGACGGGGATGGGGGAAAGGAAACCAGCTGCAGGCGGTAGATTTCGGTATCCCGTAAGATGGCCAAGCGAGAGGCGTCATGGATAAGGAATGGAGCAGTCTCTTGGTTCACGCCCAACTGAAGCGATAGCAGCATGCCTCCTCCTCTTCCCCTCATTTCCCCCCCGAAATAATTCAAGTACGACGTGAGCACCACCTTTGCCATCTTCCCATCGTCGTCTTTTGCTTGTACAGCGTGCAGCATAGCGGTAGCTGCAGGCAACGCTTGGTCGAATCTCGCGTGATTACTGTTCAGGAAGGCCAACATCAGCAAGGCGCCAGACAAAGTGAGAATGAGGCGATGCATTATGAGGTTGTACAGCTCTGCCTCCAAGGGCTTGCCATTCCCTCCCCCTCCTCCGCCACCTCTTCTCCCTCCTCCGCCCGTGCCATTACTTCCACCTCGGCTGCTGTTCCTGATGTCGCTGATCCTGCCTCCTCCATCATAAGCACGAGGGTCTCTCCCCACAAAGGAAATTGATGGTCGCGGCAGTAGAGAAGTGCGGGAGCTCCTTTTTTCACTACTACTATTATCGATCCCTCTATGCGTCCCTTCCCGACGAACCCAGGCCAGTCCCGCGGAGAGAATGGAAGTGGGCTGCTGCAGCTGCTGCTGATGAATGTTTTGATGCTGAAAAGAGCGAACAGTAGGTGTCGTACTGGATCTTGGGAAAGAAGAGGAAGAAGGGCCCGGGGATGAAGCCAGAGAGGAGGGATCAGAAGACACAGCTTTCCAGCAGTCGTTCGGAATTACATGGCGGTCAATGACGCGAAAGAGCCGAAATTTGTGCAGTGTATTCAGGACTACCGACGGCCCGATCAAGCGCATGGATTGAGCAATATTGCTGACATGCATAGAATTCATGCTGGAATTTGCGTACGCCCTGACCTTGCCGTCCACACCACACGCACTTAGAATCACAGAGAGAAGGACACAGACATCCAACCAAAAACGGAAGCTCAGCGCGTACCCCGTTATCGTCAGGCACCGACAACCCTCACTTGCTCCACTTCGAGCACCACTACACTGTGTGTGCGCCATTAACATAAGAATGAAGTCGAGGGAGAGCACCAACAATGCCGCAAGAGTGGCGCCGAACAAGAAAGGGTCGTATTTCTTTGGCACCGCTAACCGGATGATGTCCATCAGCAGCACATAAAACATTACCAAGCTCACCAATGTGTCAAAACGCACCGTTATTGACATCCGGCACGCCAGAATGTACTGGGCTGCTCCAGACAAGGCTCTGACAAGAGCCACAAAGGCACCGCCAATATACGGGAGGCCGCGGCCCATCAAACTGCTGCAGCATGTGTGCCCGACTTCATCGTTGCCTTGTGCAAGGGGGCGAAGAGGGCTTAAACCAGGATAAGCAGTGGTTCTGAAAGAAGATCCATCTGTTTCGAGTTCCAGACGCTTAAAAAGGCTTTTGTTTGTTAGTAGAGGGTTTCCTGTGGCGGCCGCGGTGAGGGGCAAAACCTGGGCATTGTTGGTGCGGATGCTACTGCTGTTATTGCTACGGCTGCTACTGCTGCTGCCGCTGCTGGAAGACGAGGATGAGGGCATCAAACTAGACCTGGGAAAGGATTATGTATGTGAGCGATTGAAAGTTATGGTGGTGTGTGGTGTGGAATAGGCAGGCACATACACATTAACAATTTTCGTTTGTCGCAGTGCTGCAAGAAAACCCCCCAAATAAGCGCTGCCTCGACAAAGGAGACCGAAAATGACAATGCACCTTAAACAAAATTCTGCCATTGCACTTTACTTTAAAAACACAAAAATCTGTGTCCAGGTGGGTAGGATGAGTCAAGCCTGAAAATGTGTCCGAATTTGAGTGGGAAGAAACGGAAAACTGGATCATCGCATGATCTCGTATGCTTGTTGGTTTTTTGGGTGTCACGCTCTCATGCCCTGGCCATCCCCCCTCCATGTACACCACCACACAACAGCAGCAGCAGCAGCAGCAGCAGCAGCAGCAGCAGCAGCAGCAGCAGCAGCAGCAGCATGTCTCACCGGGACCGCGACCGTGGGCGTGACCGTCGAAGCCGCAGCCGCGACCGCGGTGGAGACCGACGCGAAAAGCGTGTCTCCTTGCTTGTCCGTAATCTGGCCTTTGACACGCGGTGGGTCGAGAGGGAATAGAAAGTAGGGGGTTGAGAAGGACAGAACTTGTGGTTGGGACGGTGTGGTTGCTCCGGCTAATCGAGGAGCTGTCAGTCACCCGACCTGGCTTCTCTACACGCCTCCCATTCCTCCATCCTATGCTCATTCCCTCCTCCCTTCTTCACAGGGTGGAGGATATCCGTCGCCTATTTGACAAGTACGGGGACGTCAAGGATGTGTATATTCCCATGAACTTCCATACCAAGTAAGTAGAAGGGCGGGAGAGAGGGAGGGAGGGAGGGAGGATGAGCGTGATGATCTGATTTTTTTTTCTTTTTGTGATTGTACCTATTGAGAAGAAGGAAGGAAGCTTGCAGTATAATGCAGTATATAGACGAGGATTACTGTTGTAAAACAAGAAATGAAGGAGAGAACAGATGAAGACTGGCGAAGTGGCAGGACACCCCAAAAAAGATGGTGAAGAAGAGCAGAGGACAGCCTTAACTTTTGGAACTCTCTTTGTAGCCCTGCCAGGGCAGAGGGAAAGCAGAAGAAGACGATAAGGAAGACGAAGAAGATGACGTAGAATAAGAAGACAAAGAGGAAGACGAAGAGGAAGAAGAAGATCATGATCATGGAGACGAAGATGAAGAAGATCATGATCAAGAAGACGAAGAGGAAGAAGATCATGATCATGATCATGATCATGAAGACGAAGATGAAGAAGATCATGATCAAGAAGACGAAGAGGAAGAGAGAGCCCAAGCAAGGCAAATTAAAGAGGAGTGTAAAGGAGTGGATTAAGGTAAAGAAAGAGAGGTGCCTAGAGCCAGGCGGGGTAATTTGAATAGGCACGGAGGTGGTGAGTTAGGCGCTGACTCGAGTGGATGAGCACTGGCTTTGACACGGACGAAGAGGAGGAGGCGATGGTGGAGGAGAAGAAAAGGAAGAAAAAGGAGTAGGAAGAGGAGTTGAAGGAGGAGAAGGAGGAGGAGGAGAGGGAGGAATATGACAAGGACCGGGCAGCAGCGGGAAGGAGAAGAAGCAGGATTGTGACGGCAAGGAGGTTCACGTAGGGCTACTGCCAGCTCTTAGTTTTCTCACCCTCTCCTTCCTCCCTCCTTGCCCCCCTCTTCCTCTCCTCTTGGCCGGATGCCTCACAGAGAGCCACAAGGGTTCGCCTTCGTCGAGTTCTTTGATGAGAGGGTACGTCCTCCTGCCCTCCCTCCCTCCCTTCTTTTCTCCCCCCATTCCTCCTTCCACCTTTTGACCCTATCCCCCCCGCGCGCCCGCCCTCCCTCCCTCCCTCCCTCATTACTGCTCCCAGGACGCCGAGTATGCCAAGCGGAAGCTGGATCGAGAGCTGCTGAACGGGCGAGAAATCGCTGTCATCTTCGCGAAGGTAGGGAGGGAGGGGGGGTAGGGACTCGGTGATGTTCGCGCTTCCTCTCGGTGTTGTTCTTGTCGTTGATACTTGTTGCTTCCCCAGCATGGCCGACACAGTCCCCACACTCGTCATTACGTGATTGTGATTATCCACACTCGCTTATCCACAATCATCATTCAATGATCATTGACAGCAACAACGCAAACGCCCCGATGACATGCGGGCTCGCTCGGCACGGTTCGTCCCCTCCCTCCCTCTCTTCCTCCCTTTCCCACTCACTCCTTTCCTTTAACGCCCATTCTCTTTTCTTCCCCCCCTCCCGCCCTCCTAGCTCCCGCTCCCCTCGCGGCCGTCGTTCTCGTTCTCGCTCCCGCTCCCGGTCCCCCCGAGGTCGTGGCCGTGGTGGCCGCCGCAGCGACGAGAGGTAGAGGCTCGCCCTTCCCTCCCTCCTTCCCTCCCTCCCTGGTCTGCGACGTGCCGAGCTCTCCACGACTTGACCTTGTTCTTTTTCCGGGGTCCAGAAAGAGGAACATCTGTCCTAACTCTTGCCCCCCCCCTCCATCCCTCCCTCCCCCCCTTCCTCGTCCTGCAGGAGCCCGTCCACCTCTCCCTCCCGCTCACCCAAGAAGGCGGGGAAGCGCTCCCGGTCATCCTCGCACTCCCCTCCTTCCGATAGGAAGGCGGCGGCACCGACAGGGGCTTCGGAGAAGGAGGGGGAGGGAAGAGTTGGAGGTGGGAAGGCTTCGCGATCGCCGAGGTAAGGAGTAAAGGGAAGGAGAGAGGGAGGAAGCGGACGAGGTTGTGTAGAGGGTAAACCTGTCTTCTTCATGCCTTTGTCATTTCCTCTATCCCTTCACGTGCAAGCATTTCTCCACCTATCACTGTGTTGTTTCCACATCAATTTTTTTTCCGCCCCTTCATTCCTCCTTTCGTTCTTGGACCCAGCGCCCCATCCGAGCAGGAGACAGCGGGGGCCAAGCAGGAGGGCGGCGACGACGCATCTGTGTAGGGAGGAAGAAGCACCGGAGGCAGAAGCGCTACAGTAAAGCGGCAACTCCGGTGGAGGACGAGAAGGACAGTCAAATCGTAGCAAGCAAGGAGCCATGAAGTGAATATGGAAAGGGAGGCTTAAGGGCTTCGAGTCCCTTAGGCAGCCACGCCACAAGGAGGAGTGGGCGGGCTGGGGAAGAAAAGGCCACACGCTAGCAAGCTCACACTGCTTTTGTTCTTCCGCATCATTTCTTTGCTTGCTTGCTTTAAACAAATTTAAAAATAACGAAAAGCAAAATAAACTACGCTCGGCATCTCTGCTTGTTGGACCGTTGCCACGTCCAAGCCCGGACACGGAGCGCTTCCTAACGCTTGTGCATCACCTGCAGCCTTCTCCCCTTCCCCTTCATGACACTTATACACAGTCAGAGCAGGATTTCATATTCCTGCTGCTCCTTTGGGTCCTTGTCCTGCCGAGCTTCATCCCCGTTTGTCAATCAAGTCCGTTCCCCACAAGCTACGCCGCACTGGCTGATCTTGCTTCTCTTCCCTTAATCCCTCCAATCCGCCCCACGCACATTAGCAGACCACACCTGACACATGCTGCTTCCAAGAAGGAGGAGAAGAAGAAGAATCTCAGTGTCGGCGTCCTCCCCGCTCCTCGAACTTCCCATCTCCCTCCTCCTCGCCCTCATCCTCACCCCAGGGGCCGTTTCCTTCCTCCTCGCCCCTACGCCTAACCCTTCTCCTTCCTCCACCTCCGCATCACACTTGAGCCATGCTGCTACTTTAGGACATAAAAGATTAGGAGTAGATGGAGGGAGGAGAGGCAGCGACGATGTACAGTGGGCGCGGCAGCCCCGAGGGCTATCCCAACGGTTGGTGTGGCTGCTAGTGAGGGGATGGGCCATGTGGGTGTGGGTTATGCGCGTGTAGTGGTGTGTATGCTTGGTACTTTTATGTGTGTGTTTCGATGCATGTAGACAAATAATAACGCCATTAAGAGGACTTGCCAATTCCTCCATTGGTCCCTCCCTTCCCCTATCCTTCCCTCTCTTCATTCCGACGTCTACAGACATGCAGCATCCCCCACGGCCGCTGGCACAGCCACTCTGGTGCGACCCACTGAGGAGGAGGGAGAGAGGGAGAAGGATCACGGGAAGGTTGGAGGAGGAAAGGGAAGACAGGCCGTTGCTGCGAAGGGCAGTCCAGTCGTTCTGGAGATTCGGGAGGTATGTGGATTATATCCCCCTCTCTCACGACACAGACGTCTACCGCTCCCTCTCTCACGACACAGCCGCGCCTCCTTCCCTTGTGCTTCTGTCCCTTACGCCCCCTCATTATTTCTGTCTCTCGTAATCTAAAACTCACCCCTTCTCTTCCACTCACCCTTCCTCCCTCCCTCCTTCCCTCCCTCCCCAGGCGACCATGGCAGACACGCGGGCCCTCGTGGAGTTTGTGCTCAAGTGCGAAGGGGAGTGGCTCGGCGCCGGGCACGTCAAAAAGTACGAGTCTCATTCCCCCCCCCTCCCCTCCCCTCCCTTCCTCCCTTTCTCCGTTCCTCCCTTCCTCCTCCCTCGTTCGGTCAGTCAAGCCGCCTTGGTCTCGTCCTGACTCCTTTCCTCTCTCCCTCCCTCCCTTCCTCCCCGTCCCTCCAGAGAGGGACTAAACGCCCGTCTCCAATTCCACCTCTCCAACGGCGTCCTCGTGTACATGGCCTTCGATGCGGCCTCGCCTGAGATGCTTGTTGGTAAGGCCTCCATCCCATCCCTCCCTTCCCCCTCCCCTCCCTCCTTTCACCCCCTTCCTTCCTCCCTCCCTCCCTTTCTCCCTAGCCATGTAATGTTTTTAGACCCAGCACGCCTCTTGACGCTGCTTGCCCTCCTCCCTCCCTCCCCCCCTCTATCAGGGATCTACGCCTCTACGGCCATCGACCACATGACCATCCCCCGCCTCCCCCTCGACCCGTCGGCCCCTCCTTCCCCCCCGCCCTCCTCCCGCAGGTCAGAAGAAAATGAGGAGGAGGAGGAGCAAGGCGAGGACGAGGGCAGGAGGGAGGGAGGGCATTTCTTCCCTTCTGTGAGCCAGACCTGCCCCAGGCGGTTCCTGAGCGATGTCAAGGTAGGGAAGGAGGAAGGGAAGGAGGGGGAGGGGAAGGGAAAGGGATGAAGATTGAAATGAAGCTGAGTCACATACCAAATTTTCTAACCAAGGAGGTTGCGTGTAAGGGAGGGCGAAAGTGGTGGAGAGAAGGAAGGGAGAGAGGGAGGCTAGTCCGTGTTGTGGCTTTAATTAAGACTGACTTATCTCCCATCCGTACTTTTTGCGGTTTCCCCCTCGTCTTCTCACGGCCTCGTCCAGGTGATCGATAGCTACAAGCGCAGGGGCGTGGCCACCTCGATGCTGCTACACTTCCAAGCCACAGAGCAAGCCCTGGACGTGGGCCACGAGGGCGGTGCGTGCCCTCCCCCTCTCCCTCCCTCCTATTCCCTCTTCCCTCCTGCACGCTTTTTACTCGTCTCTCCTGAATGAAGCACCGTCTCTCGTATCTCACCCAAACTACACGCATGAAAGTCACCTTTTCTGTCCCCCTCCCTCTCTCCCTCCCTCCCTCACACACTCCCTCTCAGTCCTCGCCTGCCTGTTCGTCACCAAGGATAACCCCGCCGGACTACGCTTGTACGAGAAAGCAGGCTACCTGCCCGTCCAAGGCGATCTGAAACGGAAACGATTTCGTCCTTTGTTGGAAGCGGGAGCTATTCACGAAGACGACTTGAAGGGGGTCGTCTTTATGTGCAAATACATCAAGCCGCTTTTGCGAAGATCGGGAGGAGGAAGAGAAGAAAGGAGACAGGGGGAGGGGAAGTAAGGGGGCCGGAAGAGCTTGTTTTATTGACTATCATTGTGATTCTGTTGGTATTGGTAAGAAAAGGAAGAAGTAAATACATGAAAAAGTAGCGATAAAAGGAAATGGTGGACACATGATGTGGTTCTCGATTTTATTATGCGTTTTTCTACTCTAGATTCACTCATAGCCCTGCAGCTTGAGAAGTGAAGAATTGGAAGCTTGGTTGTGCTCAATTTCTTAAATCGTTAAAGACAGAGAAAGATCTCAATGGTAAATTATGTAAAGACGGCCTCGTTTCTCGCCTTACATACCGCATCAACCCTGAGAAAAAATGTGGGGGGTTGAAATTTCCGTTGGATAATTTTCGGATTTTCAAACCGCTACTCGATCGAGCAAGCACCCTCCAAGCACCTCTCTTTGCCTCTCCGCCCCAACGAGTGTACAGGCATGTCATTATTTCCTTCATCGTTGCGCATCCTTTGACACTTAGAATCCACTCTGTCTTCACGCAGGAGACATAATGAGCCTCCCGTCGTCTTCGTCGTCGTCTGCGTCAAACAACCCGCCGGACACCGCCCGGCGAGGCAGCCGAACGGAATCAGAAACTACACAAGGGGATGTAAATGAAGTGGAACAAGGTGCTGGAGGAGGAGTTGAAGAAGGAGGGAGATTAGGAGGAACAGGAAGAGGGGAAGGAGGAGGAGAAGGAGGAGGAGGGGGAGGCGGAGGCGGAGGACCGAGCAGGAATGAGCGGCAGCTTTCGGCTAGCGTCGTAGAGGTGGAGGAAGATGTAGCCATTAAACGAAAGGAGCAGGCGGATGTGTGCCCGGGGGCCGTCCTAGAGGAAGAAATGGGTTTGGAATCTACTTCCGTGGTAAGTATCTATGCTGTCTGACTTGCGTAAGAGAGAGGTCTCGGGGGGTTCTTACATTGGTGTTTGTGAATTGATTGTCATACGCGCGGTTGGTTCCTATCTTTCAGCAATCTCATTATTTCTCTCAGGCTCTGAGACATCCTGGTTTTTCATTTCGCCCTCCCATCCCCTCCCAAGTCACACTTGCCTCCTCCATTCAATATCTCACCTCTTCCCCTCTTTGGTCTCTCTTCCTCACCTCTCTCCTTGTTCGAATTCTTCTTTCCCTCCCCCGATAACCATTTAGATGAAACACCAAGAGCATCCTCGCTGCCACTCCTCCTCCTGCCGTGCAGCTTCTGATTCTGCCGCTTTCGAAGATACCAGCAACCACAACCACACTAGCCGACGGGCTAACAACCACCTCTCTTCGTTTTCATCCTCTTCTTCTTTATCCTCCTCTTTCTCCTCCACTTCTATTTCGCCTTGCGACAACCATACCCACCACAAAGACGGGGGGCGAGAGTCTTACGTGGATCCCCCCCACCATCCCTCCCCCCCTCCCTCCATCCTCTTCTCCCGCACCATTCGGCCCTCCCCTCTCCATCACCATCGTGCCTCCTGCTGCCTCCCGTCTGGATGGGCCTGCACCACTCGTGTCTTTGGCGTTATCTTCTCTCTTATTGGCTCCCTGGCCCTCGTCCTCTTTCTCCTCTCCCACACCACCCTTCCCTCCCTCCGGAACCGAACGGTGCTCAACGCCATGATCGTCTCCTCTCCCTCCTCCCCCTCCTACGCAGCCTGGGCTTCCTCCGCCGCCGAAGTCTCCGACTCCCCCCTCTTGACCTCCTACTACTTCTTCTCCATCCTCAACCCAACCCCCTTCCTGACCGAGCGGGCCCTCCCCCGCTATCTGGAGAAGGGACCTTACGTTTTCAAGCAGCGCTCCAGCAAGACATCCGTGTCCTTCTCGGAGGACGGCACCTTGGTCAGCTACGTCACTCTCGTACAAAATGATTTTGTGCCGGAGAACAGGTGACAAAGGAGGGGGGGAGAGAGGGGAAACGGGAAGACCCTGACTGATGAGCGCCTGGAGCATCACGGATATCTGTCAACTTAGACGTCAGATCAGTCACAAGTGTGTGGGCGATGAAACCCACAGTGCTTCTGACATGATACCTCCTTTTGTATTCTCTTTCTTTCCCTTTCCCCCTCAGTGGCGGCAGCCTGACGGACCAGGTCACGCTCTTCAACTTTCCTTACGCCACCGCAATTTCCACGCTGGGGAGCGAGACGGGCTTACTGCGGGCGGGTGTGAGGGGGGCGTTGGGAAAAATGAGGGTGGCTCTCTTTGAGGTATGTTTTTGTGTTGTATCACTCTCTGGATCTTACTCTTTGTGTATTGATTCATTCATTTTAATTTATTCGTATTTATTTGTCCACGTCTCTATTTATTTGTCCATCTATTTCTATATTTAAATTGATTGTTTATTTTAATTGGTGGTTTATTTATTTCATTTATTATTTACATATTCATTTATTTGCTCTATTCATTCACAGGACTTCCTCCCAACCATAAAGGAGGCAAGCGCCGTCTTTGCCGCTACGACAGCCATCAAGATGATGCAGGTGAGAACCCATGGGAGGGAAGGTATAAAGGGGAGAAGATAAAAATGAGAGTATCACGGGGAGGCAAACCGCTGCCTCCCCCACTCAATCCCCCCCCCTCCTCTCTCTTTGGCCCTACCTCTCTTCTTCCCTCTTTTCAGGAAAATCTGGCCAAATTCCGTTATCCCGAAGATGGTGTCGCAGTTCGTTGGGGCGGGGGCTGCGTGCCTGTCGGACTGCAGATTAACCATTGTGGCTTTTCCTCCATTGGCTATCTGAAAGCAGGTAGGGATGGATGGTAGGAGGGGGCAGGAGGGAGTGGAGGCTACATCCAATAGCTGTGTGCGCCACGGTACTGACTTCCTCCTATTCCTCTCCGCCTAGTCCTCAACTCGGAACAACAGCAGGACATCGAGCTCATCCAGCTCTGCCTCGAAGTTAATCTGGACGCCACCCCTGGCCGTGCTATTCCTTTAGCGACCGTGCAGGCTCTGTGGAACAGGGAGGATCGCCTTTCCATCTTCAACACCGAGAGGGACCCCCTCACGAGCACGCGATACGGAATAGCCCTCTGGCTGAAAAATGACCCGGACAAGCGTGAGGAGATCATGATGCATTTCAAGATTAACTTGATTCAGTACAATGCTTTACAGAAGTATATTTGTACGTGCCTTCTCTCCCTCCCACCTATTTCCCTCTTTCCCTTAGACCCCTCGTCTTCTTTCGCATAACGAAACCCTCCTGTCGGCGGCTCATCTATCCGTGCACGATCCTTCCCTTCCTCCCTTCCTCACCAGCGGCCCTCTACAACAGTCCCGTCCTGGAGGAATACGTCCTTAAGACCTTCCTCAAGGCACTGCCACCCGCGGACGCCGAGCTCAGCAGGTAGGGAGCGACGAAAGAAAAGAGGGAGGAGGGCAGGATGGGAAGGGGAAAGCAGGGATGCAACTTACAGTAGGTTAAGGTGTAAGCTGGAATAAGTCTCTCCGTCCTCAAGCCTTCCCTACTTCCTCCCCCTGTCCTTTCCTCCCTCCCTTCAATGCAGAGGCGAAGTCTCGAACTGGGAAGCCCTTGTCTGGCGCCAGTGGACCGTGGGAGATGTCGTCCAAGTCCTCGACAGCCACGAGGTCCCCATGTCTGTCATGCCTGAGCAGCCGCCAGAGCTGGCCTTCTACATGGAAAAGGTCGGGCTGCCTGTCTGGAACTACGACACAGGGAGGTACGGTCTGGCTCTCTTTCCTCGAGTGTCGCCCATTACATGCTCTGCGAGCTGCCATCGGCGGTCTCTCGTGTCGCTTAAAAGCTCCTGATAAGATGGTTCTCACTCGCCCTAACCTAAACCCGTCCTCCCTATGGCCCTTGCTATCCATCAGCGCCAACCGCTGGCCACTTGCGCAAGCCCGCTGCTTCTTCAATGCCTCCCTCTCCTCCTCCACTTACTTTCAAGAAACGATCCTAGGTATCCCTCCCCCGCACAACAAGAGCCCACGACCTCAGTTTAATCGGCCGGAATTGTTGACAACGCCCATGCTGAAGCCCATTGCTGAGTGCATGTCCCAGTCGAAGGACGCGCTGAAGGTGATGCAAGGCTACATTGACCATTTGGCCTTCAACTTCGTCAAGCCCAGTGAGTGCTGAGAAAAGGGAGGGCTGGAGGTGCATGATAAAATGCACCTATTCGATCCCTCCCTTTATTCCCGGAACTAAGCTTTCACTTGCCCTAATTTGCTTCATTTATCTTCCCCGTATCTCACACACTCGCAGTTGTCGAGGAGGAAGTCATCAACAAGAACGGGGGGCTGGTGGTCACGCGCTCCGTGGAGTCTTGGCTTACGGGTCGAGAGGAGCCCATCCTCAAGCTCTCGTTGGAGCCCGACGACCCTCGCATCCTCTTTTCCTTCATGGGCACGGATCTGACGCTGGCACCAGAGGGAGGGACTACGGGGGGGAAGGGATTCTGCCGGATGTCAAACGATGTGGAGAATACGGTTACAGCGTGTCGGCAAGTGCGGGATACGACAACGGGGGAGATCCAGGGGTACGAGAAAACGGCCAACACTTACCACACAGGAAAACGCTATCCTGGGCGACTGGGGCAGCTGGCGAGCCACCACGGCGACGAGAAGGTCTGGGGTGTGTGGCCCAAGACGACGATCAACATCAAGGGTGCGGCGCTGGCGGAAGGAAGCGAAGTCCAGTATGGACACTCGGAGGGGATGCAATTCCCGCCCATGAACAGGGTGGAACGGGCAATGAGGCCAGAAATTCAGGTAAAGAGCATTGGCGAAGGAGAAGCAAGCAATGGAACGGTGCAGCTTAAAGCCCTTGAGCCACTTGCTTTCATGGACGTAGGGGATGGTGAACAAGATTCATCGCTGCTTGTGGAAACCGAGGTGCATGCAGACCCGGCCTCGGCTGATCAAGACCAGCTGTCTGTCTTCCTTAGCAAATTCGTCCTGCCCTTGCGCTTTCGCTACGATGAGCCTGTGACGCTCCGCGGGATCCGTCTCTTGAAGTTTGTACTATCGCCATTGACATATTCCCCGCAACGCGAGGATGCTGCCAGTTTTTCCATGCTCCCAGCGAAGTATGGAGGGAAGGAAGGCATATTTAATCTGACAGATCTTCAGACAATGCCGTCGTTTCTAAGCCCGCCGCATTTCTTTGGTAGGTATGAGTCGAGAGAGGAGGGGAGAATGGTAGTCAGAGGCGATAAGCTTTTAGGTATCTTGACTCATGATGTCGGATGTATTTATTTGCACTTGTACGTAAACCTCTACCCCTCCTTCTCCTTCAGGCTACCCCACATTGCGAAAGATGCCGTGTTTGGAAGGCCTGACATTTAGTAAGACTGGCGCGAAACAGGCAGCCCGGGGAAATTACTTGGCCGTGGAGCCCTATACAGGTATGATGAGACGGGTTGAAAGAGGGTTGAAAATGACAAGGAAGGTTACATATATTTATTGCCGCGGTTTTGATCTTTGATTGCGGTATTTGTATATGAATCAGATGCATATCCAATGGCTCCCTCTCTCACACACACTTGGTTTCCCACAGGCAAGACCATGGGTGCTCATATCGCTATGCAAGTCTCAGGGGCCACTACCACGGCCTCCCGCAACGGACCTAGCTACGACGTGTGGTAAGAGGATGGGGGAATAAAGGGCCGCATGCTTTCGTTTTGACTCCCTTCAGCTTCTTCTCTGTGAAGCCGACTTTCTACTAGCCCCTTTCTGACCTAAATTGCCCGTCTCTCCCATCGTTACTTCTTCCTTCCAGGCACCATAGGGTTTACAAAGCCGAGCTCATCCCCACCATTTGGATGGCTCAGTCTGCCGAGATTGGCCCCAAGGATGCGCGTCTTTTCCATGATCTCGTTTATCGCTCTGCCTCCATCCTGGCCCTAATTCAGCGCTATTCTTTCTTGGGGGGCACTGCCGCCTTGGCCTTGGGCATCGTTTTATTGCTGCTGAGCTGCTTCTTGGCTAGGAGGAACCAGTGGCACAAGGAGAAAATGATAATGGAGAAAGAAGATGGACGGAGAGAGGCAGACATTGAGTCTGCGATTGAGATGTCGCGAAAAGAGAGACGCGCGGCCTTCGAAGAGGCTTCCGGACAGGCGGAGATGAAAAAGACGAAGAGAACGTCCGATGCGCGCCACGCGCCCCCTGCAGTTTAGAACACCCAGTCTGGGGTTTGTTTGCATATGTATGTATACTTCATTGGATATTTATTTCAAATATTTCCATTTAAAAGGTAGAGGACCGAGATTTGACAATTGAAATGAGCTCATCGATGAAGATACAAGCCTGCATGTGCATGTGTATGGTAGTGTGTTTAAGAGTGATGAGGAGCACACGGAAGGAAAAATTGTTGCTGGGAAGACTCGAAGAGAAAGAAAGAAAAAATGCCACGCATGGCAGGTTGGAAACTCGTCCTATTCTGTTCGCCCGGTGGTCATGTTCTCGAATCCGCAGGGCCTGCAGGCCGAGGCGCATAGTTTTTTTAACGACATTTCTACTCCATCTTCTCTCATCCGCTCTTTGTAGAAGCGATGCTTGCAGCCCCCTTTGCCGTTGTAGGGCTGCAATAGAAGTAAACTGGAAGGAGTAGTGGAGGGTGGGGAGGTTGAATGAAGAAGCGAGTTTAATACATCGTACCCTGGCTACAGCTTTCCGCTACCTGCTTTCGACTTACAACGTCGGGGATAAATGATGATCATCTTGCTTGTCTTGTGATTTGTACATGAGAAAACTCAAGCACTAAGTGTAAAGGGCGTTCAGAAGGACGGCCAGAAGTCATCGTCCTTTTCTCGGCGACTTGCTTCTTCGGCCCACAAGAAGCAAGCAGACAACAAGGTCAATAACCTACCCACAAAATACATACATACATACATACGTACGCATAGGGTACCTTCTATAGTCTAGGCTCGGCAGTAAGCAGCCCTCAGACACTGCAATTGTCCTACGAAGCACTCTGTCCAATCCTATAGGATAAAAAGAACAAATTTCGGGACCGAGAGCGCATCTCGCTTATGCCCAAGCCCGCAGGAAATCTGAAAGATGGCCTTGGCTATCTCACCATTATAAACAGCTTGAGGCAACAGAGGCATTTTCACAGCAGAAGTGTGAACGTGTTCTGTGTTGTGAGGGGTTCCATCCCACTTTTTTTATACGCGGAGTAATGCGTCGTAATTACTTTGATGTGTGTCGGCGCTTCTTCAAAAGTAAGTCAACCATACGACTCCACTCAACACACAAGCATAGGAGCAGCAGCGCGACAACCCCAGCAGCACGGGTACACGACTGATCATCAAAAGCATTATCCACTGTTGCAATGGCCGGAGAGATTGAGCATCACCCCCGTATTCTGATAGTCGACGACGACCTCTCTCAGGGCCGCGTCGAACAAGTCGGTGGACGCCGTCTCCGTGATCTGTAAGTTGTCGGGTCCAAGTATCCTTCTTGGTTGATTGGTCTCTATCACATGCTTGCTGGCATTTGCCTCGTTCCCCAGATGTCTTTTTCGCGGAAGCCTCCCCCATTCCCATCGCTATCTTCTTTGTTCCCCTTCTCGCGACCTAGGTTGACAGAGCTGAAGGAGTACGGTCACCGCATTTTGGAGGCTGTGTCGTTTGCAGATGGACTGGCCAACATCCTGAGCGATGCCAGTATCGCCTTCCTCCTCGTGGATTGGACGCTGGGAAAGAACACCACGGGCTCACACCAACAGGTAAAGCGGGATCGCTCTACCCCTGTCCCTTTCATTTCATGGCCTCCCTCAACTCTTCCATCCCTCACTCATCCCCCCGCGCTTATTCAATAGGCCATCGACCTCTTGAGCAAAGCCCGGGCCCGCAATGCCAAGCTTCCCATCTTTCTGATGCTCGACCGTAAAGTGTCTCACACCATCCCCTTGAAGGTAAGGTATGTGTGCCGCGCCACTCTCCACCACGGTCGGTCCACGTGCTTACTCCCTCCCTACCCTTGCTCACTTCATCGGTAACCTCTCTCCTTCTCATAGGTCATGGAGTTGTCGAACGAGTTCGTGTGGCTGCTTGAGGACAGTCCGAAATTTATTGCGGGAAGAATCAATGCTGCAACTCGGCGCTACCTGGAGGAGCTTTTGCCGCCCTTGGCGAATGCGATGGTACGACGAGACGACAAGAACGTGGAAGGGCATGGACTGACCGAATCCGAAAGGAAGGGAGGAAAGGTCTTGCCCATGTACCCTCCCACCCTCCCCCCTTCTACCCGCCGACCCTCTCCCTCTTGATGCTGTCTGTACCCACCCACCCACCCTTCTCGGCATCTCTACATGTTTGGCTTTTACTCCACCTAGGTCAAGTATGCCGGCGTAAACGAGTACAGCTGGGCAGCACCAGGTATGTGCTCTCTTTTTCCGGCCCCTTTTTCTCTCCTGCCTCTTCCTTTCTTTCGTTTGAATTTGCGCCCTCCCTTCCTCCCTCTCGTCTTACGTGCCCGAAGTCTTCCATTATTTTCTACTCTTGGTTCCTTGCGACTGACCTTCAATTCTTCTTCCTTCTTTCTCCTCGCACTTCTCCCCTCATCTTATTTGTCCTAGGGCACCAAGGGGGGGTGGCCTTCGGGAAGAACCCGGCGGGCAAGCTCTTCTTAGACTGGTTCGGAGAGAACTTGGTACGGACAGAGGGGGGAGCGATGCGGACAAGAGAGGGGGGGAATCTAGGGTGGATGTGAGAACTTGCTTGTGATTCGAAGGCGTCCACTGCTCGCTTTTGCCCAGTGCCTGCCAAACCTTGCGCTGCTTTAACTCACTTCCCTGCTGCTTTGTTTCCTCCACACCTCCTCCATACCTATCGCCTCTCAGTTCCGCTCGGACATGGGTATCGAACGCACAAACCTTGGCTCTGTGCTTGACCACACAGGGGCCTTTGGCGCCGGCGAGAAGTATCAGTCGTACGTGTTCGGAAGCACCAGGACCTACTCGGGTAGGGAGGACGTCGGATAGTGCTCGAACTCTTCTTTTCCCTCTTCCTTGCACGTTTGTAGACGTGGATGCACCCCACTGACACCGTTATATATATATATATACACACATATTTACGCACTTTCTACTGCAAATCCACTTCGTCCCCCAATCGGGGCCTCCTTCCCTCTCTCCCTCCCTCCCTCCCTCCCTCCCTCCCTCCCTCCCTGCCCCCCTCCCTTAATACTCAGGCGTAAATGGCTCATCGGGCTCCAACCGCGTCGTCTTCTCGGCTTGTGTCCAAGAAGGACAAGTCGCGCTTTGTGATCGGAACTGCCACAAGTCCATCGAGCAAGGCCTTGTCTGCTCTGGTGGGATCCCGCACTACATCGTCCCGACCCGGAACCGATACGGAGTCATTGGGCCCATACCCCCGTCCTCCCTCCAGGCCGAAAGCATCCTGGCTGGCGTGGCAACCAACCCCCTCGTGTGTGCGGTGATGGTAAGGCGGGAAGAATGGAGGAATGGGCGGAAGGTTGGGAGGGTGGCAGCAAGGCTAATTGCTGGTAAAATAGGTTTTGATGAAAGAAAGCGGAGAGACCTGTGGATGAAACGAAGGGTTCGATCCACGACGTACAGATATATACGTACTTCACAACTTATTCACCCCCCACATTTCTTCATTTCCCATCCTTTTTCCTCCGTCCCCGTCTTTTTCTCCTTTTTCCCTTGTCAGGCCAAGAGCGGGGCCTCGTCGCCACCAGTCCCCGTGTATGCGGTTGTGACGAATTGCACGTATGATGGCCTGTCTATTGACTGCCACAAGGCGGAGAGGCTGTTGGGAGATGTCGTCGATCGGCTGCATTTTGATGAAGTGCGTGGGTGAGGGGGGATGTGTGACGATGGCAACTCTTCTCATATATCCTTCTCTCTTGATGATCTCTCTATATGTGTGCAAGTATCTACTACTGACGTCTTCAATCTGTTTGAGTGAGGTGTAGCGTCTCTTGATGGTGTCTGTTTTTACATCACGCTTACCTCCAATTTTTAAATGAAAGTATCCTCCAATGCATCCGCAACCTTCTAACCTCGGATTTCCACAAATCCATCCTTACACAGGCATGGTGGGCTTACGCGAGGTTCAACCAGATGTACAAGAATCGATTTGCCATGCGAGGCGATGCCAAGGATCATCCCAAAGACGGCCCTACGGTCTTTGCGACCCAGTCGACGCACAAACTCCTCGCTGCTTTGAGCCAAGCCACCTTCATCCATGTCCGCGAAGGACGCACCGCCATTCCTCATCGCGTATTCAACGAGGCCTACTGCCTGCACACCACGACCTCGCCTTTGTACGCCATCAGTGCGTCCAACGACATTTCTGCCGCCATGATGGACGGCGGTGGGGGAAAGTCGCTGACGGAGGAGTGTATTCGTGAGGCGGTGGCTTTTAGGCAGTCATTAATGCGGGCGTATCGTGAGATCACCCAGACCTGCGGGTCGACGCCGTTGACGACAATACCTCGCGCTGGTGAAGGGGGAGGGGAGGAAATCGGAGGCGGGATTGGCTCGGTGACCACGCGCTCGGCCGACATCGCCGGCAGTGGCAGTGGCAGGACCAATGCGACTGCGGCGGCGGGGGCCGGTGCTGACGCGAGCGCGACAAACGCTAATTCCATCATGAGTGACAGTACCGCCACCAGTAACAGCGCGTTGCCAGCAGCAGTAGGCAAGAAGACGGGCAGCAGCCAGAGTGACAAAAAAGGGAGCAACAAAAACGGGTTGACTCCTGGCTCTTGGTTTTTTCACCCATTCAATGCTTGGGAGGTGACCGACCCAGCCACGGGTAATAAAGTTGCCTTTGACCACGCTAAGCCCGACTTGCTGGCGACGGAAGCTCGTTGTTGGGTGCTGGATCCGCAGGCAAGTTGGCATGGTTTTCCAGTGGGAAGTTTGGAGGATGGTTGGTGCCTTCTGGATCCCATCAAAGTCGCTATAGTCACGCCGGGCATGTCGCCGGAGGGCATCTACGAGAAGCGTGGCATCCCCGCGCCGATCGTGACGGCGTATCTGAACGAACGCGGAATCATTGTGGCGCGGACGATGAGCCACATGATTCTCTTCCTATTCTCCATCGGCATCACTAAGGGGAAATGGGGGACGTTGCTTTCGGCGCTATTGGCCTTTCGCGCCGACTATGAGCGGAACGAGCCGGTCTCTCGTGTGCTCCCTACCCTGTACGAAGGACACCGGGACACATACCGGGGCAAGGGGCTGAGGGACCTGTGTGACGACATGTTCTTATTCAATGTGCGACAAGATCAACAAGAAGTTCTTCACGCGGCCTTTGAGCGATTGCCTACTCCGCGGATGACCCCCCGTGCGGCGTTTCAGCTGTTGATGGGCACGCGGGTCGAGACCTTGGGCCTGGACGCATTGGAAGGGAGGACGAGTGGCATGTGCGTCATTCCTTACCCGCCAGGCATTCCCCTATTGATGTCCGGGGAAGTTGTCAGTAGGGAGCATGTCGCCTACCTGCGTGCTATGGAAGCTTTTGATCGGACTTTTCCCGGTTTCGAAAATGAAATTCAGGGCGTCAATACCGAAGACCTGCTGGACGAAGGCTACAAAATCACAGTGCTGGTGGAGGAAGATGAAGATGGAGGAAGGGAGACTAGGGAGGCCCAGGATATAATGGCGGGGACGCCATCCCCTGCAAGTGCCTCGGTGACCTCCTCTGCCTCCACGTCTTTTTTAAACTCGGGGCGCGGGCAGCCCAAGCGGCGCAAGAGATAATATAGAAGAAGGGAAATATCTGTAGACGCAGAAAGAAACTAGATGGGCATATTTACATCATAATCTTCTTTTGCAAACACTCGCATGTTACCCTATTTCAATGTTGTGTATCGGTACGTGAGTCATGGCCATCTCTTCTTCTTCGTGGTCTACTCGGCCAATCGCGTAGACGCCATCACTCAGGGTAGTTTGGTTGCGAAAACCCCTCGCCTGCATGATCATAGGCTACTTATATCACAAAGGCAGGCCAGAAAGAGAGAGACACCATGATAAGCAAGCAGGGAGTGTCACTTCAGGTGGTCTCTCTTTCTCCTGTTCACTTTAAATGACCATTTGTGTTCTCGCTCATCGCTGTGCCTAATTGCGAGCAAGGCGATCACTGCCATCCTCATTTTGGCCTCCTGGTGTACCTCCCGCACAATGAACTTCTGATTGCAGGGAATATTCGTCTGTGTGCGCACCTGTTCCTCTCTGAAAGAGAGAATTTCATCCATTCTAATCTTCCTTTCATTATGTTCCTCCAAGTTTTGGAATAACTCGAGTTTAACACCCAAACATTCGTTATATTATAGAGTGGGCTGTCTATGTACAGTTGTCATTCCTCACGCGGACCCTCCTCCTGTCCCCCCCCCCTCCTCCTCCCATTCCTTGCTCGCAACAGCGACGTGATCCATCCTCGGGACCAGCACACCCATTATACCCGCGAATTCCCCAGCCACGCATCCTGCCAACCCTCATTCCCATTTTCGGTGCATCGCTCTCCCCACGAGGCGCCAATTTCTCTACAAGCCCGAGCACACATAGCTCTCATCCACCGCCTCGTTCTCCTTGAGAGAGTTCAAAATGACGTGCAGGCCCTGGAAGCCCCCCTGCTTTCGGCTGATCTTGGACCAGTACCTCTGCAGACTCCTTGTTCTCCTCCGGTCCCCCTCCTCGTCCACCATCACCCCCACGTCCTTCGCCAGCTGCCTCGCATGCAGCTGTTCCAACGCATTGTTTTGCTGCTGCTCCTGCTGTCCTCCCTCCCTCTCTCCCTCCCTCCCTCCATCCCATCCACTAGGGAATGACCGTCCTTCCCATGAGTGGGTTAGGTCAGAAAAGGCTGCCCTACCCCTCCCTCCTTCCCTCCCTCCCTCCCTTCGCACTCCTGTGCCACCCACAGAGAACGATCGCTGCACCAAGGAAGGTGGGGGGGGGGAAATGGGTTGGGATCGCACGGGGGGGGATGCCGACAACATGCTGTTCGTCTTCGTCTGACCGTCAAACGACATCCCGCCCTCCCTCCCTCCCTCTCGTTCCCCCCACTCCCTCTCTCCGAGCACCGCATCGTGAGAAGGGCTGCAGAACTCGCGTGCATCCACATGCCTCTGCGTGGTTGGCGACGACCCGGGCTCGAGGGTCCTCCCCCCCTCCGTCCCTTCCTCCCTCTCTCCCTCCCTCTTTGGGATGGGGATCTCCAGCATGGCAAAGGCAGGAGTCGGGGTCTCTGACCGCGACGGCGGAGACGACAAGGAGGCTTGCGAGATGGACGTTCCGAGAGGACTGCTCGCCCCCTCCCTCCCCCCGTGCTGGAGGAGGACCTCGAGCAAGGCCAGGCGGTGGTGCAGGATGGCAATAGCCTCGGCGTTGGAGTCCACGTAGACCGCCCGATTCAAGCCCACGGCCCGCGCAGGGATACCCACCACAGTGGTGTGCCCGGGGACGTCCTTGGTCACCTGGAGGAGGGGGGAGGGAGGGAGGGAGGGTCAACACAAGGTGACCAGAAGAAAGAAGAAGGCATGGCAAAGAGCGAATTAAGGAAAGAGAAGGATGGAGGAGGCAGGGAGGAGGGGAGGAAGTTCGGAGGGAGGGAGGGAGAGGCTCACCACGCTGTTGGCCCCCACCATGACGCCATCACCCAGAGTGATTCCGCCCAAGATTTTGCTGCCTGCACCGAGCACACAGCCCGCGCCGACGGTAGGATGACGCTTAGTGCCTGCAGACACCTCCTTGCCGGCCGAGCCCAGAGTGACTAGGAATAAAGAAAGGAATAGAGGGGGATGAGGTCAGCACCTGGGCATAGGACGCTCTCATCTTACCGTCCCTCCCTCCCCCCCTCCCTCTTCACCTTGGTGGTAGAAGATTGTCTTGCCTCCCACGACTGCTGTGGCTCCGATGACGATACCGCAGGCGTGGTCCATCTAGAGGGAGGGAGGGAGGGAGGGAGGGACGGGTGAGACCCGATGGAAACGAAGCATAACTTAGGCGACAGACTGTAATAGGGAGGGGACTGTAACAAAATTTATTGGCGCAATGGCCTGCGCGGCAAGGAAGGAAGGAGGGAAAGAAGGGAGGGAGGAAGGGAGGGAGGGAGGGAGGGAGGGAGGGCCTACGTACCATGAGCCCTCCGTCGCTTAGCTTGGCGGCAGGATGGATGTCGATGGAGGTCAAGTAACGCACGATACTCATGGCGAGGCGGGGGACGAAGCGAGAGAGGAAGGGCAGGCGGCGCTCCCATAGGGCGTGCGAGAGGCGGTAGGTCCAGAGTGCCCACAGGCCTAGCGAGGGAAGGGGAGAGGGAGAAAGAGAATGAGGCAGGGAGGAGATAAATGGAGGGTTTAGTGATGAAGGGTGATCGGTTGGATGCGTTTAGAACCCGTAAGTCCTCCACCCACCCTCCCTCTCTCCCTCCCTCCCTCCGCCCCTCCCTTCCCTCCTTCCTCCTCACCAGGGTAGGCAAAAAGCCCCTCGACGGGAGATTCAAATGCCGGGTCTGTATAGAGCATCAAGAAATCGTTCCGCATTCCCCGCCATGCCTGGGAAGAGAGGTAGGGAGGGAAGATAGGGAAAGCCAAGAGGGAGGACAGGAAATGAGACAGGAGACGCCCCAGCATGAGCTCCATGAAGACTTAATAAATATGCCAATAAAACACGGACAAGCCCGCTTATTTCCCACGCCCGCCCCTTTTAAACATCCTCTCCTCCCTCCCTCCCTCCCTCCCTCCCTCACGGCTGCGCACCGACGGGAAGGAGCTCAGCAAGGGTAGCCAAATGAAGAGCGTCATGTACACGAGACAATTGCACAGGATACCGCACAACCCATCCATCATCAGGACCATGACTACAGCTGCAGGAAGCGTGAAGATGGCTCACAAGGTCGACGATCACCACCACTACCAACGCCGCCTGGACGTGTCCCCGGGGTTGGTGTTCGCGCTATGCAGGAAGGTGCGCCGCTCCAAGTGCTGCTTGCAGCTGCTGCCACAGCTCGATAAGGCAGGACTCCACGACCTTCGCGACAAACCTATATCGATGCCCGCGTCGCCTGTGTATCGATTCGATGAGACGTGTGAGTGACAGTTATTTTATTTTAGCAGGGAGACAGGAGACAAGACAGAGGTTCAGGTTCATCGCAATCTTGGCTACTTTTGCTGCGTGGTCTCGACCTCCGAGTCCCCTCTCGTCTCCTTCTCGTCTCCTCCGATCTCCTCCTTGTTCATTACACAACAAAATGCACACACACTCTGAAAATGACAATGCGCGAAGGTATCATAAGTCCAGGCCATGCCGCGTGCGCTTTTTTGCTGTTGCCGCCCTCCCACCGCTCGTTCAACCCAAAAGTTTCGTCGCGCATTCCGGACACTCGCCCGCCTCCATCCAATCGCGACGTAACAAGTGTTCCTTCTCATATTCTGCAGGTAGAGCAGACAAACACAAAGGGAAATTTTATAACGTATCAAGCCATGTATGATGCAAAATTGAGAATTGAAATGTGAAGTACGAGGGCGAACGGTTATGGCATACCTAGGTGGGCGAGTAGAATGGGCCACTCCTCCCTCAACCTGGCGGGCCCTCAGCTTCAGCAGCGCGTTGACAGTAAAGACTCATGCCCATCCCCTACGTGCATACATCTGAACTATGCATTGATGGTCATAAACCGAAGCATATTGTGTCTGTTATAGGCTTAATATCCTGACGAACCTCACCACAAACCTCCCCCCCATTGTCCCCCCTTGGCTCTTTCCTTGGCTTTCTGAGGACTGGATGATTAGGTGAGGTGGGAATAACAATAAAGAAAAGCTCTCCAAATATTTATATACATTCGTTTAAACTCAATGAGAAGAGATCGTCGCACCGGGTTTCAAGCATTTTCGTCGCACCGGGTTTCAAGCATTTTCTTGCGTAGAGATTAGATGGTCGAACGGATAAGGGCTTCTCGGGAATTGAGAGTGCCAAAATATTGAGAGATGCGGCGATGTCACGAGCTTCACTTAATTATACTTCCTGGGGCTTTTATGTACCTGGACCGAGCCGCACTAGTTTGTAGGTCGTAAAAGTGAGGAGGAGAACGCGAAAAAATATGTGGAGGGGAAGAGGGAGGCAGTGGGGAGGGAGGCGGATAAAAGGACTATGACACACGAGACACAGATGACCTGCACCGACAAAATCACGCCTTAAATAATGAGACAATCATAAACCTTGTATTTTACTTTGGTGCCGGTGGATAACTGGTATAAAATTTACCTGCGTACACACTGCCGAGACAAATGAGCGGATCGGTTGCCTGGACCGCGCCCGATGAAAGCTTTTTCAAAACCACAGGTTCCCTCCTTCCTTGACCTACACATTACATCTTCTCTTAGGGATAGGGTTCAGCACGCCTTCCGCTGTATGCAGCAGCAGTAGCAGCAGCAGCAGGATGCCAGTGTCAATTGTATTTCCTAAGCGCAGGTAGAAATGATCGAGGACGGCACTGTTGAGTGGAGACCAGAGGCACGCGGAGAGCACCGCACCAACCACACCACACGCTACAGGCCAAGCAACAGCTTGCTTTGTCGTGGCAGACTGCAAGCACCATACCGCAGCGAGCAGTGGTTCACTTTGTGTCTTGTTAGCACTAGGGAAGGTGACATTGGCATGCCTTAGTCAGCAGCAGCCATGTTGTCGGTTGCTTGGGCTGCTGCTGCTACTGATGAGGGTTATGACGGCTTAAGAGGCGTAGAGACTTTATGCACGACAATACTCGCACGCCTTCTCAACCTCCCACACCATATGCACATAATCAACAGGTCGAACGCGCACCTCGCCGCTTCGCCCTTCCTCTCTCAACCCCCAAGACTAGAAAGAGATGGTACGTCCCCTCGTCCCCTTCCCTGCCGTGCTCCTCCAAGCCCCCCTCTCAAGCCCTCATCCCTTACCCTGTTCCTTTCCCTTCCAATCGCGTCACCATCAGTCTGCACGTGCAGTCGCCGGTGCCAGTGGCATGGCCGGTATGGGAGGAGGAGCGACGACAGGCCCCTTGTCTCGCCCTGCCCCAGCAAGGGGACCCGGAGGGCAAGTGACGGCGCGCGCACGGTACGGAGGGAGGGAGAGGGAGGAAAGGGAAGGGAGGGGAGTGAAGGAGAGGGAGGGGCGGGGAGAGGAGGGAGGCACTACAAGGGAGGGGAGGGGAGGGGGGCACCATCGGGGAGGAGATAAGGACGAGACAGAAACACGGAGGAGGTTGGGAAGGAGGATGAGGAGATGAGAGGGGAAGAAACCTGCATCAGTCGATAGAGATTTTCATCTTTCGGCTTCTCCCCCTCATTTTGGGGATGATGCATTCACTCATTCACTTATTCATTTGGTTTTCGGTTTGTCTATTTATCCCTGGATGTGTGACAGGGGGGCGCGCGCGCAGCGAGCAACGACGGGGGGTGCGCAGAGCAGCCGGTGCGTGGAAGGAGAATGAGAAATGGAGGGAAGGAGGGGGGAGAGCAGAGGAAGGGAGGGAGGGAGGGACGGAAGAGCTGGAGATATTATACCTTGAAGGGCGACTACTTTCAGGGACGTTTTCTTCTCATCTTCTCCCTCCCTCCCTCCCTCCCTCCTCCACCCTCCCTCTCTCCACCAAACCAGGGGCGGCGCATCCTCGGCCGGCATCCTGCGATTCTACACGGACGAGGCGCCAGGGCTCAGAGTGTATGTACCACTCCCTCCCTCCCTCACTCCTTCCCTCCCCCTCTATCCCTCCTTCTTTCCTGTCTTGGATTCCCTCTTCCTACTCTCTTGTGTTCCCATCATTCTCCCTTCCTCTCCCTCTTTCCTCCTTTTTTCCTCCTCATTGCAACCACGCATCTAATCTTCTCCGCACATCATGCTCTCCCTCCCTCCCTCCCCCCCCCGACAGCGGCCCCCAAGTGGTGCTGGTGTCCTCGCTGGCCTTCATCGGCGTCGTGGTGCTCCTCCACATCTGGGCCAAATTCACCTCCAAGTAGAGAGAGGGAGAGAGCGAGAAACATCGAGTGAGAGAGAACGGAGGGTACTCACTCGATAAAGAGGAAGGTGGTGGCGAGCGAGAGGACAACATGGATGTTCAAAGATAGAGGGTGGAGGGAGAAGAGAAGGAGAACGGGAGGGAGGGAAGGGAGGAAGAAGATGGCGTTCTGCTTGTCTGGCAGCACTTAATGCCGCTTGCTGGAAGCAATATAGATAAAGAGGGAGTAGAGGAGGGAGAGGATGAGGGAGTGGATGCGTGCAGAAGAAAGGGATTGATTTACAAGGTGTGGGAAGCGAGGGATAGAAGGAGGCGCCCTCCATTCATTTCCGTTAAGGAAAGAAAAGAAGGAGCAAGAAGCGAAACCAGCAGCAAATAAGAACAAGAACAACACGGCTGACATTCCCCTTATTGCCACTCGTTGACCTCTGACTGCTACGCTTGTTCCACTGATTGACCCTGCCACTGCAGCTCCACTCCCTCCCCCTCTCCTTCCTCCTCTCCCTCCCCCTCTCCCTCTCCCTCCCCCTCCTCCTCTCTCTCCCCCTTTCCCTTCTGCAAGCTCCCTCGTGGCGATAACCAGCCCCCGATGAATCCCAACGGCGAGAAGGAACCTGTGCACTGGAGGATTGTCACTTCCCTCCCCCCCTCCCCCCCCCCCCTTTCCCCCCCCCCCCCTCCATCCCCCCCCCCGCCACGGCCGCCGCCGCCGTCATTGCCTTCAACAAACCCGCCGCACCCATCGTCAAGGGACTCACCACCTCCT
>Ga0160419_100250_pt1 | contig 37765 bp, 30 predicted proteins | sample CelAP2metagpilot_2_FD_108196 | JGI IMG/M metagenome (GOLD analysis project Ga0160419, IMG submission 108196) | Phycosphere-associated microbial communities from Cellana algal ponds in Kailua-Kona, Hawaii, USA - Cellana AP2-4-25 metagenome pilot ... | reverse complement strand
GCGGAGATTGGATTATTACATACTTCTATGATACAGATCAAGAAGAAACTAATAATTTTACAGGTTACACCTTTACATTTGGAGCAAATAACGAGTTAACAGCTACTAACGGAACCAACACTTACACAGGAAGTTGGTCGGTAACAGACAGTAATAGTAACGATGATAGCCCAAGTGATGTAGATTTTAATATTAACTTTTCTTCACCACCAAATTTTGAAGATTTAAGTGATGATTGGGATATTGTTACTCACTCTTCAACTAAGATAGAGTTAATTGATGTTAGTGGTGGTAATGGTGGTACAGATTACTTAACTTTTGAAAAGCAATAAAATTTGTCCCATTATTGATTAATTAGAAAAAAGACTGTCTGAAAAAGGCAGTCTTTTTTTATTCAATTTAATCTGATTAAGACTTTACAAATACGCTACAAATTCCTATTTTTGTGCTTCTTAAAAAAATAGGAAAATTATGTTTAATAATTTAAGTGAAAAGTTAGATAAAGCGTTACACGTATTAAAAGGTCATGGTAGCATTACAGAAGTAAACGTTGCCGAAACCCTAAAAGAAGTAAGACGTGCGCTTTTAGATGCAGATGTTAACTATAAGATTGCTAAAGATTTTACTAAAACAGTAAAAGAAAAAGCACTTGGTCAAGACGTATTAACTACATTACAACCAGGACAATTAATGGTTAAAATCGTTAAAGACGAATTAACCGAACTTATGGGTGGTGATGCAGAAGGTATAAATATGTCTGGTACGCCAACAGTAATTTTAATGTCTGGTTTACAAGGTTCTGGTAAAACAACTTTTTCTGGTAAACTGGCTAACTACTTAAAAAACAAAAAAACAAAGAAACCTTTATTAGTAGCTTGTGACGTGTATCGTCCTGCTGCAGTAGACCAATTACATGTCGTTGGTGAGCAAATAAAGGTAGATGTTTATAGTGATAAAGGAAATACAGATCCTGTAGCAATTGCACAAGCAGGTATAGCTCACGCTAAAGCAAATGGACACAATGTGGTAATTATAGATACCGCTGGTCGTTTGGCTGTAGATGAAGCAATGATGACCGAAATCTCTAACATTCATAAAGCCATCCAACCACAAGAAACACTTTTTGTTGTAGACTCTATGACTGGTCAAGATGCTGTAAATACAGCAAAAGCCTTCAACGATGTCTTAAATTTTGATGGTGTAATCTTAACCAAATTAGATGGTGATACGCGTGGTGGAGCCGCAATTTCTATTAAATCTGTAGTAAATAAACCAATCAAGTTTATTGGTACTGGAGAAAAAATGGAAGCGATAGATGTATTTTATCCTTCACGTATGGCAGATCGTATCCTTGGTATGGGAGACGTTGTGTCTTTAGTAGAAAGAGCGCAAGAGCAGTTTGACGAGCAAGAAGCAAGAAAATTACAGAAGAAAATCGCTAAAAACCAATTTGGTTTTGACGATTTCTTAAAGCAAATCCAGCAAATCAAAAAGATGGGTAACATGAAAGACCTTATAGGAATGATACCAGGTGCTGGAAAAATGATGAAAAATATAGATATAGATGATGATGCTTTTAAAGGTATAGAAGCAATAATTCACTCTATGACTCCAAAAGAAAGAGCCAATCCTTCAATTATAAATGCAAGTAGAAAGAAACGTATCGGAAAAGGTTCTGGTACATCTGTGCAAGAGGTTAACCAGTTATTAAAACAGTTTGACCAAATGAGCAAAATGATGAAAATGATGCAAGGTGGCGGCGGAAAACGCATGATGCAAGCTATGAAAAACATGAGGTAACCTCATGTTTTTTTGTTTATAAACCATTTATTGACCAACCTAATTAATCCTATAAAAAATGACAATTCTAGACGGTAAAAAAGTTAGTAACGACATTAAAGACGAAATAAAAGCTGAAGTTGACAAAATGAAAGCTAATGGCGAAAAAGTGCCACATTTAGCAGCAGTTATTGTTGGTAACGACGGCGCAAGTTTAACTTACGTAGGAAGTAAAGTAAGAGCCTGCGAACGTGTTGGTTTTGAGTCTACAATGGTACGTTTATCTAGCACAACTAGTGAAGTAGAGCTTTTAGATAAAATAGACGAGCTTAATAAAAATGAAGATATTGATGGATTTATCATTCAATTGCCTTTACCAGATCAAATAGATACACAGAAGGTTTTGATGGCGGTAAATCCTAATAAAGATGTAGATGGTTTTCATCCTGAAAACTTCGGAAAAATGGCTTTAGATATGTCTACCTTTATTCCTGCTACACCTTTTGGTATTTTAGAGTTGTTAGAGCGTTACAATGTAAAAACAGATGGAAAACATACCGTAATTATCGGTCGTTCTCATATTGTAGGAAGACCTATGAGTATTTTAATGGGACGTAAAGGTTTTCCTGGTAATTCAACCGTAACCCTTACACATAGCCATACCAAAAACATTACTCAAATTACAAGCCAAGCAGATATTATTATTTCGGCATTAGGTGTGCCAAACTTTTTAAAAGCCGAAATGGTCAAAGATGACGCTGTAATCATTGATGTAGGTATTACACGTGTTCCTGATGAAACTCATCCAAAAGGCTACGTAATTACAGGAGATGTAGATTATGAACACGTTAGTAAAAAAGCAAGTTTTATTACACCGGTTCCTGGCGGCGTTGGTCCAATGACAATTGCAATGCTACTTAAAAATACATTATTAGCAAGAGACCGTCACAGAAAAGCAAAATCTTAATAAAAAATAAATGTCTATTTTTAAAACCTGAATTCAATTCAGGTTTTTTTATGCTTTTATCTCAACGTGTCTTATTTGGAAGTTTTGAGCATCTTCTACCAATCGCTTTAGCTATAATTTTAACTATTTTGCTAATCAGGTTTTCTTTGAATCAAGAAGAAACTGTTCAGTATAAAATATTTAAATATTTAGGTGTTTTTGTATCTGGTTTTATGCTAATATTTCATCTGTACCAAATAGGTTTTGAGGATTATAATATTACTTCAGATTTACCTTTGTTTTTGTGCAGTTTTATGGCGTTGTTCATCTTTGTTTTTACAACATCAAGAAAATACTGGTTGTTTGAGATTTTATTATTTTGGATAATTTTAGGAACATCGCAAGGTGTTATCACACCAGATATAGAAGTTGGTTTTCCTTCTTTTGATTATTTTAGATATTGGATTGTTCACTTAGGGTTACTAACCATAATAAGTTATTCAATAGTAGTTTTAAAGATGAAACCAAAACTAAAAAGCGTTTTTAAATCCTTTTTAGTTTTACAATTTTATATGATTGTTTTAATGGTTGTAAACTATCTTTTAGAAGCAAATTATTCTTATTTAAATGAAAAACCAATCTCAGGATCTGTGTTAGATTACCTAGGAGATTGGCCTTATTATATTATTAAAGTGCAGTTGCTTATAGTGCCAGCTTTTATGTTAATTTACTTGCCTTTTTTCTTTTTAAAAAAGAAGAAAAGCTAAATTAATTTTTGCGTCTGTTTCTAGATTGTTTTGCTTGAAATGTTTTAGTTGAATCTTCTAAAAGTGTGTTTAAAGTTTTGATTTCTTCTTTAGTAAACTCACGGTGTTTTCCAACAGGTACATCTAGTTTTATGTTCATTATTCTAACACGTTTCAGGGTTTGTACTTCGTAACCTAAATACTCGCACATACGTCTAATTTGACGATTTAATCCTTGCGTTAAAATAATATTGAAATTATGACTGTCTAACTTTTTAACCTTGCATTTTTTTGTGGTTTTACCTAATTCTTCTAAAGGTATTCCGTTTGACATTCGGTTTATAAATGTTTGAGAAATAGGTTTGTCTACGGTAACCACATATTCTTTTTCGTGATTGTTGCTAGCGCGAAGAATTTTGTTGACAATGTCTCCATCATCAGTTAAAAAAATTAATCCTTCACTTGGTTTGTCCAAACGACCAATAGGGAAGATGCGTTTAGGGTAATTAATAAAGTCTATAATATTGTCTTTTTCAACTCTGGTATCTGTAGTACAAACAATACCAACAGGTTTATTAAATGCTAAATAAACAAAACTGTCTTTGTTGTTTTTGATAACTTCTCCATCTACAGCAACAACATCATTTGGGGCTACTTTTGTACCCATTTCTGGAACAACACCATTAATTGTTACACGACCAGCATCAATAAGTTTGTCTGCTTCACGACGAGAGCAGTAACCAGCTTCGCTAAGATATTTATTAAGTCTTGTTAATTGTTCTTCCAAAATTAGCTGTTTATAAAGTTTAAAATTTCGTCGTCTATGCTATCATGTTTTAAGCTATGACCCAAACCTTCGGTAGTTTTTAAAGTTGAATTTTTATAATGTTTTGCAATTAATTCAGCTTCGTCATAATCTATAATTTTGTCAGATTTATCATGAATAATTAATCCTTCGGCTTCAATATCTTTTGAAAAATTAGCTGAAGAAAAAAATGCAGGTTCATTATCGTATTTATCAACTACTAATCTGTTTAATCCATTTTCAATTTTACGATTATAGCTTAGCATATTGACATAATTTTTGAAAATTTTGGTAAACTCTGAAGGCGCGCCAAGTAATACCAGTTTTTCAATACTTTTTAATTGATATTTATACTGAAAAAATACCGTAGCCATACCGCCAACCGAATGCCCAACAATAACAGTTGGTTGATAATGAGAGGCAACAACATTAATAAACTCTGAATACAAAATAGCGTTAAATTGCGTACCACTTGATTGCCCATGTGCTGGAGCATCTAACGCAATAATATTATGTCCGTCTTGGTGTAATTTATTGATTAAAGATTTCCAACGGTAAGTATTACTTTCCCAACCATGCGCTAATAAAACAGTTTGTTTTTCTCCTTTCCATTGATAGGTTTGAATGGTATAATCTTGATACTTTAAAGTAGATTGTTCTGCTTTGTCTAAAAAGTTTTTATGCTTTTGGTTTAAACGACCTTTACGTGGTGTAGCAAATAAATTTAATGCTTTTGTACTAGCATATTTTGGTGCTACATGACTTATGGTATTTAGCGATGTGCCAATTATTTTTGGCAAAGCTTTTTTGATTATTTTTTTCATTTTTATTGGTCTTCTCTGTGCACTAAATCCATTGAGAATGCAGGTGTGCAGATAGAAATATACTCACAAGCTACCGTAAAAGGGTTAGAGTATTGTACTCTTGTATTTCTTTCAATTTTAATAGATTGTCCAGCTTCTAAAACTACCGTTTCATCTTCAATAATAAATTGCTTTTTACCTTTTATAATATACGTAAATTCATCGAATTCTGGTGTTTGAAAAGGTTCTGACCAACCAGCAGGTGCAATCATATGCGCTATGCTAATATCTTTATTTCCATCTGTAGCTTGCCCAAAATGTTCTTCAATTAACTTTCCGTCAGTCGTTGGAACAACAAATGGACTATTTTGTATGGTGTATTTTTTCATTGTTCAGTAGCTTTTTCATAGGTTTTCAATATGCTTTCTAGAGTGTTGTAGTCTTCAATTGTAAGAAAAGATTTTTCTATTCTAAAATCATTTTGTTGATCAGAAATTAATCGCATTCCGTGTTGGTTTCTGTTAATTCTTTTCAAATCATTTAAATCAAAAGATTTGCTAAAAATACCTTTAGTTTTAATTATGTTGTTATCTATTTGATAGATTATCCCTTTGTCTAAAAAATACGCTAAAACATAAAAGAAAACTAATGGAATACCGAGATATTTATACCATATAGAGTTTTTACTGTCATAATAAAACATGGCAATAGAGTAAATAATCCATAAAACAGCAGTAATAAGATTTGCTTTTTTCTTTTTAGAATTTTTAAACTCGATAACACTCATGATTTAAAGTTTAAACATTACCAACCAATCATAAAATGTTTAATTTTTGCTTTGCTTGGTATGTTAGCAGGTTCAATAGTTTTTGTGATGTCAAATTTAAATTCTGCAGGTAAATCGTTTTTATCAAATAGAAACATCATTTTGCTTCCTTTTACAAAAACAGAAGCGCTTTTAAATGAATTTTGAATTTTAGAAATCGTGTAATTTTTTTCTATATCTTCAAAAGTACTTAAGCTGTTAACACCTTTTTCAGTTTTATATCTTGGATCTTTAAATTTTACAATTGAAATAGTTGAAGTGCTATCTAAAGCTTGTTTTGGTGTAATAGATAGTAAGTGTTTACCGCCTTTTTCATAAACTTCTATAGTGTTTACAGAGCCTGCAAATTCATCACCAGCAATAGGTTTTACTATTGAATCTTTAGCAAAAATGATGTCTAAATCTTTTACTTGCGTGCTGTCTGTAAGCATACCTATATTTTGTTCTTTAACTAAAAAAGAATCTGCATCATTTTTACAAGACGTTGCTAAAATAGCAATGGTGCTTAGGGCTAATATTGTTTTTTTCATATAATCTTTAAAAATTTATTTTATTACTTTTTTAAGTATGCCAAATGCAGCTCTAATAAAAGTTGCGCTGGTTAATACCTTTATAATTGGATTTTGTCTTGTACTTTTTCTGGTTGAGGTTTTTCTAGACGCTTTTTCTTTTTCTTCTCTTGCTTCTTCTTTTGCTTTAGCTATTTCTGCTTTTTCAATTTTCTTGTTAAGCATTTCGTATGCGCTTTCTCTATCTATAGTTTCGTTATATTTTAAAACTAATTTAGAATCGTCTAACAGATTTTTTAATTCGGTATCTGTTAAAACGTCCATTCTACTCATTGGTGCACGCATCATGGTTGCAGCTAAAGGTGTTGGTCTTCCTTTTTCGTTTAAAGCAGAAACTAACGCTTCACCAGTTCCTAAAGCGGTTAATACTTCAGCAGTATCATAATAATCGGTATCAGGATAGTTCTGTGCAGTTAATTTAATAGCTTTTCTGTCTTTTGCAGTAAAAGCACGTAAAGCATGTTGAATTTTTAAACCTAACTGACTTAAAACACCTTCTGGAACATCGGTTGGGTTTTGTGTTACAAAATAGATACCAATACCTTTACTACGTATTAGTTTTACTATGCTTTCAATTTGGTTTAATAAGGCTTTGGAAGCTTGGTCAAAAATTAAATGCGCTTCATCTATAAACATGATTAATTCAGGTCTATCTGCATCTCCTTTTTCAGGAAAAGTCTCATAGATTTCTGCCAATAGACTTAACATAAATGTTGAAAATAATTTAGGTCTATCTTGTATATCTGTTAACCTAATAATATTGATGTAACCACGACCATCACGTGTTGTGCGCACCAAATCTTCTACATCAAAACTTTTTTCACCAAAAAATAAATCGCCGCCTTGTTGCTCTATTTCTATTATTTTTCTAAGAATAGCACCTGTAGACGCTGTGCTTATTCTTCCGTAGGCTTCTTTAAATTCGTCTTTACCTTCATCGGTAGCATATTGTAAAATCTTTTTAAAATCTTTTAAATCTAGTAGTGGTAGTTTGTTATCGTCACAATATTTAAAAATAACAGCAACAATACCAGCTTGGGTTTCGGTTAAGTCTAAAATCCTTGAAATTAGTACCGGACCAAACTCGCTAATTGTTGCACGAAGTCTTACTCCATTTTGTTCCGAAAGGCTCATGACTTCAACAGGAAAACTTTTCGGTTCAAAAGCTAAACCTATTTTTTCCATACGTTCGTCAATCTTAACATGACCAGGACTTGGTTGTGCAATACCACTTAAGTCACCTTTAATGTCCATTAGTAAAACGGGTACACCTTTTTCGCTTAAATTTTCAGCTAAAACTTGAAGTGTTTTTGTTTTTCCCGTACCAGTAGCACCAGCTATTAATCCATGTCTATTCATGGTTTTTAAAGGTACATTTACGTATGCGTTTGTTAACGTTTCACCGTCTAACATAGCAGAACCAAGGGTAATATAATCTCCTTTGCAGGTGTTGCCTTCGGTAATGTGGTTAAAAAAGTTGTCTTGTCTACTCATTTTAAAAAAATTTAGGTAAAAATAATAATCTTAGGTTAATTCTTTAACAACTTTCAGGTTTAAATATTCAATAGTTTCAATAGATAAGTCTATCTTTGCAAGCTATGAAGCAAGAGATTCAAGACTTAGTAAACAAAGGGTTAATGTTGCCTTTAATGGAAGAGTTTTATACCATTCAAGGTGAAGGTTACCATAAAGGAACTGCTGCATATTTTGTGCGTATTGGCGGTTGTGATGTTGGTTGTCACTGGTGTGATGTTAAAGAAAGTTGGATTGCAGATCTACATCCACCTACAAAAACAGAGACTATTGTTGCTAATGCAAAAAAATATAGTGATACAGTTGTTGTTACAGGAGGAGAACCTTTGACTTGGGATATGACAGAGCTTACAAAACAATTAAAAGCTGAAGGTTGTAAAATTCATATAGAAACTTCTGGAGCTTATGAGTTAACAGGCGAGTGGGATTGGATATGCTTATCTCCAAAAAAGATGAAATTACCTACAAAAAAAGTTTACGAGAAAGCAGACGAGTTAAAAGTGATAATTTACAATAAAGATGACTTTAAATTTGCAGAAGAACAAGCGGCTAAAGTCAATGATAACTGCATTTTGTACATGCAACCAGAGTGGAGTAAGCGTGACAAAATGATACCTTTAATAGTTGATTACGTGATGGCTAACCCTAAGTGGAAAGTCTCTTTACAAACCCATAAATACCTAAATATCCCTTAAATTTAGTAAATTAGCATCAAGCTATTAATCATAGTGTATATTATTAAGTGTGTAAATGTGATACAATATGATTAGAAATTACTACAATGAAAAATGGAAAGATGTTGTCTTTGACGATGATATTTCCGAAAACATGACATTTAAAATATCCAACTACGGAAGACTAATAAAGGTGGTCGACGGTAAAGATATTTTAATAGAAAAACAATATTCTATAAATGGGTATAATACTGTTCCTGTTGTTAAAAAAAAGGGAACAAAAACATCTAGGTATATTCATAAAATAGTGGCTCAGCATTTTTTAAAAAAACCAGAAGATGCCAAGTTTGTTATTCATTTAAATTATGATAAATCGAATAATAAAGTTGAAAACTTAAAATGGGCAACTAAACGAGAAAAAGAACTTCACCAATTCAAAAACCCAGAATTTATTGCCAAAAATAACGTTATTAAATATTCTAAACTGACGGAAACTCAAGCACTACGACTTAAGAAAAAACTGTTAGATCCTAATAGACGTACACGTTTAAAAATCTTAGCAAAGCAGTTTGGCGTTTCAGAGATGCAATTGCACAGAATAAAAACTGGCGAAAATTGGGGGCATTTAAAGGTTTAAATGGTTAAACTCACATATTTCAACTAAAATTTGAAATTTCACTATTCTTAAATTTCAATTTTAATCAATATTATAATTATTTGTTTTAAAATGTAAGCATAATATTGTTTAATGTTTTAATAATGAAACATTAAATTCATATTTGCTATATCAATTAGTAACAAACGATTTAAAATATAAGATTATGTGTGGAATAGTATGTGCTTTCGATTTAAAACAGAAAAGTGAAGATTTAAGACCTCAAATATTAGAAATGTCAAAAACCATTCGTCACCGTGGACCAGATTGGTCAGGTATTTACAGTGACGATAAGGCTATTATGGCGCACGAGCGTCTTGCTATTGTAGATCCAGCTTCTGGTAAGCAACCTTTATTTAGCCCAGATAAAAAACTAGTTTTGGCGGCTAACGGAGAAATCTATAACCATAGAGAGCTACGAAAGCAATTTGATGGTAAATATGATTTTCAAACTCAAAGTGATTGCGAAGTCATCTTAGCGCTTTACCAAGAAAAAGGTGTTGATTTTGTAGATGAAATGAACGGAATTTTCGGTTTTACTATTTACGACACTGAAAAAGACGAATATTTTATTGCAAGAGACCACATGGGAATTATTCCATTATACATAGGTTGGGATCAAAACGGAACTTTTTATGTAGCTTCAGAACTAAAAGCTTTAGAAGGTGTTTGTACTAAAATAGAATTATTTCCTCCAGGTCACTACATGTCAAGTAAAGATGGCGAGTTTGTTAAATGGTGGAATAGAGATTGGAGAGAGTACGATAATGTAAAAGACAACGAAACCAGTATTGTAAAAGTAAAAGAAGCATTAGAAGCTGCTGTAAAAAGACAATTAATGAGTGATGTGCCATACGGTGTATTGTTATCTGGTGGATTAGATAGTTCTGTAACATCTGCAATTGCAAAAAAATATGCGCAATTACGAGTAGAAAGTGATGACAAACAAGCAGCTTGGTATCCGCAATTACACAGTTTTTCTGTAGGTTTAGAAGGTTCGCCAGATTTAGCGGCTGCACAAAAAGTGGCAGATCATATTGGAACTGTTCATCATGAAATTAAATTCACAATTCAAGAAGGTTTAGATGCCATAAAAGATGTGATTTATAACATAGAAACTTACGATATTACTACTATCCGTTCTTCAACACCAATGTATTTAATGGCTAGAGTTATTAAATCTATGGGAATCAAAATGGTACTTTCAGGAGAAGGAGCAGACGAAATCTTTGGAGGTTATTTATACTTTCATAAAGCGCCAAACGCAAAAGAGTTTCATGAAGAAACAGTACGTAAAATCGATAAATTGCATATGTACGATTGTTTACGAGCAAACAAAAGTTTAGCTGCTTGGGGAATTGAAGGTCGTGTACCATTTTTGGATAAAGAATTTATGGACGTAGCGATGAGTTTAAATCCGCAAGACAAAATGATTAACGGAGAACGTATGGAAAAATGGATTATCCGTAAAGCATTTGAAGATATGTTACCAGAAAGCGTTGCATGGAGACAAAAAGAGCAATTTAGTGATGGTGTAGGTTATAGCTGGATAGATACTTTAAAAGAAATTGTAAACAAAGAAGTTTCGGATGAACAAATGGAAAATGCAAAATACCGTTTCCCTATCCAAACACCACAAAACAAAGAAGAGTTTTACTACCGTTCAATTTTTGAAGAGCACTTCCCAAGTGATGCAGCAGCATTAAGTGTACCGCAAGAAGCAAGTGTGGCTTGTAGCACAGCAACAGCTTTAGAATGGGATGAAGCATTTAAGAAAATGAATGAGCCATCAGGAAGAGCAATAGCAAACGTTCACAACTCAGCATATTAAACAAAAAAATAGTATAGAATATCAATGATTAATGACTTCAAAATCTCGCTTTTGCGGGATTTTGTTTTTTTCGCTCAAAACTGAAAAATGAAAAACAGCTAAAATCAATTTTAAGATGCTTTTTAGCGCTTTTAAGACGTTTTTAGGTTTTTAACAATTGTTGATAATTTTAACTCTAAGTAGATAAAAATGCTTGAAAAAGGGCTTTTATTTCGTATATTTGTTTGTACTCATAAGAGACGCTAAAGCGTCTTTTTTTATGTATATGGCTTTCTTTTTAAAGGAAAGAATTAAACAAGAAATAATTAATAATTCGATATATGAGCGAAGAAAATAAAAAACAGTATTCCGCAGACAGTATTCAGGCATTAGAAGGAATGGAGCACGTACGTATGCGTCCTTCAATGTATATTGGAGATGTTGGAGTACGTGGATTACACCACTTAGTTTACGAGGTTGTAGATAACTCGATTGACGAGGCTTTAGCAGGACACTGTAACAATATTACGGTAACTATTAACGAGGACAACTCGATTACAACAGAAGACGACGGACGTGGTATTCCTGTAGATATTCATAAAAAAGAAGGAATCTCTGCATTAGAAGTTGTAATGACTAAAATTGGTGCAGGAGGTAAGTTTGATAAAGACTCTTATAAGGTTTCAGGAGGTTTACATGGTGTTGGTGTAAGTTGTGTTAATGCATTATCAGAGCATTTAAAAGCAACGGTACACCGTGATGGAAAGATTTGGGAACAAGAATATGAAAGAGGAAAAACACTTTATCCTGTAAAAGCTGTTGGAGATACAGATAAAAGAGGTACAATTGTAACCTTTAAACCAGATCCAGAAATATTTAAACAAACATTAGAGTATAGTTATGATACTTTAGCTAGCCGTTTACGTGAGTTGGCTTACTTAAACAAAGGAATAACTATTCATTTAATAGATAAACGTGCCAAAAAAGAAGATGGTTCTTTTGAAGGAGAAACATTCCATTCAGAAGAAGGTCTTAAAGAGTTTATCCAATTTTTAGATGGTAATAGAGAGCCTTTAATGCAAGAAGCTATTTCTTTTGAAGGTGAAAAAAATGGAGTGCCTGTTGAGGTTGCTATGATTTACAATACTAGTTACGCTGAAAATTTACACTCTTATGTAAATAATATTAATACACACGAAGGTGGTACACATTTATCAGGTTTTCGTCGTGGATTAACACATACCCTAAAAAAATATGCAGATGAATCTGGAATGTTGGATAAATTAAAATTTGACATTGCAGGTGATGATTTCCGTGAAGGACTTACAGCTATTGTTTCTGTAAAAGTAGCAGAGCCACAATTTGAAGGTCAAACAAAAACAAAATTAGGTAATCGTGAAGTTTCTGCATCTGTAAGTCAAGCGGTTTCAGAAATGTTAACCGATTATTTAGAAGAACATCCAGATACAGCCAAGACCATAGTGCAAAAAGTGATTTTAGCAGCTCAAGCACGTCACGCTGCTCAAAAAGCGCGCGAAATGGTACAGCGTAAAACAGTAATGAGTATTGGTGGATTACCTGGTAAATTATCAGACTGTTCAGAGCAAGATCCAGCACAATGTGAAGTGTTTCTTGTTGAGGGAGATTCGGCAGGTGGTACTGCAAAACAAGGAAGAGATAGAAAGTTTCAAGCTATTCTGCCATTAAGAGGTAAAATCTTAAACGTAGAAAAAGCAATGACTCATAAAGTTTTTGAAAACGAAGAAATTAAAAATATTTTCACAGCTTTAGGTGTAACTATAGGTACAGAAGAAGACAGTAAAGCCTTAAACCTTTCTAAATTAAGATATCATAAGATTGTAATTATGTGTGATGCCGATATTGATGGTAGTCACATTGCAACATTAATCTTAACATTTTTCTTTAGATACATGAAAGAATTAATCGAAGCTGGTCACGTATACATAGCAACGCCGCCACTTTACTTAATCAAAAAAGGTGCTAAGAAGCAATATGCTTGGAATGATAAAGAACGTGATGAAATCGTTAAAGAATTTGGAGAATCTTCAAAAATCCAAAGATATAAAGGTCTTGGAGAGATGAATGCAGAACAACTTTGGGATACAACAATGAATCCAGAGTTTAGAACACTTCGTCTTGTGCAAATAGACAATGGTACAGAAGCAGACCGTGTATTTTCTATGCTAATGGGTGATGAAGTTCCGCCACGTAGAGAGTTTATTGAGAAGAATGCTATTTACGCAAATATTGATGCGTAACTAAATTCTTTTAGTTAAAAAACACCTATAATAAAACTATTGTAGGTGTTTTTTCGTTTATTTAAATATAAAATTTAGATTATGAAAAAAATATATTTATCTTTTTGGATGATACTTTCTTCTTTTTACTGTACAGCTCAAGGAGGTCTGAATAATTTATTAAATGCAGGTTTAGACGATGCAAAGGTTTTTGCGGTGGACTATTTAAAACCAGCAACAGAAGGTTTGTCATATGCTTTAAATCAAGGCTGGTTTAATAATGCTAAATCTAATAAAAAGTATAAGCTTGAATTATCAATTATAGGTAATACTTCTTTTATCAAAGATGATAAAAAAAGCTTTCAGATGAATATTAATAAATATGAGAATATAAGGTTTACAGATAATAGCCAAACAAAAAATGTAGCTACAGCTCTAGGAAACAATGACCCGAGTATAAATGTAATAATATCTTATCAGGATCCAGTTTTAGGTTCTCAGGAAGTAGAAATGGAATTACCTTCAGGAATAGGAGCAGAAAACATTAACTTAATTCCTACAGCTTTTTTACAAGGAAGTTTTACTGTTTTTAAAGGCACTCAAATAAAAGCACGATTTTTTCCTAAAACAAAAACAGATGAAGTTGAGATAGGGTTGTACGGGTTTGCTCTTCAACAAGAATTTACAGCTTGGTTATCAGAAAAAAATAAATTTCCCTTAGCAGTTTCTGGCTTAATTGCGTTTAATCATTTAGAAGGAGAATATGAGTTAGAAAACATTCAATTTGTTAATGGTAATGACCAAAAAGTGCAAACAAAAACTAACTCACAATTATATCAACTAATAGTAGGTACAAAACTAAATATTATAAATTTTCATTTAGCCTATGGTTATCTTAATGCGAGTTCAAATACAAACCTATTAGGTACCTATAGAGTTTTGTTTTCTGAAGACTTTGTAAACCCTATAAGTATAGATTCTTCTGATAAAGGACAATTACTAACTGTTGGAACTAATCTTGAATTAGGTTTTTTTAGTATCAGTGCAGCATATTCAATAGCGGAGTTTAATAGTGCTACTTTGGGCTTAAACTTTACTTTGTAGAAACTCTTTAATTTCGGCTAATTCTTCGGCTTAAATTGTTAAATTTGTAGGATAAATAAATTAACACAATTAAAAATATATAAAATGAAAGTAACAGTAGTTGGTGCAGGAGCAGTAGGTGCAAGTTGTGCAGAGTATATTGCTATAAAAAACTTCGCTTCTGAAGTTGTTTTATTAGACATCAAAGAAGGTTTTGCAGAAGGTAAAGCAATGGATTTAATGCAGACAGCGTCTTTAAATGGTTTTGACACCAAAATTACAGGTGTAACTAACGATTATTCTAAAACAGCAGGTAGTGATATTTGCGTGATTACTTCAGGTATTCCTCGTAAACCAGGTATGACTCGTGAAGAATTAATAGGTATCAATGCAGGTATTGTAAAAACGGTTTCTTCTAGCTTAATAGAGCACTCTCCAAATACTATCATTATTGTAGTAAGTAATCCAATGGATACTATGACTTACTTAGTACACAAAACTACAGACTTACCAAAAAACAGAATTATTGGTATGGGTGGAGCATTAGATTCTGCACGTTTTAAATATAGATTGGCAGAAGCTTTAGAATGTCCAATTAGTGATGTAGACGGTATGGTAATCGGTGGTCATTCAGATAAAGGTATGGTGCCATTAACATCTCATGCTACAAGAAATAGTATCAAAGTTTCAGAGTTCATTTCAGAAGAAAGACTTGATCAAGTAAAAGAAGATACTAAAGTAGGTGGTGCAACTTTAACAAAATTATTAGGGACTTCTGCTTGGTATGCACCAGGAGCAGCGGTATCTGGATTAGTTCAAGCAATTGCTTGTGACCAAAAGAAAATGTTCCCTTGTTCTACTTTATTAGAAGGAGAATATGGATTAAACGATTTATGTATTGGTGTACCAGTAATTTTAGGTCGTAATGGAATTGAAAAAGTTGTAGAAATTGAGCTTAGCGATGCAGAAAAAGCACATATGAAAGAAAGTGCGGAAGGTGTGTCTAAAACTAATGGTTTATTAGAATTATAAGATTCAATTAAATAATAATTATTAAACCTCATAGAGTTTCTGTTCTATGAGGTTTTTTTATTTTATAAATCTTCAATTTTTAAAAACAATTTCAGTACATTACAGCATTCAATAATTAAAAATAAAACGATGAAAAAATTAATTTTTATACTTCTTGCGTCTTTCAGCTTAGTAAGTGTTGCTCAAGAAGAATTAAAGGAAGGAGTAATCTCTTCAAAAATGACAATGTCTAGTGATAATGCCGAGATGAATTCGCAAATACAGATGATGGGCGAAACAAAAATAACCACATATTTTAAAGGTGATAAGGTTAGAGCAGAGACAATCAGTCCTATGTCTGGAGAAACAATAACAATAGTTGATAAACAGAAGGAAAAAGTATTGACGCTTTTAAACAATCCTATGTATGGGAAAAAATTTAGCATTACAGACTATGAAGTGCCAGAAGAGTTAGGAGATGATATTAAAATTACTAAAGGAAATCAAACAAAAACGATCTTAGGGTATGATTGCCAACAGTATAATGCAACAATGAAAGTTGAAGGTGTAGATATGACTATGGAAATTTTTGCAACCGATCAAATTAAAGTGCAGACTCAACAAACGTCACAGTTTGGAGATAAGTTAGAAGGATTTCCTTTGTATATGAAAATAGATGTGCTTCAGCAAGGTATGAAAATGACTATGCTTTATGATGTTACAGATGTTAAAAGTGAAGCTGTGCCAAATAATATGTTCGATTTAACACCGCCAGAAGGTTATTCTAAAATGGATGATCAATAAAAGTTAATCCATAAAGAATTAATAAAAAAGAGCAGAATTTGTTGCTCTTTTTTATTTGTAAAAAACCTCAAAATCAGTCTTTTTAAAGACTTAATTTTTTATATTTGGCACCATGAAAACAAAATGGTACATCAGTGCTCTAATTGTTGTTCTTACTATTTTTGGTGTAGTACAAAACCAAACTTCTTCACCAAACCAAGAAGTACACGTACGCTTTAATAATCAGACGGTAACAACGCAACAATCAAATCAAGCAATTGCTTTAATAAAAGAGCAGTTGCAAACTATTGATGTAACCAATATTGTTGTAGAAAAAGACGCTGACAATCAGTTAAAAATAAGTTATCATAGTAACTTAGACGTTGTTTTAATTAAGTCTTTGCTATCAAAAGCTGCTCAATTAGAAGTAACACAAAACTATTTTGAAGTTGACGCAAACGGAAATAATCTACCTGAAAAAAACAGCAAAAAAGGCTTTGATTTTGATGTTTATGAGATTAAAGCTTCATCGCAAAATCAATCTAATTCAGCAGGAAAAAGTATAATTGTAACCAAGCAAGATTACGATCGTTCTTCTAATACAAATCTTCCGTTTTACTTAGATGCTTTTGCAGAAGTCGATTTGCTAAATATTTCGGTTTTAAAACAAAATATTTCAAGTCAATACCATTTGACTTTTAGTAATAAAACTTACACTATACCAGAGGTTAGAGCTGGGCCTTTTTTATTTCAATCTTAAAAAAAAGGAATTCTACCTTTACAAGCTTTTAGCTAAAAAATCATTTTAAACATTATAATTGTCAATTATTAAGGGAAAAATTATATTTGCCCGATTTATAAAATTGACCAAAAATTAACAAACAATGCAAAACAAAGGATTAATAAAACTATTTGCAGTTTTATTTGGATTGGTAAGTATTTACCAGCTGTCTTTCTCATTTAAAAATAATGCGGTAGAGAGCGAAGCTACACAGATAGCAGAACAAAAAATAGATGCGTCTGCTGAGGATCGTAGCGCAAAAGTTAACGAATATGCAGCAAGATATTTAGACTCTTTAGCAACATCTAAAGAGAGTGTTTTCTTAGGAAGCGATTACGCTGAGGTTAAAGAAAACTCAATGAAGTTAGGTCTTGACCTTAAAGGTGGTTTAGAGGCTATTTTACAAATTTCTGTAAAAGACATTTTAATAGGTCTTGCAGATAATAGTACAGATCCAACATTTAGAAAAGCATTAGATGATGCTGATGAAATTCAGAAAAATAGTCAAAATACTTATTTAGAAGACTTTTTTGTAGCGTTTGATGCTATTAAAGGAGATAAAAAATTAGCGTCTCCAGACATTTTTGCAACACGTTCTTTAGTAGGAGAGATTGACTTAAACATGTCTGACGACGAAACAAAAGTAGTGTTAGAACAAAAGATAGACGAGTCTATCGTTTCTGCTTTTGAAGTATTACGTAAGCGTATTGATGAGTTTGGTGTAACGTCTCCAAACATTCAACGTTTAGGTAACTCTGGTCGTGTATTATTAGAATTACCAGGTGTTAAAGATGTAGAAAGAGCTACAGATTTAATTACAACAACAGCACAGTTAGAGTTTTGGTATGGATCAAATGCTCAGTTATTCAACCAGTTTTTAGTTGATGCAAATGAAGTTCTAAAAGCAAAAGAAGGAGCTGAAAACGCAGATGCAGAAGAAGCAACTGCTGAAGAAGAAATGACTGAAGAAGAGCAAGCTATTGCTGATTTAACAGGTGAAGAAGATGAAACTGTAGCTGAGAATAATCCTTTATTAGATCTTTTTGTAGGTCCTGGTTTTGGAGCAACTTTAGCACAGGTTAGAGTAGAAGATAAAGAGCAAGTAGCTAAACTTTTAGCGATGCCAGAAGTAAGAGCTAAATTACCTGCTGAGTTACGTTACACAAAATTTGTATTTGGTAAAGTAGCTGAAGAAAGTGAAGTTGTAGACTTATACGTTTTACAAGGAAACAGAGATGGTGAGCCACCTTTAAGTGGAGCAGTAGTTACAGACGCACGTCAAACTTACAACCAAGCAAACAAAGTTGTTGTAAGTATGCAAATGAATAGTAAAGGAGCAAAGATTTGGGAAGAAATGACTGGTCAAGCTTATAAAACTCAAGGTCAAATAGCTGTAGTTTTAGATAACACAGTATACTCTGCACCAACAGCTTCTAATGGAGCAATTGCTGGTGGAAGTACTGAGATTTCTGGAGACTTTACATTAAGAGAAGCAACAGATTTAGCAAACGTTTTACGTGCTGGTAAGTTACCTGCAAAAGCAGATATTATTCAAAGTAGTATTGTTGGTCCTTCTTTAGGTCAAGAAGCTATAGATAGCGGTACAATGTCTTTTGGTATTGCATTAGCGTTAGTGTTATTATGGATGGTGTTTTACTACGGTAAAGCTGGTGTATTCTCAGACATCGCAATGTTATTCAATATCTTATTAATTTTCGGAATTTTATCTGGTATTGGTGCAGTATTAACGTTACCTGGTATTGCCGGTATTGTATTAACAATAGGTATGTCGGTAGATGCTAACGTACTTATTTTTGAGCGTATTAGAGAAGAATTAGGTAAAGGTAAAGATCAAAAATCTGCAATTAACGACGGATTTAGCAACGCATTATCATCAATCTTAGATGCTAACATTACTACAGGTTTAACAGCATTAATCTTATTTGTATTTGGTACAGGACCAATTAAAGGTTTTGCAACTACATTATTAATTGGTATTGGTACCTCTTTATTTACAGCAATTTTTATCACAAGATTATTAATTGATTGGTATGTAAACAAAGGTGGAAAATTAGATTTCTCGACAGGTTTAACTAAAAACTTATTTAGAAGTATTAATATCGAATTCCTTAAAAAGCGTAAAGTAGCTTACATTATTTCTGGCGCTTTATTAATTGCAAGTTTAGGGTCTTTATTTACTAATGGATTAGATCAAGGTATTGACTTTGTTGGAGGACGTACAACACAAGTGCGTTTTGCAGAGCCAGTTAGCGCTGTTGAGGTAGAAGAAGCTTTAGCAACACCAGAAGTATTTGGTAGTGCATCTGTTAAAACTGTAGGAGATGAGAATAACTTAAAAATCTCTACTAAATACAAGATTAACGAAACTGCTAACGAAGTAGACGAAGAAGTAAGAGAAAAATTATACAACGCCTTACAACCTTATTTAAATGGTCAATCTTTTGAAGAATTTAAAGATCTTTCTAAAGAAGGAAAAGAAGTAGGTATTATGGATCAATACAAAGTAAGTCCTTCAATTGCAGATGATATTAAACAAGCATCTTTCTGGGCTGTATTAGGGTCTTTAGTAGTTGTATTCTTATATATCTTATTCCGTTTTAAAAGATGGCAATTCTCTCTTGGTGCAGTAGCAGCAGTATTCCATGATGTTATCATTGTATTAGGTGTATTCTCATTGACATACAAGTTTATGCCATTCTCAATGGAAATTGACCAAGCATTTATCGCAGCAATTCTTACCGTAATCGGTTACTCGTTAAACGATACCGTGGTTGTATTTGACCGTATCCGTGAGTTCTTTAACGAGCACACAAGCTGGCCATTTACAGAAGTCATTGACAAATCATTAAGCAGTACATTAAGCCGTACATTAAATACCTCTTTAACTACATTAGTAGTATTATTAGCTATCTTTATTTTTGGTGGCGAATCAATTAGAGGATTCATGTTTGCTTTAATTGTAGGTGTAATTGTAGGTACATATTCATCGTTATTTATCGCAACACCAATTATGTATGATACTGCTAAAAAAGGAGATGCAGCACAATCTTTAAAAAAGAAAGAAGAAGTAATTGACGAGACTGTTGTAAAATAGTCACTCAAACTCCAAATAATAAAAAAGCCTTTTTGCATTAGTAAAAAGGCTTTTTTTATGCAATTATTTTGGGCGTTACCCACTTTTGCTTTTAAGGCAAAAGTGCGTCGGGCTTTACATTACAATTCCTCGCTCGTACCTCGCTGTGGGATTTTCATTGCAATCCCTAACGCAACTACTTATAAAATTAAATTTACAATAGACGTTTGAGATTTTTAAATTTTAAATAAGGAAGAAAATATAAGTAATGTCCTTAAAATCAATTCGGAGAATTGAAATTCAAAATTCAGAAATAATGAGTGAAGGAATGAAGCTGCAAAGCGTAGCTTTAAGCACGTAATTCCGAAAACGAATGATGCTTTAGCAATTCCCTAATTTTGATATGATTTTTTGTTTCGTTTTGCATCAAGGCAAAATGAAGGTGAAATATATATTAACTTAACATTTTTTCTTATTAAAATATTATAAGCAATTAATAAACCTGCGTTAATTCTATTTATAACTAAAGCATAAATACTATATTTACAATCGTAAAAAAAATAACATGTACGCATTAAAATTTGACTGGAATCCAATAACAGGAATAGATATAGCAGGGAACTTCAAAATTCATTTTTATAGCCTAATGTGGATAATAGCATTTATCTTAGGTCATACCATAATGAAATATATTTTTAAGCGTGAAAAGATAAAACTAGAATATCTTGATCCGCTATTTATTTATACTGTTTTAGCAACTATGCTAGGTGCAAGATTAGGTCATGTTATATTTTATCAGCCAGAGCTTTTTAGTCAAGATTTTTTAAGCATATTTCTACCAATACGCACTAAACCAGAATTTGAATTCACAGGTTTTCAAGGATTAGCAAGTCACGGTGCAGCAATAGGTATTATTATAGGGATGTACTTATACCGAAAAAAATACACTTACAAATCATTAATGTGGATATTAGACCGTATCGTAATACCAGTAGCTTCCGGAGCAGTATTTATTAGAATCGGTAATTTTATAAATTCCGAAATTATAGGTAAAGTAACAGACTCAAGTCTAGGTGTACGCTTTGTGCAAGACTATTATCGTAAATCAGAAATAGTAAAACTTACAGGTATAAAAGACGTTAAAAAAGCTTATGCTGCAGTAACCGATAATCCAAAATTTGCAAGTTTATTAGAAGCTGTGCCTTATCGTCACGCTGCACAGTTATATGAGTCTTTCAGTTATATTTTTGTGTTTTTAATTCTGATATATTTCTATTTAAAAACCAATAAAGGAGAACAACGAGGTTTCTTATTTGGGTTGTTTTTAGTGTTGCTTTGGACAGTTAGATTTTTTGTAGAGTTTGTTAAAGAAGCTCAAAATCCAGAACGTGCAGATTGGTTATTAAATACAGGACAATTATTAAGTATTCCTTTTATTCTTATAGGTTTGTACTTTATGTTTATGTACAAACAAAAAAATGTAAATAGCTAATGAAATTTTTTAAAGCACTATTAATAGTTCTTGTTTTTGCAGTTAGTTTCACTTCGTGTAAAGAAGAAAAGAAAACCATAGAACAAGTAAAAGTCGAATTTAAAAAAGAAGGAGAACTTACGTTCTTTAAAGGAACAACCGATACAATTATTAAAATTTTTGATGTAGAGATTGCAAAAACACCTTACGAAATCCAAACCGGTTTAATGTATCGCGACGGAATGAAAGATAATCAAGGTATGTTGTTTGTTTTTCCAGATGTGAGAGAACGTAGTTTTTATATGAAAAACACACGCTTTCCTTTAGATTTAATTTTTATAGATAATAATAAACAAATTGTTAGTTTTCAAGAAAACGCTAAGCCTTTTGATGAGTCATCATTACCATCTCAAACAAAAGCACAATTCGTACTTGAGGTTAATGCTGGTATAGCAGAAAAATTACTGCTTGAAGTTGGTGATAAAATGGATTACTACGAATATAGAATTGTAAGAGATACAATATCAGTTAAAAAGTAATTGATTTATAAAGTTAAGATGCGGACCTCAAAGATTTTTGAAACCTTTGAGGTTTTTTATGTTTTAGATTTTTCTTTTTTAGGAGGTACAGGATCAAAACCTTTTCCGCCCCAAGGATGACAACTAAAAATTCGCTTTAAGCTTAACCAACCGCCTTTAATTAATCCGTGAGTTAACAACGCTTCTTTAGTGTAATGCGAACATGTTGGTTGATATCTACACGTGTTTGGTGTAAACGGAGATATAAAAGTTTGATAGACTTTTATAAGGAATAAAAAAGGTTTTATAATTAGATTTTTCATTGTTAAAAATGAAAAATCCTCTCAAATTTTTTGAGAGGATTTAATATTAATTTGTGGTAAAAGATGTGCCGTCTTTACCGTCTTTTAGTTGTATGCCTACTTCAGCTAACTCATCTCTAATTTTATCACTTAAAGCAAAATCTTTATTGGCTCTTGCTTCTTGACGTAATTTTATTAAAAGTTCTACAGTGCCAGATAATTTATCGGTACCTGAGCTAGCTTGATTAGTATCGTCTTTTAGTCCTAAAATATTAAAAGTAAAATCGTTAATGGTTTTAGAAAGTGTTTCTAAATCTTGTTTAGTAATCGTTTCTGTGCCATCTTTTATTTGATTGATATATTTTACGGCTTCAAATAGATTGGCGATTAAAATAGGTGTATTAAAATCGTCATTCATTGCCTCAAAACACTTTTGTTGCCAAGCATTAATGTCAATGCTACTTTTATCAGAAGTTTTTAATTCTGATAAAGACTTAACAGCTTCCATTAATCTGTTATAGCCTTTTTCTGCAGCTAATAAACCATCATTTGTGAAATCTAAAACACTTCTATAATGTGCTTGTAGCATAAAGAAACGAGCAACGCTTGGTGTAAATGCTTTAGTAATATGTGGGTTGTCTCCTGTAAAAATTTCATTTGGTAAAATAAAATTGCCGGTTGACTTTGCCATTTTTTTACCATTCATGATTAGCATGTTAGCATGCATCCAATAGTTAACTGGAGATTTACCTTTTGCTGCTTGGTTTTGAGCAATTTCACACTCGTGATGTGGGAATTTTAAATCCATTCCGCCACCATGTATATCAAAATGTTCGCCTAAATATTTAGTGCTCATTGCTGTACACTCTAAGTGCCAACCTGGGAAACCGTCACTCCAAGGAGATGGCCAACGCATAATGTGAGCAGGTTCTGCTTTTTTCCAAAGCGCAAAATCTTGAGGGTTTTTCTTATCAGATTGCCCGTCAAGTTCACGTGTATTATGTATTAGGTCTTCAAGTTTACGCTTACTTAAAATTCCGTATTCATTGCTTTCGTTATACTTGTGTACATCAAAATAAACAGAGCCATTTACTTCATAAGCAAAACCATTGTCAATTATTGTTTTAATAAGTTCTATTTGCTCAATAATATGACCTGTTGCTGTGGGTTCTATACTTGGTGGTAAAAAATTAAAAGTATTTAGAATATTATGAAAATCTACAGTGTAACGTTGTACGACCTCCATAGGTTCTATTTCTTCTAAACGTGCTTTTTTAGCAATACGGTCTTCACCAACATCTGCATCATTCTCTAAATGTCCAGCATCTGTAATATTACGTACATATCTTACTTTGTAACCTAAATATTTTAAATATCTAAAAATAACATCAAAAGACATAAATGTTCTAACGTTACCTAGGTGTACATTGCTGTAAACGGTTGGTCCACAAACGTACATACCAACGCTACCTTCATGTATTGATTTAAACTGTTCTTTTTCTCCTGTTAAAGAGTTGTATATTTTAATATTTTGGTTTTGGTAAAGTTGCATGATTGATACTAAAATTTAGTCTCTAATTTGATGTAATCTAAAAATTCGCGTTTAGTTTCTTTGTTTTTAAAAGCGCCTCCAAACTCAGACGTTACTGTGCTACTTTCAATGTCTCTAATACCTCTAGAGTTTACGCATAAATGCTTAGCATCAATAACACAAGCAACATCTTCGGTACCTAAGACGTCTTGTAATTCTTTTACAATTTGAATAGTTAAACGCTCTTGTACTTGAGGTCTTTTTGCGTAGTAATCTACAATTCTATTCATTTTAGAAAGTCCTACAACATTTCCGTTAGAAATATATGCGACGTGTGCGCGTCCTACTATTGGTAATAAATGATGCTCGCAAGTAGAATACACAGTGATGTTTTTTTCAACTAACATTTCTCCGTATTGATATTTGTTATCAAATGTTGAAGCATTAGGTTTTTTGTCAGGATGTAGTCCTCCAAAGATTTCGTTTACAAACATTTTTGCTACACGGTTTGGTGTACCTTTTAGACTATCGTCAGTTAGGTCAAGTCCGAGCGTATTCATAATATTTGTAACGTCTTTTTTTATGCTTTCAATTTTCTCTTTGTCAGAAATAGAAAATGCATCAGGTCTTAAAGGAGTATCGTGACTTGTTGCTATATGGTTCTCGCCAATAGTATCGTTATTGTCAAAATTTTCTACAGAGTTATCAATCTTCATTTATGTAAAAAGTCATGTTTAAAATAGTTTGCAAAGATAAGGAATTAATAAATTTTAAAAGTTTAATTAAAGTTAATAATTGTAGAGTGAAGAGGTTTAAGTTTAAAAAAAGTGAATATCATCTTTGAATTAACATAATGTTTATTAAAAATTTCTTAATTTTCCGTCTTAATTTATTATATCAAAAATTACTATGAAACGTTTATTACTGCTAGTATCCTTTTTTGCAGTTATTTTTACTGCGCAAAACGTTAATGCTCAAGGCAATAGAAAATTAAAAACTCAGCCAGTTAATTACGGTGACAATGTTGAAGCACCTTTTACAGCAAGAGAGTTAAGTATGCTTAAAGAGGTGTATCAAGATAAATTAGAAGAATATGTTTTGAGTAAGCCTCAAAAAGCAAAAGATTTGAAACATTTATTGAGAAATAGAATTGAAATAAAAAGAAATTCTGAATTAATAAACTACATTGATAAATATGAGTTATTAAGTAAACAAGGCTTGTTTAATTATTATAATTCTAATCTTACTTATGATAAAAATTTTAATCCATCAAATTTTAATGTTCTAAAATATAATCTTCAATTTTTTGGAAATGGTACAAATATTTATCGAATAGACAATACAGATTATTTTATTTACATTAAATCTCAATTTTAAGAACAGGTGTCATGAGAAAAATATTATATACTTTTTTGCTTTTATTTTCAGTTTTAGGTTACTCCCAAGATGTTTTAATGCAAACTACAACAGTGAGTCAATGTGGAGGTGTGTTTTATGACTCAGGAGGTAGTGCAGGTAACTATGGCAATGATGAAGATTTTATCTTAACAATATGCCCTGATGTAGTAGGAAACTTTGTAGAATTAAACTTTACTCAGTTTAGTACTCAATTAAATGCTGATTCAATGACTATTTATGATGGTGATGATACTACAGCAGCTGTAATAGGTACGTATTCTGGCGGTGGTGCAGCAGCAAATCCAGGTTTTATATCAGCATCTACAGCTTCTGGTTGTTTAACAATTCAGTTTACTTCAGATGGTTCTGCTAATACAACTGGTTGGGTTGCGGATATTAGTTGTTTTGAGCCATGCCAAGATATTACTGCTGTTTTAGATAGTTCAGTTCCTGCTCCAAATACTGATGGTGAAATATTAATATGTGTTGGAGGAGATGTTACTTTTAATGGTAATGCTACATTCTCGGCAGATGGAACAGGAGCAACTTATAATTGGGATTTTGGAAATTCAACAACAGCTACAGGACAAAGTGTTGTAGCGACTTACTCATCTCCAGGAATTTATGTGGTTGAGCTAACTGTTTCAGACGATAATCCTATTGGATGTACAAATATCAATAGTATTAGTCAGGTTGTTAGGGTTTCACCTGAGATAGATTTTACAGGAACTTCTGCTGTAGATAGTTCAATTTGTTTTGGAGAATCAACTACATTAACAGGAGTTGCAACAATCCCTCAATTTGAAGATTGTGCACCTGAAATTTTTGATCAAACTTGGTTAGAAGATACACAGTCAACAGGGTTAGCAGCTTCTTACACATCAACTATTACTGTTGATTGTTACGGACCTGGTCAAATGATCACTGATGTAAGTCAAATTACTGATATATGTGTAAATATAGAGCATTCCTTTTTAGGCGATTTAGATATTTATTTAATTGCTCCAAACGGAGCTGAAGTTTATTTTGCAGAGTATGGAGATGGTGACGACCCTGGGTACGATTTAGGTATTCCTGATCAAGCAGATAATGGTAACCCAGGAGTTGGATGGGATTACTGCTTCTCTCCATCAGCAACAACTGAAATTGATGATGCAACTACTGTAGGAGGAGCTGTTCCTGCCGGGACTTATTCAGCACAAGCATCTTCTTCTTTTGATAATTTAATAGGGTCTCCGTTAAATGGTAACTGGACTTTTGTTGTTACGGATTTATGGGCTGCTGATGATGGTACTTTATTTTCATGGAACTTAAACTTTGATCCTTCATTAGTACCGCCATCAAATAATATTACTAGTGAAGCATGGGATCCAGACCCTACAATAATTTCTACTAGTGGAAATGATATAACAGTAGCTCCTCCAGCTGCTGGACAATATTGTTATACTTATAGAGCAGTTGATGATTTTGGATGTGAATATACTGAAACAGTTTGTATCGATGTATACCCTGAGGTTGATAATGGAGAGCCAGATGATTTATACATGTGTAATCCAGGAACACCACCTTATATTTTTGATTTAACAGAAAATGATGCTCCGATATTAGCACCATCAGCAATCCCTTCAGATTTAGTTATAACTTATCATGAAAGTCAGGCAGACGCAGATGCTGATACTAATCCAATACCAACACCAGATACTTACACGACAACAGCTACTCTAGGAAATCCTCAAACTATATATGTAAGAGTAGAGTATTTAAATACAGGTTGTTATGAGTCTGAAACATTTACTTTAAACATTACAGCTCAACCTACAATCAATCCAGCTCCAGACATGGTTGTATGTGATGATCCATCCAATGATGGTATAGAGCCATTTGATTTAGAGAGTCAGACGCCATTAATATTAGGGACACAACCAGCAGCAGATTATGAAGTAACGTATCATAATAGTTTTGCGGAGGCAGATTCAGATACAAATGCATTAGTTAGTCCATACATTGGAGGTCCAAATGAGCCAATATATGTAAGGATAGAAGCAGCGGGCGATGCCACTTGTTATAGTGCTACAGCAACGCCATTATTTTACTTAATAGTCAATGCTAATGACGATTCCAGTTTCACAGCGAGTCCAACGTGTGATGGAGCAGTGATGAGTAATGTATCAACATCAGGTGGAACCTTTGCATTAATCACAACTGGAGCAACGATATATCCTGCAACCGGTACAGTAACAGGCGCAGTATCAGGATCGACACATACCGTAACCTACACAACTACAGGTATATGTCCAACGACAACATCAGTAGACTTTACAGTGTTAATTACCGATGACCCGAGTTTCACGATGCAACCGACTTGTACAGGAGCAGTAGTAGATAGTGAAGCGACACCAGGAACATACGCCTTTAATCCATTACCAGGAGATGGCGCAACGATAGATTCAGCCACAGGAACTATAATGAATGGAACACAAGGATCAACATATACTGTAGAGCACACCACTAATGGAATATGTCCAGCATCCACAACAGTAGATGTAACAGTATATCCATTAGAAGACCCAAGTTTTACGGCAACAGCGACTTGTGATGGTGCAACAGTAGCAATAACAGGAGATACAGGCGGAACTTTTGCGTTAAACCCAGATCCAGGCGCACCAGTAACAATAGACGCAGCAACCGGAGAAGTAACAGGCGGCGATTACGGTACAACATATACGATAGAATATACCACATCAGGACCATGTCCAGAAGTAAGCACGCAAACTGTTACCACGTTAACAGAAGATGATCCAAGCTTTACGATGATACCAAATTGTGATGGAGGGACAGTAGATACAGTAGCAATGCCAGGTGGAACCTATACCTTTAATCCACCAGCACCAGCAGGAGACACTGTTCAAATAAATCCAACAACAGGAGAAGTAACAACGGCCACAGCAGGAACAAGTTATACAGTAGAATATACAACAGCAACGCAATGTCCAGCGACCAGTACATTTGTATTAAATGTATTACCAGCAGATAACTCAAGTTTTATATTAGACCCAACCTGTGACGGAGCAACAGCAACAGTAACAGGATTATCAGGCGGAACCTTTGCATTAACTACAACAGGCGCAACGATAGATCCAGTAACAGGAACCGTAACAGGAGCGTTACCAAGTTCAGTACATACTGTAGAGTATACAACAAATGGACCGTGTCCAACAACAACGACTCAAAATGTAGTGGTGCATCCAGAAGTAATTGCGATAGACCCAACACCATTAGAAGTATGTGATGATAACGTGCCAGATGGTATCACGCAAATTGATTTAACTTTAAAAGATACAGAAGTAACAGGAGGTATAGCGACTTATGTGGCAAGTTATTATTTAACATTTACCGATGCAGATACAGCAACAAATCCACTACCAATACCATATACAAACCTTGTAAATGGACAAATAATTCATGTAAGAGTAGAAGATGCAAACACAGGATGTTATGATACAACAACATTAGAGTTACAAGTAGAACAAGCACCAACAGCCTTTACACCAACACCATTAGAGTTTTGTGATCCAGACAGTGATGGTTTTGGAGAGTTTATGTTAACCGATGTAGATACACAAGTTACAGGAGGAGCAGCAGGATTAGTAGTGACGTATCACGAAACGATGAGTGATGCCGAGAATAATGTGAATGCATTATCAAGTCCATATGATAATATTGTTTATGAGACACAAACAATATATGTGCGTATAGAAAGTGAAACTATAGTAACAGACTGTGCAAGTTATGTTGAGTTACAATTAATTGTAAATCCAACACCACAAATCGATCTAACACCAACAGCATTAGAAGAATGTGATGATGATACCGATGGATTAACAGCATTTGATTTGACCCAAGCTAATGATGAGCTTTTAAATCTATTAGATACAGATCCAAGTAACGACATAGATCCAGCAGATGTAACGATTACCTACTACCAGTCTCAAGCAGATGCACAAGCGCCATCAAATGCAATAGGAACGCCATCAAATTATACTAACGTAACACCAGATATGGAAACAATATGGGTACGTGTAGAGTATGATGCAACAGGATGTTATACGGTAACCGATTTAGACTTAATAGTTAACCCATTACCAGTATTAGTACAACCAGATCCATTAAATTTATGTGACTATAATAATCCAGGAGATGAGCAAGAAGCATTTATATTAGAAGATGCTAATGCACAGATATTAAATGGGCAAACAGGTATTACATTAACCTATTACAGTACACAAGTAGGAGCAAATACAGCAGATGGGTCAGTACAAATTTTCAGTCCATATACCAATGGACCAAACCCACAAACAGTATATGTAAGAGCAGAAGACAATGTAACAGGATGTGTAAATACGGTTACTTTAGACTTAAGAGTCAACCCATTGCCATCACCAGCAACACCATCACCGATAGTAGCGTGTGATGATGATAATGATGGTTTTTATACAGAGTTTGATTTAGATAGTCAGACTACAACAATCATCAATGGAGAGCCAAACATTAGTATTAGTTATTATGAGACCTTAACCAATGCGCAAAACGGAACCGATCCAATTACAAATACAAGTTCTTATGAAAATATAGATCCAGATAGTCAAACTATTTACGTAAGAGCAGAGAATGATATTACAGGTTGTTATACGATAGTGACAATGGATTTAATTGTAGAACCATCACCAGTAATACCAACAGATTTAGAAGACTATATAATTTGTGATGATGACGATGATGGGGTTAATCAATTTGATTTTAATACGGTGATGACACCACAAATCCTAGGATCACAAAGTCCAGCAGATTTTGTATTAACCTATCACGTTACGCAAGCGCAAGCAGAAACAGGCGCTAACCCAATCGTTAACACAGGAAACTATACAAATACAAGTAATCCACAAACCATTTATATACGATTAGTAAGTAATATTAATGGCTGTGTAAGTTTAGGAGAATTTGATATTAGAGTAGAGTTCCCACCAGTAATCGTACAACCAACAGCCTTATCAATATGTGATGAGTTAGATGCTAATTACTATGAGAACAATGATCAGTTTGCAGTATTTGATTTAACCGTTAAAAATGATGAAATCACAGGCGCCGTAGGAAGTTGGACAGTAACATATTATGAAACATTAGCAGATGCACAAGCAGATACTAATGAGATACCAGATCCAACGATGTATCAGAATACAGATCCAGCAGTACAAACGGTACATGTAAGAGTAACAGACAATGATACAGGCTGTTTTTCATTAACCACATTAACCATACGTGTGTTAAATAACCCATCACCAACAGAAAATCCAACAGATTTAGAGTTGTGTGATGATGTAAACATCGTAGGTCCAAACGATATGATAGAAGAGTTTGACTTAACCACTTACGAAGTGGCTATCATAAATGGAGAATTAGATGTAACAGCAAGTTACTATACAGATTTAGATGATGCCTTAGCAGGAAGTAATGCTATAGCAGATCCAACGATGCATACTAATGAAGATCCAGACAACCCAGGTACATCAATTAACCCTCAAACTATATATGTAAGAATAACAAATGGAGATGATGAAACAGGCTTAAATGGAACAGGATGCTTTACTATAGTAGATTTTGATATTACAGTAAATCCATTACCAGTAGTAAGTCCAATCGAAGATTACATTATCTGTGAGTTAAATACAGATGAAGTAGCAGGCTTTGATTTAGAAAGTAAAACAGACGAGATATTAAATGGACAAGACCCAACAGTCTTTACGGTAACATATCACGATACTCAAGCAGACGCAGACTCAGGCATCAATGCTTTAGTTAGTCCATATAATAACACAAGTAACCCACAAGTTATTTATGTAAACATTACAAATACAATAACAGGATGTGATGTTACAACAATGTTTAATATAGAAGTTAACGAAGCCGCGCAAGCCAATCAAGCAATGCCAGTGTATTATGAATGTGATGATAATATAGAATTTGATGGCAACCCATCTAACGACAGTGTACAATTTGATTTATCAAGTCAAGATGCAGCAGTACTTATGGGACAAGATCCAGCAAACTATATAACAAGCTACTACGAGACTTTAGCAGATGCAGAAGCAGCAACAAATGCCTTACCATTATTATACGAGAACACCTCAAACCCACAAGTTATTTATGTACGAGTGGATAATGATACAATGGTAGATGACGGTACAGGAAACATGGTAGACAGTTCAGTATGTTATGAGATTGCAACAATCACGTTACAAGTAAATCCACTACCAGTAGTAGATTTAGATGCAAGCTATTTATTATGTGTAGACACTAATGGAACAGAAGTGATTAATCCATTAGTTATAGACACAGGCTTAAGCGCATCAGACTATACCTTTGAGTGGACACTAGGAGGAACCGTAGTAGGAACAGGAAGCAGTATTATGCCAACACAAGGAGGTACTTATACAGTAACTATAGAAGATAACCTAACAGGTTGTACAAGTACAGATACTACGTTAGTAGAAGAAAGTGCGCCACCAAGTATCGTAGCAGATGTGATAACACCAGCATTTGCAGAAGTACACAGTATACAAGTCACAGCAACCGGAACAGGAATCTCAACTTACGAGTTCCAGTTAGATGGCGGACCATGGTATAACAACGAGCCAAACGATAACACTTACATCTTTAATGACGTAAGTGGCGGCGAGCATACTATAACGGTAAGAGATATCAACGGATGTGGAGAGTCGAGTACAACAGTAATGGTGATGGATTATCCACACTTCTTCACACCAAACGGAGATACCTATAATGAAACTTGGCAGATCTACGGAATCAGTGATCAGCCAGATGCAGTGATATACATCTTTGATAGATATGGAAAGCTGTTAAAGCAATTAAACCCAACAGGACCAGGATGGGATGGAAACTACAACGGTAACCCATTACCAACAAGTGACTATTGGTTTACAGTAGAGTATAGAGAACCAGGTGATACAAGTGATGTGAAGAAGCAATTTAGAGCACACTTTACCCTGAAGCGATAGGGATAAATCTTAGCAAATAAAACAATAACAAATAGAAGCGAAAAGCCTGAACATAATGTTCAGGCTTTTTTTATAAAGTGTGTTTTTAATGAAATTAATTAACCGTTAATAGCTACTACGGTATTAACTTTACCTGGTAACATTTCTTTAAGCATGTTTTCAATATGTTTTAAAATGATTTTAAGGTTCACTCTAAATTCAGTAACCTCATCACTTTTAATAGTAGCATTTTGATCTTAAACGTAATACACAGCAATGTTCTTTGAAGCGATTTTTAAGAGTGATATTGTTTTATTATTAAGTATAAATAAAAAGACCTGAGTAAAATAATACTCAGGTCTTTCTAAACTTTTTAAGATTTTATTTATTATAACTTAAAACTTAAAGAAAGTGTTACGTTAGAATTTGTTCTATCAATATTAGCAGCATTAGTAAATCCAACATCAAAAAACTGATCGTTTCTTTCTTGTTTAGAATTGCTATAAGCTAAATCTAATACAGTGTTTCCAAAGTCGTAACCTAATCCAAAAGAATAACCAGTTAAATCTCCAATAGTTTCTTCATTTTTATAAGGGCTTTCTTCAAAACGATATCCACCTCTTAAACTAAACTGTTTTATTTTATATTCACCACCAACTCTATAAGTATTAGCTCTAGTTAGCAAATTAGACATAATATTATTTTGCTCACTGTAGTAAACATCAGATGTAGGTTTAAATTTTGTATTACTAAAATTTTTAGTAGAGTAATCAAAACTAATTAATCCTTTTTGTCCAAATACATACGCTATACTAGAAGTAAATCTAGCAGGTGTTTGTAGTTTGTAACCTGCAAATACATTAATAATATTAGGGTCTACAATTTGGTAAAAATCTCCATTTACATCGTCAAGTACATGGGTTTCTAGATATTGTGTGGTTTCTTCTTCAATAGTCATCCATGTAGGAGAATCATAGGTAAACCCAATTCTTAATTCTGGTGTAACTTTATAAATAGTTCCTAATTGAAATGAAAAACCGGTTCCGTTTGAAGTTAAAGTATTATCAAATAAAACTTCGTCAACTAACGTGTTGTCGTTATTGTTTGTTTCGTAATAACTTGTGAATCTTTCGTAATTTAAGAAATGAGAATTTAAATTTAAACCAATATATAAGTCATCAGTATATTGTGCAGCAGCATTAAAACTCACTTTGCCATTATATCCTGTTGCAGAATAATTATAAGCTTGGTTAAAATTTCCTGCTGCTATATTAGATGTATACGTTGTATTATTATCATCATAAGCGTCAGGTTCTAAAATATAAGAGTCATAACCTAAAAAAGCTTGTTGGTTTTGGTATCCGTAATAGCTACCAATTTCAGAATAAGCTTGGGTAGTAGTTTCACCAGGCAAAGCAGAAATTTCACCTAAAGGTAACCCTTGAGCATTAACTAAAAAATATTGATCTACTGAGTTTTGACTTACGCCAAAAGCTCTCCAATTATCATCATAATGCTTTGAATTTTCAAAATTTATTCCTACTGAAAATTTCTTCCATGGTGAATCTTGTTGGTTGTTTTTAAAAACAAATACAGCGCCACCTTGTGTTAAATCAATATTTGATTCAGAAGAAGTATTTCTTCCATTGAAGTAATTTGTTTCATTATCAATATTTTCGTTTTCTAAAGTGAAAGTCGCATGACTACTGGTGAAAACAGCAGAACCTGCAGGGTTGATGTTTACGGCGCTTAAATCACCTCCTAAAGCTCCAAAAGCACCACTTAAAGCTCTGAATCTTGCGGTTCCTTTTAGATTATCATTAGAATATCTTAAAGCATCAGTAACAGTTTGTCCAAAACTAAAGGACATAACAAAGCTACTTATGGCTAGCATAACTATTTTTTTCATTTCAAATTTTATTTTTTTATGAGTAATTTATTGTGAAACAAATAAGGCTAAACAATTTTAGCCTTATTTGTTAAAATGTTTTATCATCCGCCTCTTCTTCCTGAAGAAGATCTTGAAGAACCGCTACTTCTTGATCCGCCAAAAGATCTAGTAGATGAAGAGCTCGATCTTGGTGTAGAATAAGATCTTGAAGGTCTTGTTGTATTAGTTCTAGGTCTAGTTGTAGAGTTTGAACGAGGTCTTGTTGTATTTGTTCTTGTTCTAGGTCTTGTTGTTGTATTTACTCTAGGTCTAGTAGTAGAGTTACTTCTTGTTCTTGTAGTAGTTCTCGGTCTTACAGCAGTATTGGCTCTAGTAGTTCTAGTCGTATTACTTCTTCCGCTTAATAAAGAAGAATTTCTTAATAAAGTACCTCTTCTTCCTGCGTTATATGAAATTCCACGTCTAGTGTAGATACCATTGTAAGTATAACCATTATAATAAGGAGAGTAACCATATCCGTAGAAATAAGGGTTATAACCATATCCATAATATCCGCCATACCAAAAAGGATCATAAAAACCAGCGTTCCAACCCCAAGAATTCCAACCCCAAGGTCTGTTCCACCTCCACGAGTTCCAGCCCCAAGTGTTCCATGTATTCCATCCATAATAGTTGTTCCAACCATTGTCATAAATATTTATGACAACATTGTCATTAGTGTCTCCCCAACCAGCTCTTTGAACAATTTGGGTTGAGTCTGTATATGTGCCTTCATAAGAATCAATATCTGTAAAAACGTCATCAGTACTATTATCATAAGCTTCAGCTTCTAAAGCTTTTTCTTTAAAATAATTAGTATAATAGTCATTATTATTACTTTCATCTTCTATGATTACAGTTTGCTGTTCATAGGTGTCAGATGTGTCGTAAATACCGTCATTAGTTTGTCCAACATATTGATATGATCCACATGAGGTTAATGCAATTGCAGCTATCAAAGCTGTAAAAGCATTTAATTTGTTAGATAAAAAAGTAAATAATTTCATAACGCTTTTATTTTTAATTGTTGAACTATACAAAAATAGTTAGTTTTGCTGAACTATTCTATTATTTAACATAGTCACAATATTTGTGCCAAAATACCGATATGAGTAAAAAATTGACAAGTAGAGCCGAAGATTATTCCAAATGGTATAATGAATTGGTTGTAGAAGCTAACTTAGCTGAGAATTCGGCAGTTAGAGGTTGTATGGTTATTAAACCTTACGGCTATGCAATTTGGGAAAAAATGCAAGCAGAATTAGACCGAATGTTTAAAGAAACAGGTCACGAAAATGCATATTTTCCAATTTTTGTCCCTAAAAAATTATTTGAAGCTGAAGAAAAAAATGCTGAAGGTTTCGCTAAAGAATGTGCAGTTGTTACTCATTATAGATTGCAAAATGATCCTGATAATCCAGGAAAATTAAGAGTAGACCCAGAAGCAAAACTAGAAGAAGAACTTGTTGTTAGACCTACAAGTGAAGCTATTATATGGAATACTTACAAAGGATGGATTCAGTCTTACAGAGATCTTCCAATATTAGTAAATCAATGGGCAAATGTTGTAAGGTGGGAAATGCGTACACGTTTATTTTTACGTACAGCCGAATTTTTATGGCAAGAAGGTCATACTGCTCACGAAACTAAAAAAGAAGCTATTGCAGAAGCAGAACAAATGAATAATGTTTATGCAAACTTTGCAGAAAACTTTATGGCAATACCTGTTGTACAAGGTTTAAAAACAGAAAGTGAGCGTTTTGCTGGTGCTGTTGAAACTTACTGTATTGAAGCTTTAATGCAAGATGGTAAAGCTTTACAAGCTGGAACATCTCACTTTTTAGGTCAAAATTTTGCTAAAGCATTTGATGTAAAGTTTACATCTAAAGAAGGAAAACAAGATTATGTTTGGGCAACTTCTTGGGGAGTTTCAACACGTTTGATGGGTGCACTAATTATGACACATAGTGATGATAAAGGGTTAGTGTTACCTCCTAATTTAGCGCCAAATCAAGTGGTGATTGTTCCTATATATAAGAATGAAGAACAGCTAGAGGCTATAACAAAGGTTGTAAATGATATTATGAAAGACTTAAGAAGTAAAAATATTACTGTTAAGTTTGATAATCGTGATACGTTGAGACCAGGAGCAAAATTTGCGCAGCATGAACTACAAGGAGTCCCGTTAAGAATAGCAATTGGAGCTAGAGATTTAGAAAATGGTACTGTAGAATTGGCAAGAAGAGATACTTTAACTAAAGAAGTTGTAAATCTTACAGGTTTAACAGAAAAGGTAGAAGGTCTAATGGTTGAAATACAAGATACTTTATTTAATAAGGCATTAGATTACAGAAACAGTCATATAACTGAGGTAAATACTTTTGAAGAATTTAAATCTATCCTTAAAGAAAAAGGTGGTTTTATATCTGCGCATTGGGATGGTACTCCAGAAACAGAAGAAAAAATAAAAGAACTTACTAAAGCAACAATAAGATGTATTCCGTTAGATGCTAAGGAAGAAGAAGGTAAATGTGTGCTTACAGGTATGCCTTCAAACCGCAGAGTTTTGTTTGCAAAAGCTTACTAATAAAATATTTTTTAATTTTTTTTAATTAGTTGTTGCAATAGTCAAAAATAGTTGTATTTTTGCATCCGCAATGGAAACATTGTTAGTTGTTTTGAAATAAAAAAAGTTTTGCAAGTATTAAAAATTAATTTATATTTGCGCTCTCAAAATAACAAATGGCCCGTTCGTCTATCGGCTAGGACGCCAGGTTTTCATCCTGGTAAGAGGGGTTCGATTCCCCTACGGGCTACAATTTTTTAATAAAAAAAGAACTAATGGCAAATCATAAGTCAGCATTAAAAAGAATAAGAAGTAACGAAGCTAAACGCTTAAGAAATAGATATCAGCATAAAACAACTCGTAATGCTGTTAAGAAATTACGTGATTTAGATAATAAAAAAGAAGCTGAAGAATTATTACCTTCTGTTGTATCTATGTTAGATAAGTTAGCTAAGAAAAATATTATTCACGCTAACAAAGCTGCTAATATCAAATCTAAATTAGCTAAGCACGTAGCTGCATTATAAAACATTATTAGTTATATAATATTATTTAACGCTTCATTTTTATGAAGCGTTTTTTTATGACTATTATTTAAGTTTATTAAATTAATACAATAAAAAAGCCTTGAAATATTTCAAGGCTTTTTTGCTATATTTAATTAGATGATTTTTAACCGTTCATTGAGATTAAAAACTCTTCGTTGTTTTTGGTTTGTTTAAATCTTTCATTAATAAACTCCATTGCTTCAACAGGATTCATGTCTGCTAGATACTTTCTCATTACCCACATACGTTGTACTGTATTGTCGTCTAAAAGTAAGTCGTCACGACGTGTGCTT
>Ga0160419_100249_pt1 | contig 37800 bp, 43 predicted proteins | sample CelAP2metagpilot_2_FD_108196 | JGI IMG/M metagenome (GOLD analysis project Ga0160419, IMG submission 108196) | Phycosphere-associated microbial communities from Cellana algal ponds in Kailua-Kona, Hawaii, USA - Cellana AP2-4-25 metagenome pilot ... | reverse complement strand
AAGTTTTCCCGAGGGGGGCTCGGGGGGGGGGGGGGGGAGAGGGGGGGGGGGGGGGAAGGAGGGGGGGCGAGAAGGAGGAGGCGGGAGGGGATGGGGTCGGGGGGGGGGGGGGGGGGAGGGAGGGAGGGAGGGAGGGAGGGAGGAACATCCCTCGAATATATTCCCCCTTTTTCTCGTTTCCGACCCTCTTTTCCGGGTATTTTCGCATAAGACGCTCTAAAAGAAGAGAAGAAGACTCTCGAAAATGAACACAAGCCTGTCCTATCTACACGGCGGCTTGCTGATGAGGATTACTTGTTGGCGATGGCTGGGGTCGCGTTGTCGGTGCGCTGATGCCAGAGATATTAAGTTGCTTTCCTTGCCGCCAGATGGGGGGCACAGGCCGGATGTGCCATGGCCTTGATCTTCCATTGACGTTCCTTTTTTACATAGATCAATCGCACTGTCGAAAAGCCGCGATGGGCCACAAGGTACGTATAATATTATGGGCCAAAGGGCACGTATCTTGTGTTGAAAATGCCCAAAAAGAAGACCAGGCCATGATCAACAGCCAGGTGATGATTTCTGCATGACGACAACGATGTACTCGGACGCTAAAGTAGGTGTCTTGCTTATCAGGCCGCACAGTCTCATGATCCCTTGGGGAAAGCGGAAAGGCGAGACTCGAAGTTTTCGAATCTTTCGGTGATTCCAGCGCGTGCGTGCGTGCATATGTAAGTTCTAGGTTTGTCCGACAGCTACGAGAGAACTATCCGTGAGCTGTACACACTGTTTCTTTCCTTTTATCTCTCCTGATGTTTTTTCCTCTTGCCCTCTCTGTGACACAAACACACACTCCCCCCCTCTCTCTCTCTCTCGTGGTTGAACGATATTTACACACATACCTTCTCATGTCTCTCAGCAGACCCCTCTATCAATCTCTCTATCTTTCGTCTATCGTCATTAACTTCTTTTCACGCCACGATCTCCTCTTTCTCTTCCTTCTCCTCCTCCTCCTCCTCCTTCTCCTCGATCGAATCCAAGCTTTGGTAAAACAACAGATACGCTTCGCTCTCCAGCACCTCCTCTTCGGTCGCTGGGGCCACCGCATCATCCGATATGTGGACCCAAACATTGCTCTCCACCTTCAACGAATCCTGATTCCCGCCCGCCCTCCCTCCCCCCCTCTCTTCTTCGGCGGATGGGGTTTGGAGGAGGGTGGAGGGGGAAGGAGAGGGGGAGAGGCGACGATAGGCCGTGTAGTGACCCGAATCGGCGGAGCCATGGTGGACGATGACGGCCTGAAGAAGGTACTTATAGCAGAGGGAAGAGGAGAAGGAAGAGGGAGAAGAAGAGGGTAGAGAGGAGTGGGGAGAAATGGTGAAGATTGAGGAGGAGGAGGAGGAGGAGGAGGGTGCCATAATGGGTGCGCTGAGTGATAGCTTGTACTCATTGCAGTAGTGAATTCCATTGCCGTTGCTCAGCCTTTCCTCCCTCCGTCCCTCCTCCCTCTCCTCCTCCCCTCCCTCCCCCTTCCCCTCCGCTTGCCACCGCACCATGGCAGCCCCCCTCCACCTCGTTCCCCCCTTCCCCACCTCCATCTCTCCCGCCCTTTTCATCGGCTGCTGTAAAGCAACATCCGCACTCATTCCTCCTCCATAAGCCGCGAAACCTGTCATGTCCATCAATAAGGGGAAGATGACTTTCTCCTTCACCTTGAGCATCTTTTGCAGGGAAGGAGAGAAGACACGACGCCCCAAATGGAGACAAAGGAGGGGGGGAAGGCGAGAGAACACCAGCCTTTTGCGAAACTGCCGGCGGAGGCCTTCCTCTTTCGGCCGCCCTTCCTTTGTGAAGGATGAGGAGAAGGGAGGGAGGGAAGGAGGGAGGGCAAACGGTTCGTCGGGATTAAGTTGCTGTAGTCGGTGTCTTTCAGCTGTGAGGATTTGAAGGTCCTTCTCCCACTTGGCAATGAGACTCCCCATCCCTCCCTCAAGGCCTGCTTCCTTAACATTGTGAATGGAACTTTGGATTTTCTCTGTCTGGGACATCAGTCTTTGAAGGGCAGATTTGTGGGTGCAGGACCAGCATTCAACGTCTAGGACGTGCTCTGCCGAGGCGAAAGAGTGGAGGATACTCGACAGGTGGGTGCCGGAGGAGGAGGGGGTGGGGGCGGGGCGGAGCCAGGAGGGGGAGGAGGAAGGGAGGGAGGAAGGAGAGAAGGAGGAGGAGGAGGGGGAAGGGGAGAAAGAGAGGGGGAGAGCAATGTCGATAAAAGCAGAATTTTGGATGGGGCGTCGGTGACCGCATTCCACGCACTGCAACACAGAGGCTAACCAGCCAGAGAAGGGATTGCGGAGGGAAAAGGAGGAGGGGGAGGAGGAGGGGAAGGAGGAAGGGGGAGAAGGGGAGAAAGAAGAGGGAGGGGAGGCAAAGGTGGAGAGGCCCCGAAATTTTTGGGTGAGGTCCTTAAGTCCCCCTCCTACTTTTCCTTTCCTCCCTCCTTCCCTCCCTCCTCCCCTTCTGCCGCCGGTGCTTGGTGTTTGCGAGATGGAAGGAGATGGAACCGAATGGGATGCATATCTTGGTGAGGAAGAGAAGTAAGAGGAGGAGAAAGAGGAGGAGGGGGACGAGGAGACTGAGGAGGAGGGTCTGTGCTTAAGCTCATCGGTTAAAAGGCCGAGGAGGAGTTGGAGTAGTTCTTCCGCATCTTGTTGTTCGTGTGTTTGAAAAAAAGAAGCGCAGCGTATCCGAAGGGTTTGAAGGAGGTCCATGGGATGAAAGGCGGTGCTGTGGGGCGGAAGAGGGGGACAGGTTCGCGAGGAGGAAGAGGAGGAGGAAGAGGAGGAGGAAGAGGAGGAGGGATGAGCGACGGCGACGGGTTTGAGGCGGAGGAGGCATTCAAGGACAAGGCGGCTTACGGGGGATTCTTGGGCGTGGTGGGAGTCAACGGCTTGTTGGAGGGAGTCGACAAAGGGTGGGAGGGTGGCGAGGGATTGGAGAACGGTGTTAAGAAAACAGGTGTTTCCTAGGTTGGCTAGGCCCGGTACGGTCCATGACACTTGCTGCTGCTGCTGCTCCTGCTGCAGCCGCTGCTTTTTCTTACTATTATTTCCTTCCTTTCTATTGATGCTGCAATTGTTTTGGCTCTTGGACGGAGTGCCATTGCTGCTGTTGCTGCTGCTGCTGCTGCTGCTTGTGCTGCCATTGTTGGCGTTTGTCAAATGACTTAGTGCCTTTTCTTGGAGGCATCGGACGACCCCATCCAAGTTGCTCGGTTGGGTAAGTAACGTGCCCATTGGCTGGCCTCGTCGCCAGGCTACGGAAGAGTACATTCTTTTTTGCCAGGTGTTGGTGCTTCTGGCTTGAGTGAGGACGTGCAACGGAGGAGGACGAGGGAAGTTCGTGCCTATGCGCAGTTGATGTACCGAAGCATCCGGGTGAAGCAGGAAGGGATAGGGTGGGATGCGGCCTACAATGCGGTTTGCAATCTGTGGCATTTAAGGAAAGAGGGGAAAGCCGTGAGTTGTGGTGCGTGCGGGAATGGTGAGGTAGGATAGAGACAAGGGGTAAATACGCTAGGTGCCAATCATTGATTTGGGGGGTGGGGGGTTAAGTGTGTTTTTCCTTTGTAATTTCTCAGACCAACCGGGGGGCCTTACTGTACAGGTAACTGTTTGGCGAGATGTATGTGCTTTTACCCTCTAGTGTGGTGCTTTGTATTTTGTCTTGGGGGAAAGTTGGTTCTTGCCGACCTACCCCCCATTCCTCCCCCTCTGCCTCCTCCTCCCTCCTGGAAATCATCCCACACTCATCTCACACACACTGTCGGACCCTTGGCCTTTCACGCCACATCATACATAGCTGTACATACATTAGGTACCAGCGGGCTGTGGCCTTCATTCATTTTTGCTCCTCTCGACCACACATCCACCGTCATCCCGCCATCCCCGCCCCTCTGGTCCGTTGCGCCTCTTCCTCCGCCATCCTTATCTACACATGCGTCTTCCCCCCCGCACCGCCAAGCGCTTTGGGTGGGACTGGTGGGCCTGGAACATGGTGCTGGCCGCCACGCCGGCCACCATTTTATGGTACGGGCTATCCCGGACACGGGAGGGGATGAAGGGAGAGATGGGGCAGCTCAAGGCCGCGATTGCCGAGCAAAAGGAGCACATGCATCGACAGGACAGACAGCAGCAAGGGAGGGGAGGATTGACCGTTAAAAGTGACATATCAACATCACCTGCAGTGGTGGTGGCGGGGGTTGTGAAAGGAGGGACGCCTGAGGAAAGAATAGCGCATCTGGAGTCCAGACTAGCTGTACTGGAGGGGCATTTAAGGGGAAGAGATTGGAATGATGGATCAGAAAGTAGTAACAGCAGTGTTGGTAGCAGTACTATGGGAGAAGAATTGTTGTCGGGCGTGAAGAGGCGGATGTTAGGTCAATTTGAGGAAGGAGTATTAGAGGCCTTAACAAAGATAAGACGCGGGGGTTCTGCCGCTGCTGCTTCTTCTACTGCTGCTGCAAGTGTTGCTGCTGCCGCTGCTGAGGAGAAGGGGAATGGAAGGAAAACGGTAGGGATGGAGCAATCAGCGCAATAATAAAAGCCATAAGGTGAGGATAGAATCCCAGCCGCGAAAATTGACTTGTGAAATAAACGAAAATAAACGCAATTACGCAGTTCGTTAACATAACAGTAGACACCTACATATCACCATCAACCCCCCCCGCCCTTTCTTTCCCTCACAAAAAAAAGAAATATCTCTGTGTGTGTGCAGTGCGTGTGTTTTATAATTTATTTCTTCGGATCAACCAATTTTGAAGGGCGTCCTCTCTAATATGGATTACTTTGTGGATGATGTATCTTGATTTCCTTCCATCCATCCCTCCCTTGCTGTTGCTGCGTGCGTCTCGGCTTTACCTCTCAGGCCACACCCTTTTCCTGACTACTGCTGTTGCCGTTGTTGCTGCTTCTGCTGCTCTTTTCCCTATCTTTTATTTCTTTATCTTCCCCTTTCATTGATCTGCTGCAGTTGTCACTCCCGGAAAATTAAAACGTTCATGATAGCAACACCATTTCCTTGTTCCCTCTCTCGAACCTCTCGTTATCTGTAATTCCAACCCTGGTGCTGTTTTCCCATCTCTTGATTTCTCAGGCGACGCCCTCTTCCTTTCTTGAGTCTTCCCCCTGTCTAGTTTTAAGTTATTTCTTATACACCCGTCTGACTCCCCCTTTCCTGGCTTCCCTCTACCCATCTTTTCATCCACCCACTTGCATGATGCGTCGTTGATCATTCTCTTCTTCGTAATGCCCCATGGCGGAAGAGGAGAAAGAAAACACTCCAGTCTTACACAGAAGGAGTCATTTTTCATTAAATTTTCTCCGTCCCCTATTTCCCCCCAATTCTGCCTTAGAAGACAAATGATTTAGGCCACGAGACGCCGGACAGTGACTTTTAACACCATGCCCGAAATTGCAGAAATACCGATGGATGAACAAAAAGAGAGGAAGAACACGGGAAATATCATTTACCGAATACTAAAGGACACCAGGCACAACACACTCAGCACTCACTCTCTCTCTCGTGAGCTCGCTTTCTGACACCATCTTGCCGGACATGGAATCAAAAGGAGGGTAACAGACTTATTAATATCTCGGACAGATAAAAAAACGGACAGGGCCGTCATTTGACGTGAGATTTAAAAATTAGGAACTTGGGAAAAAACCTCTCAATGTACAGATCCTTACTAAGCACACCTAAGCAACACCGCAGTTCCCCCTTCCTTAAACCCGTAAATAGCCCCCCACCTCATGGCATCGCCTCTGTGTTGGTGTAAAACACCGAGGAGAGCTCAAAGCCGTTGAACCTCGACGCCGCCGCGAGCGTGTAAGCCCCCATCTCCTCAAAATACAACCAATCCCCAATCGCCAACTCAGGCAGCAAGGTCTTCTTGCTGATGCAATCCATGCTATCGCACGTGGGGCCCCATACGGAGCATTCATACCAATCCCCCAACCACACACTCTCCTTATGACGGACCGCGCGCGACTTGGCCGCGAGCACCTTCGGGAAGGCCTGCGCGTGGTCAAACAACAGGCAATTGAATGACCCATACACCCCATCATTCACATAATACATAAAACTCTTCTCCTCGCTCGAAACCTGCACCTGGCGCAGCCCCATCTTCTGGTGATCCGCCTGCTTCCCGCTTCCTTCTGTCCCGCTTTCGTCAATCATCATCGCGCTCGTGGCCGTGGTGGTGGTGGTGGTGGTCGTCGTCATCATTCCACCCGCACATGTCGCTCGCCCTCCCCCAGCTGCCACAGCCGCGGATGCTCTTCCTTCGAGCTTCGAGTCATCCGCCGCCGTCATCGCATCCGAGAAAACAGCTCGTCGAGATGTAATGGTGGTAGCGAGCGTAAACGCCGGTGCCACATAAAAGCGGCCCGGCTCCGCAATCACCCGTACAGCCGGGTCTGGGAAATGCGTCTGAATCGCCTTGCCCAACACCGCGGCTATCTCCTCGAATGTTACACTTCCCTCGGCCTTTCCGTGAATGTCCGGATCCTCACTCGAGTGACGTTTTTCCGACCCTGGGAACCCCCCCCCGACATCCAATAAGGTTAAGTGGTACCCGAGCCGTGCCCCTTCTTCGAACACCCTCTTCGCTCGGCGCACTGCGTCATCAAAAGCCATGGGGTCCTGGCACCCGGAACCAACGTGAAAAGAAACCCCCACCACATCCATCCCTAAGTGGCGCGCCGTCTGCAACAAAGGCAGGGTAGCGGGCAAATGGGCCCCAAACTTGGTACCGAAGCGACAGACCGACTTCGAGTCATCAGTCAGGATTCGCAGGACCATCTTGGCATTCGGGTTGATGGCCTTTACCTTGGCCAGCTCATCGGCGTTGTCGAACGTCATGAGGTGCACACCATGGTCGCGGGCATACCGCACATGCTCCGGGGGCTTGCATGGGTTGGCATAGATAATGTTGGACGGGTTGACACCCAGGGCAAGCATCGTCTCAATCTCTCCCTTGCTCGCGCAGTCGAAGCCAGCGCAGAGGGGGAGGAGGGTCCGCAAGACCTCGGGGTCGGTGTTGCACTTGATGGCGTAAAAGGGCTCCACGCGGGGAAGGCAGCGTTGCCACTTGCGGTGCTGGCGAATAATCGCCCCAAGGTCAGCGACAAAGAAGGCATCTTCCAACCCCTCGTGCAAGGCCTTTTGCTCTAGCAAGGTGCGGACGGTAGGGAGGGCGTCGGTGGGAGGCGGGTGAAGGACACGTGGAGACAAGGGCCCAGCGCCAAGAAGGACAGCGCCACAGCCGGAAAGCTCGTCAGCCATGGAAAGGTCAAGGGAGGAGCGGCGCACGTGCGTGTCGACTTGTACCTCAGCCATTGGTGGAAGGGAGCGGGTGGTGGGCGCGGTGGTGGCTAGAGTGAGGTGTGGGTGTGGGGGCGTGCGAACGCGGAGGAAGGGCAGGGATGCGGGCGGCGGGACGCCGGCCTTTGCCTGTGGTACGTGTGTGATATATGTGTCGGATGTGAATGTGAGTGAGTGCGTTGTGTGGGTGCGGGATGGTGGTGGTTCGACTATCTGCGTGAGTACGCGCATGAGTAGCGAGCCGAAAACGCAGCAAGGAATGGCCCGCTGTCGTGTCGATGCAGTCTCCCGCGCGCAGTTGACCACCCAAGACGATTCATACGACGCCAACTAAGCGCATGTGCACACAAAGTGCGTTTGTGTTGTTATTGTCGTTATGATGGGGCGTCACTACGTGTATGTCTGACGCGACAGATGAGCCCCGCGAAACTCTCGAGGTTGCGAAACGAGGCAGAGACTCTCGAGGGAGAGGCGGGCGTCCTGCGCCACTGAGTAAATCACAGCCATCAAAGGATCGCGAGCGGCGCCAACTACTGTCTTAGGGAGATTACATGGCCTTTGAGGAGGCCTGGGGGATCGCATGAAATCCCTAACAGTCTTCCAGGTGCCCTGACGCATGGCAAGTGCAGCCAAAGCCCTCAAAGCCATTCAGAGGGAAGGCGGCCTCTCGGAGCGAATGTGTTGCTTGCTCAAAGTTCAAGGTTGTGGATGCCGCATCTGCCTTTTTGACACCCCCACTGGGCCGAATCACATGCCTCTGGTGCCAGTAAATGTTAAAAAGACCATACTATAAGGCTGGGCAGGTCGGTCTTGCAGATCACTCACTATGTAGATGATTTCGACAACCACCTGGAGGCCACAGACGTTGGACAGCTTGTAATTCAAATGTCTTCTGGCCTCCAGCTGCTCTGGAGATATGTGCGCGGCGTCAGAATGGCCTCCCGCCTTGAGCTCGGTGAGTGAGGACAGATGTCTGGAGGTTTGTAAAAGACCACTTTCCATATAGAATTAGGTATGGGAAGTCTTGCCAAGCTAGGAAAAGTCTGCAGGGCGTGTGTAAATGCAAATGCAACTGCTTGTCGCGTCACAGCAACGTGCACGTGACAAAGGAGTCTCGTCCTCGGCCCATCCACTTCAGCGAATATACACCAGTACAACAAAATTTCATCCCTCTTGCCCCAGGCACCAGCTTTTTTGATGGCTTATGAGAGATCTGTTGTGGAGCATGAAGATGTGTCGTGTAGAGTGCGATGATTTTCTTCTCGGCTGAGAATTGAAAGAGCGAAACTGCGACGATAACCACAAAATAATTCGACCTTCTTTTGCCTCAGAGGTACTCAGTGGTACTCCAGTATCAGGAAAGGATGAAATGCCGGAGGAAAAGAGAGATTGAGCGAGAAAAAAGTCTAATCTTGTAATGGCTGGTATGGTTGGAGTATGCGGCATCACGTGTGTCCGGATCCGAGGCAGCCAGAGCATTGTGTCAAAGTCAAATGGCCCATCGACGGCTGACTGAACCGCCCCCGGGTCTTGCTGCTTCCTGCGCCTGTCTTCCAGGGGAGACCGACAGAACGTTTCGCGCCAGACCTCGCTTATCAGTACCGGCCTAGTCCTATCCAAAGGAAGCGATGAGCTTCAAGTGTCGACAGCTGCATCACTGCCATGTAGGAGGGGAACAAATTGTCGTTGAAACGCATGCAGGAAATGTACGTAGGTCAATGGCAGATTAGTTTCCAGCGTGGTTTCAGGTGGAAATCGATCGTGTGACATCTCATTTATGTAAGCGTCAATCACTTTCTAGGGAATGTGATTTAACTGGAGAGGCGAAAGGCAGGGACAAACTGTAAAATGCTCCGCCGAATAGGGTAAGGAGAGAGAAAAGATTTTACACAAACTCACGGTAAAGGTGGCTTGTAGTTTCCTTCCCAAAACTCTCGAGTTTTGCGTTGAAAGTGCCAAGAGCACTTTACGTTGCATTCATGGGAGACATACTTGCGCTATTGAGAAGGGGCCCAGGAGGTCAAGGCAACGAGGAACACAAAGAGGACAGGAATACACTTGATAGACGTGCTCAAGGCTCAAGATGATTTAATTGCAGAAGATCTGCGCTAATTGCCCTTGGGGTTATGATGCTGTGCTCGGTACAGTATCGACATGCTTCGGCTCGCGCCAAAAAAGGGTTCCTCCAAATTATTATTTAACAAGACAAGAGCTGACGCATAAGGAAGCTGTGGCTGTCTAAATAAGCAAAGTGGGGATGCATATAATTTTAATGTATTTTCCATCTTTCATTCGGGGCTTCGATCGGTCACCAGGCCCTCCTACCCACTCCATCGGGAAGCCATGACAAGTTATACCTAACCGTGACTGCTCTTGAAAGCGAGGCGTTCTTGGAAAACTATGGTCTGTGGCCCTCTGCAACTTGGCATGTCCTCTCCCTCTCTGCCACATGCACATAAATGAGCAGAGTTTGGTGACTATCCACGAGGTATAGCTGTACCTAATCCTGCGCGCATCATTTAGACATCCCTCTTGTTGAGCCTCCGAGTCGGGCCTCAAGGCTTCAAAGTACTTTTGACGAAGCAAAAGCAAAGTGAAGTCCCTGTCCGACTCAGCCTATCGATGCCTGTTGGACACCGCCACAGAGCATGACAATGGTGGCCATATGCATGCTATATGGCAGTGAGGCCGCATGGCTGCGACGGTCGCCTGGCCCTCCCTCAGCACAACAAGTTCCCAGCCTCAGAATCACCCCTCGATCTTCTTCTCCATGGCCAAGCGATGAGGACTTCCCACACACTCTCACCAAACACTCAACCCGCACCATACACAGCGACTGGACGAATAAGGATGAGCAATGTCGCGGTGGCCCCGCCGGATCTTGTGGCAGGCAGGCGTGTGGTGGTAGATCCCTCGCTTTGCTCCCTCTTGCGAAAGCAGCCGGGCCTACAAGGCCAGGCAGCCGTGCTCCAGGAAGACGTGACGGCGTGGTCCAAGACGGTGCGTGTGCGATTTGATGGGGGAAAGACAGGCCGGATAGAGGTAGAGGCAATTCGTCCTTCGCTGAATGCGGCGCCCGAGGAGTTAGCAGCAACGAATGATGACGATGGGAGTGCCGGCGGCAGCACGGACAGCCACAGTGCAGCTGATGCAGCGGCGGGCGACAAGGCAGGAAGCGGCAGCAGTCAAGGCAGTAGCAAGTCCATGCGGGGTTCTCGCCGGTCCTCCAGCTCGACCCCCGTGAGTGCACCTAGCCCTCTTCCTCTTCCTCCTCCTCCTGCCTTGGGCCGCCGGAACAGCAGCCGCAGTGCCATAGCGACACCCGCACCTGCTGCAGAGGAGAAGACGACGACGGCAGCAGCTGCAGCAGCAGCAACCGCAGAAGGAAGAGAAGAAAGTGGAGGCGGGGGGAGAGGGGGTGGATCAGCGACAAGTACTCCTTCTCCTTCACGAGCCTCTTCTCCTGGACCTGCTGCCACTGCACAAGCAAAGGCGACCACTACTGCAGCCAGCCGTATCGGCAGCAGCAGCAGCAGCAGCAGCAGCAAGGGTCCAATAAAATTAACCGAATTCGACCCTGAAACATGGGTGGGTAAAACTGTACGATTCACGCAAGCCTCCGGACCACGGAGTAAGGGAAAGAAGGGGAGGGTGCTCAGGGCAGGAGGGGGTTGGGTGACTGTCGAGGTGGCATCAGAGGGGAAGGAGAAGGAGGAGGTGTCAGGAAGGTCGTATAATATTGTGGTTGAGGACGAGGGTGGTGGGGAAGGAGGGGCGGAGGAAGAGCAGAGGTGCAGTGGGGGTGCTGTGGAGGGGGAAGGGGAGGGGGAGGAAGAAGAGGAGGAACAGCAGGCGCAGCGGCCGTCCTGGACTGATATGGTGGAGGGGCAAGATACAGGAGAGGGCACAGTAGCGACAGGAGCAGGAGCAAGGAAGGAGGTTCCCCGTGCTGGGTCCCCGGACGAGGAGGAGGAGGAGCAGCAGCAGATAGTGGAGGGGGAGGGAGGGAGAGAGGGAGGTGTCGTTCCTGCCTTGCATGAAAATGCAATGGACGCCATGGCGGTAGTCCCGTCATCTCAGGATACGAGCGAGGATGGGGGGGAAGTATTGAGTAGGAGGGGAGGGAGGACGACGCGAAGAAGGTGCAATGGAGGGAAGCGCCAGTCATCCACGACTTTGCCTCCGGTGCAGCCACCGGAGGAGGAGAAATGGAGGGAGGTCGAAGAGGGGGAAGAGGAGGATGGAGGGACAGAGGTGGCGGGTATGGTTGGTGGGAAAGAGAGGAGGGAGTTGGAGGAGAGCGACGAGGAAGAGGAGGAGATGAGAGGACATGTTGCGAAAGAGGAGGAGGAGGAGGAAGAGGATGGGGAGGAGGAGGAGGAGGAGGAGGAGGAGGAGGAGGAAAGGAGTCAGAGGAGTGCACCACGAAAGCAAGCGATCAGGTACGAGAAGGATAAGGAGGAAGAGGAGGAGGAGGAAGAGGAGGAGGAGGAAGAGGAGGAGGAAGGGGGGGGGGCAGGGCGGGATGCTGCGGCTGCCGCTTTATTCGCCTCTTCCTCCGCCTCCACCATTGGCGATGACGCCACGACAGCAGCAGCAGCAGCAGCAACAGCAGCAACAGCAACAACAACAAGAATAGCAGCTGCGATTTCAGCAGGAGCAGCAGCAGCGGTTCAGACGCCTCCAAAGAAGCGTGCCAAGGGCAGACCGAAGAAAGTGGTCGCTGGAGGCTCTCTTCCCACAGGTGCAGGAGGAGCAGGAGGAGAGGCGGCAGGAGGGGGGATGGATGGTCTGGCCCTGCTGGCTGGGAGCTCGACGACGGCGGCACGGGTGCCGTTGCGGCAGGTGGAACTGCATGCAGAAGCGGTGAAAAGGCATGTGGAGCGGCACTGGGATAGGTTCAAGGACCGGCCTGACCCGAGGGCATGGCTCACGGAGCTGAGGGAGATGTGCGAGACTGACTCGGAGAGGGAGGACGAGGATGAATTCGTGGATGTCATGGCCTTAGAAAAACGGTGTTGTTGCCTATGGTGCCACGCCGAAAAAGGCTTGGAGGATGAGTTTTGTTGGAATGCCCGCTGTCCTGCTTCCCCTCTCTTCAGCGAAACGGCCGCCTTGGTGATGCCGGGTGGTGGCGCTCCCCCGGGCCCTCCTTCCCTACCTGTCCCCGTGGCATGGATGCAGTCTGCGGCGGGTGTGCGGAAGATAATCAAACGAAAACGGACCCTTAAAGCGGAAGCGGTCCATCTTCCCTACCCTCCCGCCGTGGCTGCTTCCATGAAAGCTGACCCGCTTTCCTCCGCCTCCTTCTCCTCCGCCACCGCCTCCACATCCTCCTCGATAGGAGAGCTGCGACGAGTAAAGAAGCTGAAGGGGTTGGATCATGGGCGCTTTTCGGAGGGAAGGAAGGTTTTCCCCGAATGCGGGTTCTTGGCCCATGCGCCCGTTAACCCTCAAGACCATGTCTTGTTCAACACGCACGCCTATGTCAAATTCTTGGACGGCAAGGCTGTGGCCCTGGCAGCAGCAGCAGCAGCAGCAGCAGCAGCAGCAGCAGCAGCAGCAGCGGCAGCGGCGGCGGCGACGGAAAGGGAAAGGGGTCAGGAGATGCACGAGCGGGGCCAGGGAGGGGGAAAGGGGAACTTGTTGTTTTCTCTGGACCCGGCCTTATACCGGTGGCAGGTGGCCGAAGCCATGCGAAAGGAGAAGGAGGCACAAGAAGCAGCGGCAAAGGCAGCAGCAGCGGCCGCTGAAGCGGCGGCGGCGGCAGCGGCGGAAGCACGGGCACGGTATGTTGAGCAGCAGCAACAGATTCGGTCTGCGATGGTGGTGGAGGCGGCGGCGCTGGCGCCAAGGGAGGCAACAGCGGCGGCAGCACTGGTCGAGTCAGTGATGAATGTCCCCGTTGGTCCCTCCTCAGGGGGGTCGCTGGCGGCCATCAGGGCGGGTTGGGTGGGTGAGGGGGAGAAGGAGGGAGGAGGAGGAGGAGGAGGAGGAGGAGGAGGTGGAGGAGGGGCAGGGGGTTTGAGGGATGAGGATGGGGTTGTTCAGGCGGATGGAATGGATGTGCTACCGAAGATGGAGGGAGGGGGGGGAGAGGGAGGGAGGAAGGGGGAGGACATGAAGATTGACAAGGCACCGACGACGGCGCTTGCGCACTTGGTGAGTGAGGAAGGGGAAAGAGGAATAGTAGGCTTGCCCGTGTCCGAGCAGCAGCAACAACAACAACAGCAACAGCAGCAGCAACAACAGCAGCAGCAACAGCAGCAGCAACAGCAGCAGCAGCAGCAGCAGCAGGAGAGGCGTCAGCAGCGAGACGAGGAAGGTAAAAAGAAGGAAGAGCGTTGGATGGAGGAAATGAGAGAAAAGATCGCCGCCTTCGGAATGCGGGGGGAAGGAAGAGGAGAAGGAGGTGGAGGCATAGAGGGACAGGCGGAGGTCGAAGAGGGAGTAAAATGTGGCGAGGTAAGGAAGGCGGAGCAAGCGGGGGGGTTTGAAGAGATTGACAGCCAGTTGCCTGTGAGTGGTGAGCAGCTCAAGGGGATGATGGAAAAGGGTCGCATTGCGAACAATGTGTCGGCAGCACCCTATCCCCCGTTAAAGGAGGCGATGAGAAATGAGGAGGAGAAAGAAGAGGGGGAGGAGAGTGAGAAGCGGCTTCAGAGGAAGGACATGGCGTGGAAGGAGCACGAAGAGAGTAGAGTGAGGATAAAGATTGAGAATGATAGGCACCGTATGACGGATCCGAATTAAAGGGAGATGCATTATGGAGAGCGAGAGGGGGAGGAAAGGTTGTGGGGGTATAATCCGAATCGGAGAAGAAATGCATCATTGGCAGGAGAAGAAAGAGTAAGGAGCAACGTCAATAAAAAAACACCTCGAGGGGGATAATTTCAATGAGGGGTATGCATGACATGTAAGGGGAATGAGAAGTACAAACGAACCAATGAGCTACAAGTCCATTCAATTTATGTATTATATATCTTACGTGTGGCTTGAGCCTACATTTTCCTTTTTCAAGACTTGAGTACCTCCCAAGCTCTTTCATGTCAAATAAGACATAAAAGGATTACCCCTTTCTCCCTCCAAACTGCCTTCCCTCCTTCCCTCCAAACACACAACTCATGGAGCAGTAACGCTACATCCATTCGAAACAAATAAGCATTGTCTATACCTTCCTTTCCACTATTTTCTTCCCTTTTCACTCTGTCAGAAACAAGCACAATCGGTTCCCGTCCTTTTTCCTCCCGCCCCCACAGACCCTCAACCAGAACCGGAGAAATAAAGCAAGCACAGATAAGAGGAAGAGGCAGCTATTGTCCTATCGTGGTCTCCGTCTAATGCACATGCATCTTCGGCCCCTTCCCGCTAAATATACCGAACTGATCATCAATGGCCGCGTACGCCCCCAGACACGCAAAAATAACGCCCACAGCAATCAAGGCCTGGTTAAACATTTTCTCTGGTCTGGCGGCCGCCATATCCTTTACGCGTGCGAGGAGCTTTGTATTAAGCAGGGCAGGGATGATGTACACGACACCTGTGCCTAGGACAGCGCCGATAAGACCAATCACGAAACCCACGTCTTCTTCCGTGCATTGACAAGCGATGCCACAGATGGCAGCCAGCAACATAACGGACATCGTCATGGTGACTGGTTCGGATAGCAACGCCTTTTGTGTGTCGACTGACAAGCGACGAGAGTCTCCGACAGAACTTTTCCAGAGGGAGAAGAAACCGGTCTTGAGGCCGGCGAACATGAGAGGGAAACCGCATATGATAGAAAAGGCCGTCGCGAGCCGCGAGCCCGTCGCCAGCGCGTCCTTGGTTCGATGATAATTGTTAAGGAGGAGGGGTTGGGCAGCATGACCAAAGGTGCGAAATCCAAAGCTCATCATGAGGGCGAAGACGGAGAAGGAGGCAAGGAAGCCCAGGCCGACAGCAGAGGCGTAGCGTGGAAGGGTCCGATCCTTGAGTTCGGTGTAGTAGGCAATACCGTTGTAATGTGTCGTGAAGGCCACGCATGCCATGTTCATCAACGAGATGGCACCGGGTCCCAGACGGAAAACTTTCTCCAGGGCCGTATGCGAGGGTTTAATGGGGCGGTACACCACGTCGATGAGGGAGTGGAATCGACCACCTTCTTGGTACGTCCCGTCAAGCTGCCGTTTCACCACAAAGGCCGTCGTGTAAAGAATGCCAAGCACCCCGACGATCGAGGAGTATTGAAGAGCAGACAAATTCTTCATCAAGCATAAAGGCATTAGGGGGAAGACGTGCAGCGCAACTAGACAGACCCACCTCTTGTGGAGTAAGGCAGGCGCCCCAAGAGCTTGGGCAAGCGCCGCCGACAAGTCCCCAATGAAGGCCGAGTAGAAAATACAACATCCAAAGCACAAAAAAGTGATGCCAGCATCGATGATCCACGCGGTGGACGGCTGGAGAGTACGCGACCAGATGCCTCGGAAAGAGTACTCGCCTGTGGCTTCGCAGGCGCGGGCGATGGAGATGAGGGTGTATGCCGAAAGAGAACCAAAGATGATGAGGAGGGTCAACGCAGGGGCAAGGCCTGTGCCGCCTTCCGAAGCCATCCCAAACGCAAGTGGCAACATGCCGTGTGGGCAGAGGTCAGCCATGATGTTGATGGCGAGAGAGCTGATGGTCAAGCCATGATGCGCGTCCGAATGCCCAGCAACAGAAGTAGAGGCAAAAGCAGGCTTGGTGGGAGCGCTAGCGGCCTTTGGAGAAGAACCGCCGCCGCGGACATGTTCAAGAAAATCAAGAGCCGATATAGTGGAGCAATCTTGCTGGAAATCACGGTTTGTTGTTGCCAGGCGACGTCGGAGAAGGAAGGACGATGAGGAGGCCGAAGAAGAAGGAGGGGTTGAAGAAGCGCAAATGGTAACCACGGCCAGTGCCAGTGTGGCCAACAGCAGGGCCTGTCGGCAACCAATGTGTGGCGTCATTTATTGTCTATATCAACGAGATGTTTATGTGGTGTCTGGGTGAGGATGCAAGTTGGGAAGTGATGATTGAGAGCGTACCATCGACTCTTCGCTTGCAACTGTGGCGCCATCTTGTTCGCCGGGAGCACAACCCCTAAATGCGCAGGCTTTTGGTGCCCAACCAGGCATATAAGCACATGCCAATAGTGTGAAAGGCTGCCTTTACAGTTTATCCGCGCGTGATGTTAAAATTGAAGAACAAAAGAAGTTCTTTTCTTTAAAGAAAAAAATCCCAACTACTATACCTCCCCTCTGTGTGCGCGGTTCAACCCATGCGCTGTGAGAAAAGCTTCCAAAGATAAGGAAAATCATACGGTTATGTGGTGAGCGTGCTTTGTATCTCGCACATGTATTATATTCGATAACTGTTCTTTCTTTGTGCTCTGGCACTATTTCGACAAAAAAGCTCTTGACTCATCTCCAAAGGAACTATTTATATACTCCCAATGAACAATCCTTTCTCCTAACGTCTACTCCTTTCCATCTTTACAACAACCTTGAAGCCAATATCGTTCCAGCCACCTCCCTTATGACTCTCTCCTCATTTCCCCTCCAGCACCCTCCGTACCGCCGCCCCCCTTCTTCCCTTCTTCCTCCCCCTCCCTCATAAAATACCCCCCTTTTTCCCGAAACGTCGCCTCCACCCTCGAAAACTCCCGCGGAGGCAACTGCCCCTTCTGGAACCTGGCCTGCGCCTCCCCAAACACCGTCGCCATTTCTTTCCAATCCCCAACGGCAGCTAGCAAACTAATAAAACTTTGGTAATTTCTGTCGGAGCGATTTCGAACAGGAACCAACTTCCGCCAGTCCTGCAGGACGAGTTTATACACTTCCAGCGCTAAAGCTTTTGGAAAATTGAGCAAGCAGGTCAAAAGCACGGTGTAGGTAGCTTCGTCTGGCGTTCGTTCCAGTCCTTGGCCCGTCCCTGCGCTCCGACGCATGGTGTCGTAGATCTGCAGCACCCGCTTAGCCCTCCTCCCCTCTATCTCCCCCTCCCTCAACCCCATCCGCGACGTCGCCGACAACAATGTGTTGTAGGTCAAGACATTCGGTGATGCCCCTGCCGCCTCCATCCTTTTCAAGACTAGCTCGGCGCCATCCGGGTCCCCCGCCCGGCTATACGCAGTCATGAGCGTCGTGAAAGTCACTACATTAGGGTTCAGCCCTGCAGCCGTCATTCGCGCCAACACGCCTTCCGCTCCATTGGTGAGACCTGCACGGGCATAGACATTCATCAAGGTACTCCATGTGTGCACATTCGGTTCACACACATTCACGCTTCCCCCTCCTTCCCTCCCTCCCTCCCGTGCCTCCCCACCCCCCCCGGCCACCATCCGCGCCAACACCCCCTCCGCCCCCTCCACGTCCCCCCTCTTGGCGTATGCATTCATCAGCGTCGTGAATACCTGCACGTTGGGCTTGACCCTGTCCCCCCTCATTTTCTCCAGAATCCTCTCCGCCCCCCTCGTGTCCCTCCGTCGCGTGTACGCATCCATCAACACACAGTAATTCATGCTCGTCGGCTTCAGCCCTCCAGACCTCATTCGCCCAAGCACCCCTTCCGCCACCTCCATCCCCCCGGCTTTCACATAGCCCTCGATAAGGTAATTGTAGGTGTACAGATTCGGCCTTACCCCCTCCGCCTCCATCCTCTCCAACACTCCCTCGGCGGATTCCATGTCATTGACCTTCGTGGCGTACCCGTCGAGCAACTGACTGTACGTAACCACATCCGCCAAAACCCCGTGCTCAACCATGTAGTTCACCATCTTCTCTGCCGCACGCACGTCCCGACGTGCCACAAAGGCACCAATCAAGGTGTTGAAAGTGAATGTGTCCGGTGCCAGGCCTTGCCCGATCATCCGCTTGAGCACTTGCTGGGCACCAGGCATATCACCAGCGTTCGTATATGCAGTCAAAAGCGCATTGTACGTGATGGAATTGGGCTTGAGTTTATTCTTCACCTTCTTCTCCTGCTCTTGCTGCTGCCCCTTTCCCTCCTCCTCCCCGTCGTCATCGCTGTTTTTCTCGAGCAAGCGGGCAAGCACCTGCTCAGCACCCTTTATATCCCTCCGCGCTGCATACGCGCTGATCAAAGTGTTGTACATCAACACCGTTAGATCCACCCCCTCAAACTCCCCCTCCCTCCCGCCGCCTTTGCCCTGCGCCCGAAGCAGCACCGCCTCAGCTCCCAAGGGGTCTCCGGCCTCGGCGTAAGCATGCAGGAGGGTAGACAACGTCGTTCCATCGGGCCGCACCCCCTCCTCCCCCATCCGCCTCAATACTTCCTCCGCCCCCTTCACATCCCCCTCCTCCGCATACGCATTCATCAAGGTGTTGTACGTCAGAGGGAAAGGGTGAAAGCCCCTCGCCTCTCTCCGGGTCAAGACCCTCTCCGCGCCTTGCACGTCCTTTCGGACAGCATACGCATTCAGAAGTGTATCGTACGCCATAGCAGTGCTCTCCACACCCGCCGCCTCCATCCTGATCAACACCCCTTCCGCGGCATCCACCTCACCCTTGGCCGCATACACTGTCATTAATGTGGCGTAAGTCATGCTCGTTGGAGCCACGTCAGCAGCAATCATCCTCGCCAGCACCTTCTCAGCCCCCGCCGCATCCCCATTCACGGTGTACGCATGCAACAACGTCGTATACGTGTTGGCATTGGGCGCGACAAAGGCCGATAACATTCTTTTAAGCACTTCTTCCGCTCCGAGGGCGTCACCTCGTAACGTATAAGCGGTCATGAGGGTTGTGAACGTCATCACGTTGGGGGCAACACATGCCTCTTCCATCCGCTCCAACACCTCCTCACTCCGTTCAACATCGCCCCCCGCCGCATACGCGCTCATCAACGTCGTGTACGTCATCACATTCGGCACCACAGCCTCGTCCTTCCCACGCCGCTCGCTCCCTGTCATCCTCGTCATCACTTCCTCGGCCCCCCTCGCGTCCCCCCTTCCTGCATACGCATGCATCAGAGTCGTGTATGTCACCACGTCCGGCAGCAACCCCCGTGCCATTAACCACCCCAACACCATCTCGGCCCCTTCCGGATCCCTCTCCTCCGCATATGCCTTCATCACCGTGTGGAACGTGGGGAGATCAGGCGACATTTCGCACACCGCCCGTCGTTCTTCGTCCTCGGCGGGACGTCCTGGATCAGCGCGGGGACTGGCTTGTTTTTGACGGGTGATCGCTCCACGGGTAAAAGGGATGATGCGCCCAAAGGAGGCACGGCCTTCTTTTTGTTTAGTCCGGACAAGTGCTACTTTGCGGGGAGGGAGTGAGGCTGGGGAGGGAGGTGCGGCAGTGGCAGTGGTGATGTCAATGGTGCTGCTGCTGTCGTCGTTGCCTGACGCAGCTGGGCAGAGAGGTTTGATGCGGTATGTCCGGTATGCTGGGGCTGTAAAAGACCGTGATGCAGCGGGAGCATATGAAGGGGGGGATTGAGGGTGGAGGAAGTGGAGCCTGCCTGATGGACTTGCTCTTTTGGAGGATGCAGCCACCACACTCGTCACCAGCACCACCACACCTAGCAGCGTCTTGCGCGCTACAAATATCGGTGTACTGCTGCTGATACTGTCGGAAGTTGATACAGGGAAGGCTATCCTGCTGCTCCTGCTGTCGTCATTTGGCAGCGTGGTGTTTACGAGATTGGAAAAGGATGATGACGGGCGGGCCCGCTTGTGGCTGTTGCTGCCGGCCATGGCCATGATGCTGCTGATGATGATGCTGCCTATGCATTTACGAAGAAAATGATGCCGGGAAGTGAGTTCGAGGGCACAAAAAGTCGAGATGCACTTTGATTGCTTGCTGGGGAGTGAGGCAGGGTGATGAGATGGCGTGTACAAGAAAGTGGCGGGAGCAACGGCCCTAGCCCTCAAGGTTTGTCGCCAAAAATTAGGAGGCTTCATTTCGACGCCTTCCTTGCCCGCGCAAACTCTCACCGACGTCAACAGGCATTTCTACTCACAGGAATCAGATGGTCCCGTCCATTTCTCGGCTACCTGCTCGCACCGGTGTCCGCCCTGACCCCTCAAGGAAGGCAGCCTCTCCATTTTTTCTTTCCCGCGGCCCGTTCGTCCCATTCTTCGCTTGCATTGCCTTATCCCCTCCACTCTTCCCTCGCAACTCACACTCCACAGCACCATGGCACGATTGGACGACAACCTGTACAGCGACGAGTCCGATGAGGAGGCCGTGCGCCCCCACACCGGGGCTGGACCGCGCGGGCGGACAAGTGTCGAGTCGGACAAGGGAGGGGATGGCCGAGATGGAGACATGGACCAAGAGGATGGAAGCAAGGTCGATGAGGAGGATGAAGACAAGGCCTTGTCGTCGCTTGCGGACGAGGCGGCGGCTGATGCAGCGGCCGCGGCAGCGGCAGGGGGAAAGCCTAAGAAACACCGGCCTCGGTTCACGGAGAATGATGTGATAGGGTTTAATGGCATTGAGCGTGTGTATGCGACTTTCTCGAGTTTATGTCCTTTTCGAGGGGCGGGCCACGAGGCGGAGGACTTGCATCGGTTGCTGCGTTGTTACAAGGAGTGGGCGTATCAGTTGTTCCCGTATTTGGCGTTTGAGGACTTGGTGGACAGGATGCAGAAGTTGAGTGGCAAGGCGAGGGTGAGGCAATGCTTGGAAGGGCTGAGGGAGAAGGAGAGGGAACGGTACTTGGTACGTTTTTAGAGGATAAGAGAGGGAGGGATGCATGGTAGATGGCTGTTGTTTGTTGCTCAGTCTCTTGGCGATTTGTTGTGTCTGTCCGTCTTCGGGCGTACGTCCTCCTCACGGCACCTCCCTCCCTCCGTCCCTCCGTCCCTCCCTTCCCCCCTTTCCTTTTCAAAATCAGGCGACTAATTTCGGACACGACTACGAGGATAAAATGGTGGAGTACAGACGCGAGAAGGCCAAGGAGGAAGCACGGCTGGAAGCCGACCGGGCCCGACGGCGGGAGGAGCTGTATGGGCGGGCGAGGAAGGAGGGAGGGGGGGAGGGTGGGGGGGAGGTTGAGGTGGAGGATTTGGGGGCAGTGGAGGACATGGAAGAGAAGGAGAGGGAGAGGAAGGAAAGGAGGGAGAGGGTGGCGGCGGAGCTTGCAGTGAAGATGGAAGCGAGGCGGGTGGAGAAGGAGAGGAAGAAGAAGGAGATGCAGGAGGAGAGGTTGGCGGCAAGGAAGGCAGCGAAACTGGCGGCTCGCGCGGCGGAGAGAGGAGGAGTGGGGAGGAAAAGAGGGAAGAGGAAGGGGAAGAAGCAGAGAGACTCTTCTCCTTCCTCGTCTTTCTCGGATGGGGGAAGCGACGGTAGTGACAAGGAGGAGGGGGAGGGAGGGAGGGAGGGAGGGGTGGAGGGTAAGAGGAAGAGCAGGCGAACGACGGTAAGGAGGAGGGTCAAGGGAGTGAACAGCAACACCAGCAGCAGTGGCAGCAGCAGCTCTTCCTCCTCCTCTTCCTCTTCGTCGGAGAGCGAGACAGAAGACGGAGGGAGGTCGGATGGGGAGGGAGTGGATGGGGTACCTCCGGCGAAACGAGCGCGTTTAGAAGGGGACGAGGAAGGGACGAGGAAGTTGCGGGCGTTACTGACACGTTACTTTGATGAGGGGAAGTATAAGGATGTCCGGGTGTCGGAGATTGTGGTGGTGGCGAAGGAGGAGTGTGGGCTAGAGGGGGTGGAGGCGGCGGTGTTGAAGACAGTGGTGACTGCCATGTTCAAAGAGATCGCCTTGGGGAGGATGTGGAGGAAGGCGAGAGAGGAGGAGAGAACGGCGAGGAGGGAGGAGAGGAGGAGGGAGAAGGAGGAGAGGAGGAGGGAGAAGGAGGAGGAACGGAGGGAGAGGAGGGAGAGGGAGGCGGTGATCGCTGAGAGGAAGAAGAAGGTGGCTGACGCAGCCAAGGCACGGCGGGCCGCCAATGCAACTGCGAAAAAGGCTCGCGCTGCTGCTGCTGCTGCTGCTGCTGCGGCTGCTTCGTCCTCTTCCTGTTCCTCCTCTGACGAGGAAGAAGCCGACCTGAGCGGAGCCCAAAAGAAGAGGGCTGAGGAAGGAAAGGAGGGAGGGAAGGAGGTATTGCCCGTGAGCCGTGCCGCGATGAGTACTTACTTGGAGGAGATGCTGGAGGGAGTGTCCCTCGAACACACCTCCGCCAAGACCATCATGACACGTCTGCGCGATCATTTTGAACTAAACCCCGAGGAGTACATGGCTGTGCGCGGACCAGCAAGGGAGATTCTGTCAGACATTGTGACTCGGGCGATGAGCTTAAGCCAGTTGGAGGCGGAGGAGGAGGGGGGGGAGACGATGAATATGAGAGTAGAGGTCGAGGGAGGGAGGGAGGTAGGTAGGGGTCATGGGTCTTTGGGCTCCTTCGGCGCAGGGGTGGCGAGTGTGGGGTCGGTAGGTGGGGGGATGATGTCGCCTGCAGATATGTTTTTAGAACAGGCGTTTGCGGTGGTAGGAGGGGAAGGGGATGAGGAAGGAATGGAGGGTGGGCGCCTTCAGACGACGGCGGAGGAAGTGGAAGAGGACATGGCAGCGTTGATGGCAGATTTCGATGGGGAGGAGAACGGTGGGGAGGGGGAGCGGGAGAGGGAGGGAGAGAAACTGTCGCAGCACGTTGGAAAGTGTGCTGTGTCCATCCCACTGGATGGGGATTTCCAGGCGGGGGATGACGAGGGGGAGGCTGACAAGGAGAACATGGCAGCGTCGTCGTCTCTGCCTGCTCTTGCACATGCGGGCAAGGGCATAGCGACGAAAGAGGGCACCATAAGGCAGGAGGAAGGAGAGAAGGACGGCATGATGCTGGCTGAGCAGGAGGAGGACGAGGAGACGGGCATAGATGCCCGAATGGCGGTGGGTGGAGGGGTGTCGCAGGATTACTAGTCGGGATGTGACGAGAGATATAGTGGGAGGGGAAAGGATCCCTGGGCATTGGTGGATAGAGGGGCAGGTCGAGGAAAGGACGGGCAATAAATAGAGACTTTCATGGAAAAGAAGTGAAGTTATACCGCGACGGCGAAAAGAATGAAAATTAGTCTATACCCCTTCACGAAGGCGTGTAAAGCAAGAATCGATATTTTCCTTCCACACAAGGCTCACCGCCATCTTTGCAACATTAACCTCCTGACTACATGCCCCTCGTTACAGCTTTAATACCTGTTTACGGCATCCACCAGGCCTCTGTCATGCTGGTTCGAGGCTGTTGTAGCGTCTTCATCCGCCATGGTGGAGGTTTTTGGTCAGTCTTCTGAGCATTGATGACCTCAAAGTGCTTATGGGCCAGTGTCGCAGCGATGATGATAGTTTCCTTCGTCGTCAGAGAGGGCGAGATCCCCCATATTCCTCATGACTTCTTAGTTTGGATGCCTGGCACCGTCCGAACATGCAGGCATCATACCCTTCCCCAGAAACAGCACATGGCAGTAATTGTAACCTCTGATCCCGCACAACCACCACTTGCAGACACAGGCGGTTAGCCATCTTCTGCTCCCCGCCGGCATATCACACCAGCGCAGGGCAGCACTCAAAGCAAGCAAGCATGATGCGTAGCATGGCACACTCTGCGCGGCGAGGGCCGCTTGTCAATATGGGTTTGAGAGGTATTCGTAGGAGCGGCAGCTGCAGCGACAAAAGCAACTGTGCCATCAGTCAGGCATTGGGCCGCTCCGCAGCACCATCATCTCCTCCATCGCTGTACCCCACCACCCTCTCCGCTGCGTGGAAGCAGCATCAGCAACTATTGCTCTACAATTCGCGACGGGGCATGTCGTCTGATTCAGCCCCTCCCTCGTCGTTTGCCAATCCCAGGGCAAGCACATCGTCACCGCAGGAGGGCGTCGCACCAGGAAGCGTAGCAGCTGAGGAGGAAGAGAAGGAGAAGCCGCCTCCTTTCCAGGACGTGGCATTTCCTTGGCGCACCGCCCCACGCATGCATCTCTCCTTCCTTCAAGCTGCCAGCAAATGGTTCTCCGATGTATTTCCGCAGGCCTTCATCCGTGGACTGTTTTACATGTCTGTTGGAAAGCTGATGGAGGCCCCTGCTGAAGACCTTCGTGAAATTCTCTTCCGGTCCACCCGCTTCGCCTTCATCCAAGCCGTCCGTGGGATCTTTGAGGGGCAATGCAAGACCCCTCCTCCTGCGTGGGAGTATACCAACGATGAGCTCAACCCTCCTTCCTCCGAATGGGAATTGGGGTACCCGCCTCTGTCTGAAATGATGGAGCCGAAGCTTTTAGAGATGTACCAAGACGTCGTTGCGCGTTTCCGGGCCAACAATCGAGAGGTTCGATTAGAATTGGAGAGCATCCATCCAATTTCAATGCATGATTTCAAGTTGGTCATTGGCCCTCCGCGGGGCACGCCCTTACCGCCGGGCGCGACGAAGCACACAAGGGGAGGCGTGACGGTGATTGTACCGCAAATGCCCGAGGGAGGGGAGGAGATGGAAGGGAGAGGAGGAGGACAGGAGATGGGCATGGGAAACAATGGCCAGTCGTTCATGGCGGCGGTGAGGGGGTCCAAAAACCATATGATTTTCCAGATGGCCGTGACTTTTAAGTGCAGAGAGCTGTTCTGTGTGAAGGATGTAGAGACGGATGAGGCGATTCAAGGACAGGAAGAAATGCGGGAAACGGAGCATGTTTGTCGGTTTGAGATCGACTTTGATAATCGCGCGCAGGTAAGGCATTTGGAGGGGAGGATGCAGAGATCTACGCCGTAACAGGGAGGGAGAGAGAGGGAATGAAACGGAAGCGGTAGGGATAGATGGAATACTGTTTGGGAAGTTCCTGGTTGAAGTGTGATTCTTTCTATGCACACGAATCTCACGATTTCCCCCTAATTTTGAAATCATATGCACATACACTTCGAACAACTCACAGTTGAGCCAAGAATGGCGGTTGGTGGACATCGACGACTGGATGAATGGGAATGTCTACCTCGCCGGCATGCCCGACGATGGAGAGATGTCAACCGAGAGAAGTGGGGAGGGTGCGCATGGTCGGCGGAAAGATGACTGAGTCCTATCGGAAGAAGAGAAGATTATTAGAGCGGAGGGATTGTACATTGAGGACCGAGGGTGAGAGAGAAATAGAGCGCCAAAGAAAAACCAAGAGGGCAAAAATGTTGCAGACATATGACAAGATATAAGCTAAAAACTGAATATTTGTTATCTACTTCGCGCTCATGCTATGCCTCTGACAAAGGCGTCATCTATTTCGATACATACCGCTCGGGCATATACTCCGAGAGAGAGATAAGGGCGCATGCGAATTTCCGTGTTATCGCTCCGTCTCTTGACCTTTTAGAAAGCACGTATCCCAAATAAGACAGTGATTTCATCATCTATCCATGATTTGGACCGGTAGGATGTCCAAAAAATGTTTTAGTTATGCTTGTGTTGTGTTGAGTGGGGAGGTTGGCGAATGACGCCACTTACGCTACAGCATTGGTGGCTTCGTCCGTGGTCAAGTAATCGCGTCGTCTGCCAAGACAGAAAATTTCCTACGCACAACGGTCTTCGTCTCATTGCCATCCCCATTTGCCCCGTCGCATCACAATACATACGACACAGTAGACACAGGAGGTCAAAACTCGTCCGGGAAGTCTGCCAGCGCAGCAGCCGGGAGACCATGATGCGTGCCCTGGCGCAGTCCGCGGGGTCACGCAATCTAGTCAACCTCGGCACTCGAGGCAGCAGCAATGCCGTCGTCCGGAGATGGTCACGCTCTCCATCCTCTGTTTCATCGGGTCCTGGTCGCCTCAACTACCTCTTCTTCCAAGAACAACAACAACGAGGCATTTCCTCGTCCTCCTCCTCCCCCCCGGCCGCCACTACCAGCACGACCAAAGCAAGCACGCCTAACCCTGGCGGAGCCACCGCTTTGCCAGACGATGTCATCGTGGAGGATGACGAGGACGCAAACGAAAAGCCCCTCCCGTCCCAAGAAATTGCCTTCCCCTGGCGGTCCGCCCCTCACAAACGCCTCTCCTCCTTCGAGGCCATCTTCAAAAACACCATCAACATCCTTCCTCAGTCTTATATCCGGGGCCGCCTCCTTCAGGTCCTCTCCATGCGGATGGATACTTCTCCCCAAGCAATTACTGAGCTTCTGTATCGCTCCACCCGCTTCGCTTTCATCCAGGCTGTCCGCGGAATCTTCGACGGGCAATGCAAGACCCCTCCACCTACTTGGGAGTACAGCAAGGACGAAGAAAAGCCCCCTTCTTCTGACTGGGAGTTGGGTTATCCCATCCTTGCTGACATGATGGACGATCGACTCACAGAGATATACCAAGATGTCACCGCCCGATTCAAGGCCAATAAACGCGACGTTCGATTAGAGTTGGAAAGCGTCAATCCCATTGCCATGGACGACTTCAAGCTATTAATTGGGCCCCCACGAGGCATGCCCTTGCCGAAAGGGTCCGAAGAGGTGGAAGTGTTGGGCATTGGGGTAGTTGTTGGCAAGTCGCCTCCGGAGCAGGAAGGGTTTGGCGTCATGGGTCGTTGGGCGGTGGAGCAGTCACGGACGGTGCCAAAGTCGAATTTCCATTTGAGGTTTCAGATGGCGGTGACTTTTAAGTGTAGAGAGATGTTTGTTGTGACGAATGAGGAGACCGAGGAGGTGGTGCAGGGGGAGGAAGGGGTGGTGAGGGAGGTCGAGCATGTGGCACGGTTTGAGATTGAGTTTGATAGACGCGCGCAGGTGAGAAAGAGAGGGGGAGGGAGGGAGAGAGGGAGGGAGAGAAACGCGGAAAGATGCATGTGTACATGCTTGCGGTGCACTCCACATATCTATGACAGGATTGAGATGTAAACCTTAAAGGTAACCTCCCTCTCTCTCCCATCCCCCCCTTTCGTATTCCTTCCTCCCTGAGTAGGTGTCGCAAGATTGGCGACTAATCGATATTGACGGTTGGAGCAACGGAGATAAGTACAGAGCTGCCGGCAAGAAAGTCAATGGAGAGGCACCGACGGAGGTGCCAAGGGAAGGTGGGCGGGAGGGGGGGCGGAAGCTTAACTGAGCGGGAATGGAAAATGAGGAGGAATCGGAAGGTACGGCAAATTACAAACTTAGTAAATAGATGAGAGGTTGACGGTGTAAATAGGTTGGAAGTGGTACCGCAATACTCACACAGAGAAGGAAAGAGACGACGACGAGTGAAACGAAATTCGCATAAGAACATTGACGGATGTGGGTGCAGGTGTCAGCTTCCACCACCACCACCACCGTCATCACTGCCAAGTCAAGTAGCTGTGCGTTGCATTCAGCTTTTTCCTTCTTTCTCTTTATTTTTATTTGCCATCTCGATCGTGCCCTTTTTCTTAATCCAGAATGCACTCTGTGTTCTTACCACCAAGACCCCCTCCGCCCAAGTCCTTCCTCTCCCTAGATCATCCCCTTCGTTATTTACTTACATGCAGATCTCAATCCCTCCCTCCCTCTTTCTCTCCAGTTCTCCATCCCCTCCTCCGTAACTCCCCCAGGCCTCCCACCTACCGATTGTATGTGCCCACCACTCCCCCCCTCTCTCCTTCCTCCCTTCTCCCTCCCCTCCGTCTCTTTAACTCCCGGGCATGCCATAAGGCACGGGGCTGCCAGTCTTAGCCAGCTGCCTCAATTTCTTCCCCCGGAAATGCCATCTAATCGGCGTGCCAGTCAAGTCAAGAGACTCCCGGAATTTACGATCTAAATACCTTTTATAGGAATCAGGGAACAGCTTTGGGTTGTTGCAGAACACTACCACTGCGGGGGGCTCGGTCGCAACCTGATTGCAATAGTACACGCGGCCTTGCTGAGAGCTTTTCACGGTGGGCGGTCGTTGCCATTTCAACGCCTCGCCCAGGACTTCATTCAAGATGCTGGTCTTGACGCGCATGCGATGGGCCTTTGCTGCCTTGTCAACAGCCTCGAAAACCTTGTGGCAGCGCTGCCCCGTGAGGGCGGAGGTGAAGAGGACGTCAGCCCAACTGACGGCGAACAGCTCCTCTTTCACGTAGACCACAGCCTCGTTGAACGTCTTGTCGTCCTTCTCGACTGCATCCCACTTGTTCGCCACAATCACACACGCCCGTCCATCGTCCGCGATGCGCTGCGCCAGGATCTTGTCCTGGTCGTTCACCCCCTCCACAACATCCACCACCAGCAAGACAACATCCGCGCGTCTCACCGCCTTCAACGCCCGATTGACCATCAAAAACTCATTCCCATATTCCACCTTCTTCCTCCGCCGGATCCCCGCCGTATCAATAAACTTATACATCTTTCCATTCGCCTCCACCATTGCATCGACCGCGTCGCGAGTCGTGCCGGCAATGTCCGAAACAATCGCCCGCTCCTTCCCATACAACCGGTTCAAAAGCGAGCTTTTCCCTACGTTCGGCCTACCTACAATGGCCACCTTAATCGCTTCATCCCTCTCCGCCTCGTCCACGTGGTAGATATGCGGCAACATGGCTTCAAGCACCTCCGCTACCCCCGTCCCGTGCAGCCCACTCACGGGATACGGTTCCCCCAGACCCAATTTCCAGAACATGGACGCCATGGCCTCGCCCATGTTCTGCGTCTCACACTTGTTGACCACCACATAAATCGGCTTGTTCTTCTTCAACCTCAAGAATTTGGCAATTTCCTCGTCCAACGTCGTCACCCCAACCTGTCCATCGACCACCAGTATAGCCGCCACACTCTCCTCAAGCGCCAACAAGGCCTGCTCCCGAATCTGCGGCGCAAACAGGTTGTCCTGGTCTTCATCAAAGATAAGTCCGCCTGTATCCACTACCTCGAACATTCTCCCGTTCCACTCCGCCTTCCTATAGATCCGATCACGGGTCACCCCCTCGTAGTCGTACACGATGGCATCAGGCTCAGTGCTCATGGTCTTGCAAAGTCGGTTCACAATCGTGGATTTCCCGACGTTCGGTCGGCCTATCACTGCAATGACCGGCAGCTTCGCCGCACGCTTAGGCACGGACGTGGTAGGTGCCACATCGGTCGCCGCCGCTGCTGCTGCTGCAGCAGGGGTGGCAGACTCTTCCTCCAACCCATCCATATCCCCAAAGAAATCAATCTCTCCCTCGAGCATTGGGAAATCTGCAGGATTAAACACGTAGTCGTCTCCCTCCTCATCCAACGACGAGCCATCGTCGTCCTCGTCATCGGCAACAGGACCACTCATGGCACTATTGAAAAATAGTAAATCCTCTTCCTCCTGGCTTTTGCTGCTGGGGGAGGAGGGAGAGGAAGGGTTGGAAGGGCGGGATGCTTCCTTCCTGGTGCGTTGCTTGCCCTTGCCGCTGCTGCTGGTGCCGCTGCGACCACGGGCCATACCGAGGGGAGTGACGGCGTCGCTAAAGCTCCTGCTTATTTTCTGCTGCTGGAGGAGGGAGGTGATAGAGGAAGAGGTCTGATGCTGCTGTGTATGGGTGGGGCGGAGCGTGGGTAAGTGGGTTTGCCAATCATGGGAGGCAATGACTGTCGCATGATGATTCCACAAATATTTATGGGGCCACAAGACGAGAAAGCATTAAAACATAGGATCCCCTCGCTCTTCAAATGAGGAGACTCTCTCCATGTGAATAATATCTCGCGCCTGCCGCAGCAGCAGCACACTTTTGGCTATGCCTCTCTTCCCCCAACCCTCCTGTCGTCCAATCACTGCTCTTCCTACCTGGACAAAGCCGCTGGTCCGGCTGCTGCAACTTTTGAGAGGTGCGGCGGACCCCACGAATGCTTGCACGCACGAACGACTCGCTGTCCACCCTACACAGGCCGCCATGAGAAGGGTCAAGCGCATACTAGAGGGGGGATGGAGGGCGGAAGCTGGGCGTTTGCGTCGCCTTCTCTCTCTTCTGCAAACGCCGCAGGGGATGGAGTCGCACGGCGGGAGCATCGACGAGTTGGACATCTATGAGTAGGCATGGAGCGTGTGAGTGGGTGAGGCCGAACGTAGTATCAGACGGCTGTGGACGACAAAGACGACGAACGCCCCAATTGAAGTTCATGTGGCAGGGCCATTCACAGGCGCTCGGCTGCGCTGCCTCTCAGAAAAATATCCTCGCAAGTCAGTTGACGACCTCCTGTCCCTTGGCTTTTTCCCCCACACTGATTCTCACGCTCTATTCACCCTCGAAATCTTGGAACAGGGCGACGGCAACGAAGAAGACAAAGAGAAGCTTGAGATGAAGTGGCTGGTGTTGGCGTGCGCCGTAATCATGTTGCTGCGTAGTGTTTCGGGTAAGTGCAATTCGTGTGCTGCTTGTGATGATCAGGATCGAGGAAGGGATGACTCACTGCCGTATTATGCGCCGCTGCCGCTACAACTGATTCTGCAGCCGCGGTTGCAGAGTTTGTCTGTTACCATACTACGAAGAGGTCGACTTGTTCACACTCCTCTGCGTTGTTATCTCGTCCTCTGACGAGCATCGTCATGATGACTCGATCGATCATTCCACTAAGTGCAAATCACCCCCTTTCCCTAATTCCATCCTGTCCTTTCCTGTCAAGGCTTTACCACGCGGACACTCACGCCCAGCACTCGCAAAATGACTCCCATGGCCTCCAGGACTGCCCATGGCTTCTCCCGCTCAAGCAGCAGGGGAAGGGCCAAGAACGGTGGGATTGTGCGCGTACCGTTCTTGAATCAAGGTCTGGCCAAGGCGGCGCACACTAGGTTGTTCAGCACCACGGAGGACGCTAATCCTGCTCCGGCTGCTGCAGCCGCGGCGGACGATGCTGAGGTAGGTTGATGAGAGGGAGGGAAGTGTGTGTATGCCTCTGTTTGTATATATATATATATAGAGAGAGAGAGAGAGAGAGAGAGAGAGTGATGTACGAGGGTGTATGGTACGTTCTTTTTCGCCTGTGGTAGTTCCATATTCGGTCGCTCCTATCGTACGTCCTCCAACAAAGCCCGCTCCTCCTCCTCCTTCTCCTCCTCCTTCTCCTCCTCCTTCTCCTCCTCTTCCCGCCTATAGCTGCAAACCCTCTGGCTCGATGACAGGAAGACAGCATTACGCCTGTCGTGGCCCCCCTCCTCCATCCCTGCCTCGTCGTTCTCGTACCGCGTCAGCTACACGCGCGATGGGATACCAAATCAAGTGACTGCAGGAGGGGGTTCGGAAGATGTAGTGTTGCGAGGGCTGGAGGGAGGGAGCGTTTATGAAGTAGCGGTAGTGCGGGTGGAAGGAGAGTCATTGAAGGAGACGATGGTGGGAAAGACCAAGGTGGAGACGGCTAAGGTACATAGATTGATTGCCTGCATGCCAGGGAGTATTAAGAGCGAGGAGAGGAAGATGCGGGAGTCAATGTGGGCAAAATGCTCTCGCTTCTGGTTGCCTTTTGTATGTCTCTCTCATTATGTATTTATGGCTTTGGATACATCCCTGTTTATTTTCTGTCATCCGTTTTTCATGCCTTTCGTAAGCTCGCGAAGTGTGACTCGATGAATATCACTAAGCCACCAATCATCCACTCTTTGGAACCCCTCCAACAGGCACCTGAGGCCTCCAAAGGGGAATTAACGGAGCTCTCTCGCCTCGAGATCCGCACGGGCAAGATCGTGGAGGTTAGCCGACACCCCGAAGCGGATGGTTTGTACGTGGAGAAGATTGATCTGGGGTGAGTTTATTTGGTCATTGATTTTAAGCACTTTGTAATTTTAATGTTTTGATGCTGGCGTTATCGTAAGTTGGTGGATTTGTCACGATTAACACAGCCCCATCCCCCCCCCCCCCCCCCCCCACCACCCCCCCACCCCCCCCCCCCCCCCCCCCACCCCCCCCCCCCCCCCCCAGAGAACCCTCCGGAGCCCGCACCATTGTCTCCGGCCTGGTGAAATATCAAACAGAAGAGCAATTGCTCGGACGGGAGGTCGTCGTCCTGGCCAACCTCAAGCCCCGTGCTCTGAAAGGTACGTGTCACCCCTTCCCTCCCTCCCCACCTTCCGGCCCTCTGGGCATTAACCCTCTTTGTTCCCTCCCTCCCTCCCTTCCTCGCTCGTTCCTCCTTCCCAGGCATCACATCCCACGGCATGCTGCTGTGCGCTAGCAACGAAGATCACACCGTCGTCATGCCTCTCTCGCCCCCTGCTGGCGTGGCAGTGGGGGAGCTGATTACCTTCGAAGGCCACGTGGCGGCACCAGAGCCCCCAGGAAATAGAGCGGGAAAGGCCCTTGATCGCGTAGCGGACGATCTTTCTGCGGGGGAGGTGCGTCTTCCGTTTCTTTTGATTTGATTTTTTAAAAAAATGTCTGGGCGTCTCATGTATAAATGTAAATTGCCTTTTTCAGATAGTTTTATTCTTCGTCTCGCTTTAATCGATCTACCTCCCTCGCTGCCCTAGGGTATGGTTGACTCTTACCGTCTTATTGGTGATGAGTTTTCCATTCTTCTTTTCTATTCTCACCCGCCCTCTCTCCCTCTCTTCCTCCCTTCTTCCTTCCTAGGACATGGTTGCCACTTACAAGGGCATTCCCTTTATGACGAGCAAGGGACCGGTGAAGAGTGGGATGAAGGGCAGCATCTCCTAACTGATGAGAAGGGACGAGTGGGATGAAGGGCAGCATCTCCTAACTGACGAGAAGGGACGAGTGGGATGAAGGGCAGCATCTCCTAACTGATGAGAAGGGACGAGTGGGATGAAGGGCAGCATCTCCTAACTGATGAGAAGGGAGCGAGGAAGGGGGGGAAAGATGGAGGTTGGAATGTCTGTATCTACAAAAGAGAGAAGGATAGTGGGGTGCTTGACAGGAAAATTGGAGCGTGGAGCGAGCCATGACTACAAACGCCGTTCAAGGCGAAAGAGATAAATCAGATAATGAATGGAGTAAAACAAACGAAAAATTCATGTTGCATCTTTGTTTTCTTTCTCAAGTGAATTGGAGGATTTAACTTGCGGGTGTGTTATGTGCACTTTACTCCATATGCTACTACGTGTCGTGCTTTTCCTTTACCACCAACATTTTCTCAATTGTTTTGTCAGATGTGCGAGCCAATTGCTTTCCTGCACATGTGTAATCATTCTATGCATATTCTCTTTCTCTTTCCTTCCTTCCTTCATTCCTTCCTTCCTTCCTTCCTTCCTTTCCTCCCTCCTTATACAAAACACCCTCCTCCCATCCATTCCCCCTTCCACCCACTCATTCCTTTCTTCCCTTTACAAAGGACCTTCTCCCCCTTCACATCCCTCTCTTCTCTACAAAAATGGCATCCTCCACACGCACACCCGCCGATCCCAGGAGCATGTTGCGATTCTCCCAGGCATAAACAAATCAAAGTCCAGCCCTTGCACAAACTCCGTGTGGTACTCACACCGCCACACCTCCCCCACCCTCCCCCCCTCCCTCGCTGCCCCCCACAGCCTAAAGGACATATCGTACGACACCGAGCCTATCAACTCCCCCTGGTGCGGACTAGCCTTCAGTCGACGGACCGCAAACCCGTGCCCATGGAGGAAGGAGAGAGGGAGGGAGGGTCGCCGCAAATCCCAAATTTTGACGGACCTGTCCACCCCTCCCGAATACACGACCCACTCATTATACTTGTCCCAATCAGCCGTCAGCACCTCCCCCTCATGCGCCCTTACCACCTGCACCATTCCGCCCTCCCTCCCTCCTCCCCCCAAGCCCATAGCCGGGGGGAGGGAGGGAGGGAGGGAGGCATCCCACACACGGACGCTGCCATCCGCAGCACAGGACAGGAAACGAGTCGCGTGGCGTGGAGACCAGACCGCGTTATACACGCAAGACCCGTCGTGGCCGAGGTAGGTAGCGAGGGAGGAAGGACGGGTGGGGTCCCAATGCTTGATGCTGCCGTCCCACGAGGACGAGAGAAAGGTGGTTTTACCGACCAAGTTCCAGTCAACCGACGAGGCTTCGGCTTGGTGTTCGTGCCTTTTGAGGGAGGGGAAGAGAATGGAGAGGGAATATTCTGTAGGCGGTTACGAAAAGAAGCGGAAAGAAGTAGGAGCGTCGCTTGCCTTTCCGCTTAGAACTCTCAGAAGATAAGGAAGAAGGACACAGAGGAGGAGCGTGCGACCACTACGAAGAGAAAAGGAGGGAGAGAGAGAGGAGGAGGAAGGGCACATACCAATGCGCGATGGGGTAGTCATCAGAGGTCATGGTGTCCCACAGCTTTAGGCTACCGTCTGCCGAGGCAGAAACGAGCTGGTTCTCATTCACTTCACTCCAGGAGCAGTCGTACAGCCCTTCTTGCGTGAGGAAATTTCTGCTTTCGCGTAAGTGGCCATCAGGGCCCATCTAGGAGGGGAAGGATGAAGGAAGGTAGATACGATTAAATTCCGATTTGTCTCATTCACAGAGTGAAGGATTCGCTCGGCTCTTTATTAGTAAGAAAACAAAGCTTCAAAGCATTGAAAGCATATTGCATTCTCTTCGTTGCCAGTGGGGAGGAGAGGGAGGGAGGGAGTCTTGATTATTCCTCTCTCATTCAGCACTTTCCACGACTGAATGACGTTCAAAGACTTACTTCCAAAATGTACTGTCGGCCATTTCCAATGATCCCAAAGTATTGAGCCGTGGCCACTGCCAGGCGGCCTTCGTGGAAAGGACTGAATTCCACCTGGAGCGACAGGGTGGGGAGGGAAAGAGGGAGGAAGTGGGTGAGTGCATTCCAATTCGATGAGGATTACTGTGATTAGAAGCACAGACGCAAACAAATACACGACGGCTCATGGCGTTGACGGACAGCAGAGCATACAAACAAAGAGGTACATGTACGACTACGTACCGAGCAGCACTGGAATTGCGTATGAAAGACTGCATCCGGCACGGGCTCTCCTGGTTTGTGCCCATGACCACCCGGTGGCGGGCCACCCGGTGGCGGGCCACCCGGTTGCGGAGGAAATCCGCCAGGACGCGGCATGAGGCCAGCCTGAATTTGAAGGAATGGTTGGTTGTCGTTGTCAGGGGCCGCAGGTATTAGGATGGAGGAAGCAGCGCTTGAACTTTTCGGAGTCGCTTTTCGGTTGCGTGCCCTAAGATGCTTTGTGGCTGGACATGGGGATCTGGAAATCCCCAAGCCCAAGAAAATAACCTAGATTGAAGTGTTGCCTGTATTGAGCATGTTTATAGGTCCATGAGTTCAAGGAGAATGACAGCAGAAGTGTACCATCCTCACCATCCGACCTCCCCACCCACCCAGCCCTTCACCACCCACTACTTTACCAAGCTCTCAAGCAAGGCTTGCAAAACCCGACAGTCTCTCACATCTCATCTTACACCTCACTCGTTACCGTGTCTTTTGTTTTTACCATCAGGGCGAAGGCTAGCCATGGGCAAGGCGAAAAAAGCGCGGGCCTCACGCAACGCCCGGCACGACCCTTTGGGGTTGGGTGGCTCCCCGGCTGCCGCCGCACGAGGGGCTACCATGAGTTCCCCTGCAGCTGGCCGCGCGTGCATGGGACAAAAGCAACAATATAAGGCACAAAAGCTCTTAGAAGATCTGCGGAGCCCAGATTTGATACGGAAAGAAGCAGCCGTGATGGCCATGGCTCAGTTGCTGGCTGTGGGGGATAGTCCAGAGGATGGCGAGGAGGAGGAAGAGGATGAGAAAGGGATGGATGGCACAGGTGCAGGCGGAAGCGCGGGCAGCAGCAAAAATAAAAGTACCAGTCGGTTCCGGGCCTTGATCCACAAGTTGGTGGATGGTGGCGCGGTGCCTTTGTTGATGGAGCGGATGTTTGATACGTCCTCTGCGGTGACGCTTCATGCGGCGGGGGCGTTGCGGTACGTACACGCGCATGGATAAAGGGTTGGAGACATTAGGGGGAAAAGAGTATTGCTGTAAATTTTGCCGAAAAAAATCTGTGTTTGTGTATGCGTGAGTCAAGGATGTAACAAGATATTTGCTACTCTTGAAGCGTCTCCTCGGAGCCCTTCTGATGACATCTTATCCACCAAGATCGCTGAGACCACACACAAGCACGCACTCCACCCTTCGTTTTCTTTGTTATTTCCTCCGCCCCCTCTCCCTACAGCCAGTCCCTGATTCACCCACTCACATCTACTCACACCCCTCCCTCCCTCCCTCCCTTCCTCTCTCCCTCCTTCCTACAGCAACATGGCCTCCCTCCACGACCCCCGCCTAGCCACCCAAATGATCAAAGAAGACGTGTTCACCGCCCTCCTTGGCCTGCTCGACAAAGTAGGGCAGGGTGGGTTTGAGGCAGCGCCCCTGATCACACAGATATTGGGGACCATGGCGGGATTATGTGAAACGAGCGAGGTGGCAGGACAGGTGCTGTCGCGACACCAAGGACTCGAGGCATTGTTGGATGTGATGGGGACGTACGTGGAGGATATGGAAAGGGAGGGAAGGAAGGATGGCGAGGTGGAGGAGGGGGAAGGGGAGGAGGAGGAAGTAGAAGAGGAGGAGCAGGGGGGGGGGGAGGACATGGTGGTTGAGGAGGGGGCAAGGAGCAGAGGCAAGGGGAGGGGTAGAAAGAGAGAAAGCAGCAAGAAAATCACATACCTTTGCCCTTCCGGTACCGCCATGACCAAGCAAGACAGAATCAAAGCAGCACAAGCAATCGTGGCCTTGGGTGCTCAAACTCTCCACGCCGCCACCCGCGGCAACTACCCCCTCGTCGACCAGCTTTGCCGACACCCAGTCATCCTCCCCTTCCTCACCTCCCTCCTCTCCTCCCATCCCCTTTTCCCCTCGTTCCCCCCTGCCCTCACTCCCGCCGCCCGCCTCCATCTTGCCGGATGCTTGGCCCATGTGTACCTTGTCCTCCTCCCTGGGCGTTTCACGGACCACAAGAACAAACCCTTCCCTTTCTTGCCTCAGCCGGAGCAGCTGCTGATGATGGTGCTAAAGGACGGAGTACGGGAGGGCTTAGAGTGGGAGGCCGGGTTACTAGGAGCTGTGGTGGCTGATGTGGAACGAGTGAGAGACGCCAAGGCCGCAGTTGAGAGGGAGAAGAAGGCGAGGAGGAAGGAGGGAGAGGAGGAGGAAGGAGATGGGGGACAGGAGGAGGAAGGGGAAAAGAAGGGAGAGCAGAGGAAAGGAGATCAAGAAATGGATACGGAAGAAGTAGCAACCGCCGGAAGGGGGCGAGGGGAAGGGGGAGGTGCCGAGGGAGGGAGGGGGGGGAGGCGCGACATACGGATGGCACGGAGGGGGGCTCGGAAGGAATTGGAAGAGGCTCAAGCTTCTCTAGCAGCAGCAGAGGAAGAGTGGGAGGAGAAGGTGGTGATCACTCTCAGTCTTGCATTGGATGTAGTGGCTACCTTGGTGGGGGAGGGGGGAGGGGGGGACGAGAATGACGACGACGAGGAGGAGGAGGAGGAGTGGGATTCGGACCAGGACGAGGATCGAATGGAGGCCATGGCGGTAGAGATGATAACGGCAGGGGGGGAGGGGGGGGGGGGGGGGAGGAAGGGGTTGGGGAGACGACAGAGGGTTT